>Ga0065711_1027284_pt1 | contig 51411 bp, 17 predicted proteins | sample Hoacrofraction12_FD_59098 | JGI IMG/M metagenome (GOLD analysis project Ga0065711, IMG submission 59098) | Hoatzin crop microbial communities from Cojedes, Venezuela - Epithelial fraction 12 v2 (version 2) | ecosystem: Host-associated > Birds > Digestive system > Esophagus > Crop | place... | reverse complement strand
TGTTTCGATTTAAGTTACTAATACTTCAGATCATCAACCCACAATACAAAATTTTAGATCTGGATCTTACTGACATTTTCTCTTCATTTGATCCTGTACAAGTAGCACAGTAAAAAATCATTGTTCTGGACATTGGCAATACAATTTCTACTCTGGATGATGTTCTTTTCTGAGGTCCTACTCAAACAAACAAGATTGTAACAGCGCTGGTCTTGTTAACACTTTCATATTAAAGAATTCGCCATGCTGTTGTTGTATACAAATGTTCCTCACCGTGAGCTTTTTAACTTTGACAAGTTCAATTCCACAATGCACATACGTGCTTGAGAAATAGCTAGGTGTTCCAAAGCACTCTCTTACAAATTGGAGGATAATGCTAACTGTAAGGAATAAAACAAAATATGATATTGACATGGCCACTGCTAACAGTGTTCTGAGGTTTATGCATTTCTGCAAGGTTTCCTGTTAATTAACTACAGGATACTCATGAGTTGCAGGTTTTGCCTAAGTTCTGTTTAAAGATCTTACTAATTCTTAGTGATTAGCATTAAATTTAAGTACGTCAGCATTTCCATTATAAACCACATTCTCAGGGGTTTATTAAATTATTGGAAAAAAATTATTCTGAGGTAAAACTCAATACTTAGGGGTAAATTTTCAAAGTGCAGCATGCAGCTTTAGCTCCTGATCTCTGAACAAAGTCAATAAGAAGCTGCAGAGCTGCACCCCTAGTCAATGCTTTGAAATTTTACTTCAAAGTCTCACCCCAGGAACAAAATCTGTCACACACACACAAAAATCAATTTGACCTCTTTAAATCTGAAGAATGCCTACTATTCATGCACTGTAACTGCTTTTCATAAAGATTTTCACTGTTTCCTAAATCTACCCAGCAAATCATAAGCACAGAGTAAATACATACAGCCATGTTTCCAGCCAGCACTACACACAAAAAAAAAAAAACAACAAACACCAAGAAACAAAACTAAAAAGTAGTGCATTTGTTCATGCATCAACATGACTATAGTAAACTAGACTTATTAAATGCAACATCAGTAATGAAGAAGGATGACTCTTTTCTATTACCAAGAACCAGGAAAATGACTCCAAACCAGTATAATGGCAGACATTCTATACTGAAAGGTTTGAAGGGGAATACGTTGAATATAAAGATGACAAGTGCTGTGGCATTAAAGAAAAAACATAATTTTTCATTGATGTAAGGCAGTAGAGCTGGAAAGAACACAAATACAACAGTAGATCCATTAACTGCATGACAAGAAACAGTGTTCACATCAACTTACTAAACTGTTTTTGATTCTTTAGTACCAACACACAGAATGGTCCTTACATTATGTTGCCAAGGAAAACCTAGAATGCATTTATTTAATAATGTAGCTTTCTTCCATTATCATAATAGAGTCATCATAGTTGTTACAAACACTGTAAGGCCTCAAACACCTAAACACAGCCGTTAAATTGGACATTTTTTAAGAGGAGGACATTTTAAGCCTCCCTAGAGATTTGTGTTGCCTGGCAAACTCTCAGCAGGAACCATCTATTACTGCAAAACCTTGCTTACATCTGAGGGAGGAAGAAATGATCTCAGCTAACAAAGAGGACGTATTTGGAACCATGACCATAGAATGAAGGCTACTTCAAGGCCGTTAAAGTTAACACTGTACACTGACACAGAAACTTGGGTGGAATTTAGGCTGAGCTGATGAGCCTTAGGGAGCTTGTATTCGTTCTTGGCAAGTGATTTCTCTCTCCTATGATTGCAAATTACAGCTTAAACTCTATTTTTATCTTGAAGCCCCATCTCCCCTGCTCCCAGCACTTGAACTTTGTGCTTGAAGAGGCCAAGACTGCATCGCAGAAGGGAAATACAAGATGGTACAAGCAACCAAGATGCTCAAGTCAAAGCTTTGTAAAGTATCCCCTCAAAATATGAAGGGTGAAAAGGACAGACTTTTTTAATCACTGCCTTGCTTATTGAACACACTAGCAAGTCAGGGATAGACTCTTTTCTTTTTTGCTTTAGGAGGAAAATCAGGAATAACTCATTTACATTCTATGCTTTACCATCCATGCTTAGCAAGTCTTTATTTTAATGTTTTATTAATAGTATCAATACACAGCTAAAATACCACATGATGCTATCCTGCCAATTACCTACTAATCTGAAAGAGCTCAGAATGACTAACAAAGAGTTAAATCTATTTCATATCCATTTAATTTATAGTATCATTAATTTCACATGGATTTGTTTTCATATGTAATGAAACTAAGAAGCACAGAGACACCTTTGTTTTGCTCATCTCTTTATACCAAAAGAGCTTTTAGACAATTAAATAAAAGTATTTGTGGAGGATTAAAATATGGCAATTGCATTGATTAGTGTTCCAGCTTTTCAGCAAGTGTCGTCGTTTTACTCTTGGCTACATTTTAGGATTCATAAAACCTCACAATCAATCCTCCTCTGAATAAGCAATAAAAATCTTACTTTTAATTTCACATAAACAGTATTTCCACCCATTTGCTGTTTGCACTGAATCTGCATAACCAATACTACAATATCTCTTAGTGTAATTTGCATGAATAATTAAATGTGAAAGGTGTGCCTTGGCAAATTACACTATCTTTATGCAGTTCACAAATAACTACATTAATGGTAACTGGTCAACAGTCCAATATCTCAACATTTGCTAGAAGAAGCGGTAAAGTAGTTACCAGAAGCACTAATAATGGTATCTTGAAAAAGCAGGATTATCTAACAATGAGGAATACTTTTTATTTCATTAAGAATTTGATATTATTTTAGAATTTATTGGAAGTTGTTTTCTTTGCTGTCAACATTATCTCCATCCCAAGGGATGGTAGTCTGATACACACACATTATATTCTTCTGCAACTTTATAGTCTATTGAAATAAAAAGACCTTTTTCATTTGTGACTGCATAGGTTTTATGTCGCCTGTCACCAGTCACTTCCTAGTAACTCCACTGTATGCTCTGGATCAGCACCTTCTTCTCCACCAGCTTGATACTAACAGGAACAAAGACATTCTCATAGGCCTCCGAGCTGCAAAGCACCGTACCATATTAAGACAACATTATCTATCTTCCATTAATATAAATATGCCCAAAAGTAGTGCATAAAAATAGACACGTTCCCCCAGTGTCCATACACAGTACCTATCTGGGAAAACACTACTATCATTGCTTCAAAAATAGTACCAGTGTCATAGGACACAATTAAAACAGTGTATATATTTTTAGATTAATATGACTCACTATGACAACATCTGAAGCATAAGTCTCATTTATAAAATTGCCTAATACCATAATAAATATATAACTATATGTACAATATTAATTTGACAACCTGGAATAAGGGATAGAGATGGCAGGGTGTGGCTAAGTAGGCTTGGTAGTTTATTGTAGGAAAATATGTAAACACCACCCTGATCTTACACATCAGTCTCAGAAATAGAATTCAAATATCAATTCTAAACTACAGCTAGAAGAGGTAGCAGCTGCTCTCAACAGCCCTTAGCTAGGAAAAAGCACACACTCCTAGCTCTGCCTAGCTCAGATTACTTATCTGTACACTTGTATTAGACCAACAGCAGCGACATGGGATCAGGCATGGTTGTAGTAGTTAATTTACATTTTTTTTAAAAGTACAGTGTAGAGAGCTGTGACAAAGAAAAAAAAAACATACCACATAACACACAAAGTTTTATGGTCATGATTTACTACCAGATAAAAGAGGTGAAGCAAAAAAAAAAAACACTGTTACAGAAGCACTGGATTTAGCAGGTATATTGGATGAAGCATGTGTATAAGTCTACCTAGTATTGTAAGAGCTCCACCAGAAATTAAGTCTTTCCCACGCTCCTATATATCAGCTGCACATCTTACCATTATGTTTTGCCATTCTTGTGATATCTTTTCCACTTTTCCTTATAATTCTCTCCCAGGCACACTAATCCTTAGTGCGGTGATACACTGACCAGCTTTAGTATTAAGCTTTGTTTTCTGGAGTCAGAGCCACTACTTCTGTGGTTTTCTGGGACTGCTAGAAATCAGATCATGGTCCCTAAATAAAGGAAGACTTTTGGAGGCAGGATACCCTCTACTTCTGAAGTTCGAAGAAACAAAGTCACATGTGTAATATATGACGCAGAAATATTTCTCTACTGGTGTTTTTAGGTAGCGTACCAGTAGTCTTCTATATAGGACACAGAAAGATTGCAGTCACCTGCAAACAGAAATTTATCCTGCTTGATGACAACTCGGCCTGCAGAAAAAGTAGGAGAAATGGAAGAGACAACCACGGTGTGGTAGGGCATATAAATAATAGAGCCATTAACTCTCAAGAGGACATCAGACATATCCTGTTGAAAGCAAGAAAGCTTCACTGAGGTTTTACAACAGACAAGAAGGTTAGGTTTTCATTTCTTGATGATCCACCTTCTCAGAATAAGTGGAAAAAAAGTAGCAGGGTATGTACTGTCTTTTTCAGATATGGCCTAAGAACAGATCAAGAGGTAATCTCAGTATCAGACAAAAAACAGCACTGATTTCCGCAACTGGGACTTCACAACACACAACCTGGCCTCAAATGTGTGGAAGAACCTAACGTTTGAAAAATTTAAGAGGTCTGTATGGCCACCACCAGGCAACATACTTCCAGCTAAACCCCTACTATGCAGTATGAACAATTTACAATCCAATCCAACACTTAGAAACTTCTCATGCACTTCTTTCTACTTTCAGTTATCACTGAGCATTTTATTCCCCCAGAAAATTAACCTATTTATGGAGAAGACAGATGCTAATTTCATTATCACCTTTCCAACACTTTCAGTCACAATTCTAATGATCTTTGACAATAGGTTAGTGAGACAATTCTAAATCTAAGTAAATTAATAGCAAGCAATATAGGAAATATTTTTAAAATGTAATAAGGATCTGTTTTGGAACAGGAGATGATCAACTTATGAGTGTGAGCAAATAATACTCTTATTTTTTCATAATGAAAGACAAAAGAAAACACACTATCACAGTGGAATAGCATTTTTAAGTTATACAACCATAAGGCTGAAGGACCGAGCACCAACATTTCTTCTAACAAAAATTACTGAACTATTTCACTTGCACGCTCCTAGACTGACCCAGCTGTCAGGAGAGGGCAGTATATTCTGAGTTTTGACTCAGCATTAGTCATCTCCACTTGCACACAGATCTCGCACGAAACCAACTGTGCGTAACGTAAACACAAAACAAATCTTATACATATGTAGAAATCATGTGGGGACAAGCTGAAAGGTTCTTGGGGGGGCTGTGTACATTCTTATACTTCTTAAGACCTGGTATACTAAAACGGTATCCCTTTCCTTGCATTCTTCATGCACGGAAATCAGCAATCACCTTTTCTTTTCATTTGGCATTTAATAACAACTTGCATATATGGTTTAACAAAATGTAGCTTTGGTTCTGACATAAATATCATACTATTAACAGCTCTTTATTGTTCGATTGATCAAATCTTGCTACACTGATTAGAAGTTGCCTGTATTACAAAGGTTTATCTTAGATTTGTTCCACTAAGCCCAGGCTGTAACAGCTTCTCTTACTCCTTCTCAACCCACAGTGCTTGATACTGCCTCATCAGCCTCTTAAAGGTTCTCCTTCTAATCAAATCCCTAGAGGCACTTTAGCAGCTAACCTGGGTGATTACAGACATTGTTGTTGTCATTTACTAAATTATAAATGCTTTTTCTTAGTCATCAGTTTCAATTGTGTAAAGTTGCCCAACTGTAATGGAAGTTGCATGCAGAAATATTGTTGAAAATTTAATTTGCATGCAAATCTGCCCACTTGCCATCCTTTATTGTGAAGTGCTAATGTAGTCACACAGTGCCGCACTCATGGATTACCAGGATTTCCAACCAGGCACTATGACTATGACCACTTGAATACACCATCGTACATCGCCCCCCACAAAAATTCTTATTTAGGTTCATCACTTACAGATGTGTGCTTGCACATATGTATATTCAAAAGTACACATTGTTGTGTACATTTAGTACAGCCTACAGTAACCAGAAAATGAAATTACTTTAAGCCATTGCAGTTGTGTATGTGCAGAAAGTAAAATACGTGTTTTAAATATTAACTTTTTAATATAAATACCTTTTTACTTCTTTGACCTCCCTTCCCCTTTATTTCTCTCAGTCAAAAAAAGAAAATCTCTGACTAAACTTTTCTAGTAAGGTTTATCCTAAGGCTTTACACCTGTCTGTTGTCAGCTGTCCTTCCCCCGCCCTCCCTTAATCTTCCTCCATTCACACAGACATGCACACTTAAAGAAAGGCAGCTGGCACATGGTACAGCACTTACTACTTCAGGCTCCATCGACAAGTGTCTGTCATTATTACCTACCATGTTTCCTGTCTGATTTATTGTATTTAAGAAGTTGTAGCTCTTGGTAATTAAAGAGTACCACTGATGTGACAAATATTCACCACACAATTTGTGTTACACTAGAACAGCTGCTTTGCTGCTTCTTTTTATTCCGGATTCTACACTTGCAACACTCTGGGTCTAATTAGTTTTATTCATGTTTTTAATGTAGCTCCTGTAAACAGTACAAATACATGCTAAGAAAATAATGAAAAATGCTCAAGTGCTTATTCAAGAGTAAAGAAAATTCTCAGTTTGAGACAACTTTATGTTTGCTTTTGGCAAGTATTTGTCTTCCATTTTTACTAATACAAACACATGCAGGAAGTTCATTCTGAACTCAGTCATCCTGGTACTGTAGGAAACGTACACTGATCTCCTGTACACATACATCCATGCAGTAACTTCTTTCAACACCTGACTGAAAAAATCACAAGCTAGAAAGACTCACATAATTCAAAGGTTTTGCATCTGTTTATGTGGGTTTTTTTCATCTAATGAGTTAGTGCTCCCAATATCTATAACTTCCCACTGGACCCCCTGCAGAATTTGGGCACATGCTCTTTACAGACAACAAATAATACCATTTTCTTTATAGAGAAAATATACCCACTACCATGAACAAGAACTGCATGATGAAATGAACGATAATCAAGACACATGTTTCAGAAAGGACACTTAGACCTAAGATCTATTAACTTAATGGAAAGGAATATCCTTGTTTTAATGAACCAACAAATATATTGCAAACATTTCATACACTTTTTGAAAGCTGAATAGCAAGAAGGGAAAAACAGGGTCATTGCTAACAAAATACATGCACCAGTTCTTGAACTGTAGGGTAGAAAGTGTTTATATGGTCCATTAGCTATTGCTACAAAAAGAAGGAATTTTTAATACCTCAGTCATGTCTAAGAGAAAGATCAGAAACTATTTGCACAATCCAGGTTTTCTTGGAATTACAAAGATGTAATGAAGAACTCAAATGGTGTTTTGGGTTGTTGGGCTTTTTTTGTTTTTTGTTTGTTTGGTTTTTGGGTTGTTTTGGGGTTTTTTTTATGTTTACCCAGAAAATTTACAGGCTCCTTCATTAAATCACAGGATACAAGAGACTGGAAATGCTTTAGGTCACAAAAGGTCAAGTATTATTTTTATATATAACTCAAGCATTGTCCCTGAAGTAGCTCTGAATGATATGTGAAACAGTCCAGTAATGAGTGTTATCACTTAATATGGCATTCTTATTTGAAATTCCCTTCAAAGCCTGTCTGTGTGTTGAAATAACCCAAAATGTCTTCAAAATTCTTCATTACTACTATAATAAGCAATTTCAGAACAAAAGAAAAATCTGCTTTTCTTTCTGATAGGTTTGCACTAATTGAGATACTGAAATAAATTTTGAAGTGCTAGAAGACCGAAAAATCAGTAAATATTTCAGCTTCCATAAAGTGATGCAAGGCAAAAACTTTCAGTTTTACAGCTCAGACTTACAGCTGACAGGATCTACAAGACTAAAGAAACATAGCACAAGTCCATTTTTTGAAAGTACTTATGTAACTTAATGCACACACTGAGAAAAATCTTCAAAGAAATTAAATATTACAAATTCCACTCCTCTCCTGCTTCTCATTTCATGGCAAATTCTACTGATAGAAGGAAAATCATATTTACTGTTCTTACATATCTGACCTCCTACTACATTTACCACAGAACTTTGGTTGCAGAAATACAACTGATCAAAGAGTCTAGCATAATGGTCTCTCAGGTTCTTGTAATAGTATTCATTTTTAAAGTACTTATTCAACAAAACAACATACGTCCCCAGTGCATCATCATGTCATGCATTAAGTTCACTTACTCAGAGGAGTTCTTTCACATCTTCCCTGTTTTCAGGCAGAGGTCACTTCTGTCAAAGAATGCAAGAACAGTACAGTCTATAGGTCTTCAGTTTACTATGGCACAAAGATAGAAATACAAACTTGTAGGTTTACTTCAACTCCTTTGAACACAGCAAGAAATATAGGTATAAGCAGTAAGCTCAAAACTGAGAAGTTATTAGGAGGGAGAGGAGAAATTGTCTTTCACTGCAATTTTCCAGAGAATCTAGTTCTTAGATTCTTCATACTTCAGTCAGACCATCCCAATCAGTCCCATCGCTACCCTAACTCAAGCGAAGCAAATATCACTAAATTGCTAGGTGGAGCCACTCCTACTTTACATCAGGTGAGTTGGTCTTAAAGGACCTTAAATATTTACAGGTGAAACTTTCTCAGCCAGTCTGAGTCCAGGTGCAGTTGTTATGTACAAGCTACTTCATGCTGCATATGTAGTTTGTACCAGATTTTCGTTGTTGCACTTTTTCTTCAGAACCCTTTTAAGCAAAAAAATTAGCACTGCACTTTTCTCCCTACTTAACAACTCTACTTCTACTGCTGCTACAGTTCACTATTTTCAAAGGCCTGAAATGACCTACCATCAGTTTGTTCACAAAATGTCACTAAGCAACGAAAACAGAAATTAAAAAATACTTTGTTTTGTTAACCCCTACTTAAAAATATTTTTTAAATCCCTCAAAATTTCTCTTTGGTAAATTACAGTTTAGAATTTGTCTTATTTCATCACTTTCCCATATAACACTAATCCACACATGAGCCCTCTGCATAAAACAGAATACACACACATTATCTACAGTCACAGCATACTTTAGGATTTGGTGTTTGCAGAAACTCTACATTGAAGGAAAAAAAAAAAAAAAAAGCTCCTCAGTGCTTTCCCTCAACTAGAATGAAATCCCCATGCCTTCCTTCCAGAGCAGAGTTCTCAAGATGTATCTGCTGTTATAACACAGCAGTAATTGCCAAGCACCTTCAGTCTAGGGTTCAAGCAAAATGATTCTGAGCAGCTCCACATCCCTTCTCAGGGTGTTAGCATCTGCCAGCCTCTTCCATTTCCTTCCTATACATTTTATCTGTGCTTTTATCTTTTCCTCCCTTTGTTTTATCTATTTTCAACAATAGTGACTAGCACAGTATACCAGCATTATATAAGCTTTTTTCAGTGCCATGTTTTGCTTTACAGAGTGTGCATAAATGAGGAAACACTAAGTTAAACTCTGACAGCCCAATGCTGGATGTATCAGCTTGGCCTATAAATAAGCACTGATCACCTCCATTTTATTGAACTCATTTTCCAGGCAAGCAAAGACCACAAGATTCCTCTGCAAATTTTCCCTTTACACTCTCCAGCAGTGCTGCTAGTGTCAGCTGCGACAGATTTATAGCCTATTCATTCATGGGAACAAAAACCCTGCCAGGGCTGGTCATGCAACACGCAGTAGCAGTTAGTTCGGAAGATAACAGCTGCAATACCTCACTTCCTTATTCAGCACTCTATAGCATACACTACTTTCAAGATAATAAATGCTTCTTGTTTGTATTTCTTGAGTAATATCAGAGGAAAGGGTCCACATTACAACAGTATGAAGTGGCACTGCAACACAGGGGGACTAATCAGTGTTTTCATTGTATTTATTCCTTCTCTGGCTTTATGGTTTTATAACTGACATAAAAAAGTTACTTTAGACTGTTTTTATACACTGTCACTTCCAGGGATAGTCAAATATTTAAATCTTTAATTTAGTGCCCATTTAATTTAAAAAGTTATTTTGATTTATTTTCAGTTTCAAGTTCTTACAGTATCTAGTGCTTTAATACCAAGAGACATTCACTGTCAGGATTAACCTGTTATTTTCCCTTACACTCAAAGTCAAAAAATGTATGCTTAAACTATAGTTTATAAAATGACCAGATTCCTTTCACTACTTTGAAAAAGCAAACCATAATCTATAATAGTTTTGTAAATATTCTCCAGCTGCAGTAAGATGCGGTATCAGAGAGATGATGTCAGAATAAGATCAATACTGCTCTTTTTGGAGGTGCTGCTCACAACCACCAGTTCTGGAAGAAATGCCCTTACATTTGGATTACATGCTGAAATTTTAAGCAATGCACTCTTGCCTCACTGCAGGCAATCTAAACCTTCAATCTCTTCTCAAATGTGTCTGCTGCAATTACACTTCCTGCTCCTCTGCAGCAACCCATTCTTTCTCCCATTGAAAATATACGATGATATTACACCAAGCTCTAATCACACGCAGCATGGACTAAGATCAAGACCTACTTATGTGCAACTAATGCATATTTTCATGGTCCCTTTGGAGAAGATAATGCATTGACATGAAAACCGAAATGAACTTTTATCAACTTGTGATTTTCATCTTTTTTCAACTCTCTCTACTACAAAATAACAGCCAAATAAAGCCCTAAAAAGAACATTTAATTATGTTAAAATCAAGTTTTTCTAAGTATTTCTTAGGTTTGTTCAGCATTGAGCATTGCATTCAGCTCTTACAGCTGCTCAGGAGATCAAAACTTCTGATCTCAGAGAGAATTTTGCAACCTCAGTCTCCTTTCAGAAACACGGTGTCCAAAATGAAGCATGCCCCTTTTTTTTTTGTGCATTCATCAGAAGAAAATGCATAGTAATTTCTAAAATAGTGGTGCAGACCACAAACATTTAGCATCTTGAATTTTGTATGAGTTTTTATTGAAGTAATGATCCACTGCCCCAAATTATGGTTAAAAAGGAATTTTTTAGTTTGATTAAATGTAACTGTATACTATGGCACGTAGAACAAATAGATTTACGATAAAGGTGGAAAATCTGGGAACAATCAAAAACAAAACATACCCTAAAATAAACCATTATTAGTTGGTCTAATTAGAAAATTCACCTCTTCACAAATCTCGTCTCCCTTGGTAGAGCAGAACATACAACCATCTTACTAGATCAGACCAAAGGTCTGGGCTAGAATCATGTCTGCAGCAGTTGAGACTCTAACTGCAAATATAAATGCTTAGCAACAAAAAGTGCTTAGACCACAACAACAATACAACCCACTAAAAGCACCTCTGTGTCACCTCTGCAAAGTCAAACACGTGTTCTAATGTGCTCACAGAGATCTCGAGATTTTACTCTGAATCTCCTTGTTTCAGTCACTCTCAGTCCATGGAATGTATAGAAAGTATGACATCTGTTACTGTAACTACAGTCTTTGCTAATCTATCATGTTTTATTGTGTGGCCTCTGGCTCAGCTCATAATGCTGGAAAGAAGCTAGAGCAGCAGTTTAAAAATTTTCTAATTTAATAATTCAATAATCCTTGCTAATTGGAAGTAGTGGGCGGGGGGGGGAGGTGGGCAACAACACACACACACGACATGAGAACCACTCCAAAACCCACCAGTACCGAGGTTTACAGTATCTGTGCTGTTCCTATTGAGTGTACCGGAAAGGGAAGGGGAGATTTTCTGCATTTAAAGTGGAGGAAAGAGTGTAAGAAACTAACCATTCTAATGATTCATCCTTGCATTGTCCTATCCTGGCAATATAAATCTAAATATATATACATATTTAATTTTACAATATTTATAAAGAAGCTTTTATGAAGCTGCCCTATTTTATCTGCTGAAAATTAGCCACCCCCTGCTGTAAAAACTGGATTTTTCCCACTCAACATAGAAATACATTCATTCTTATAATTGTTCTTTTCTTTCAAATCACCTAATATAACAAATGCTAGAAGACATTATAGTTCATCTGCTAAGCAGCCTTTTCATGAGTTGAGGCTTCAATGCTTTAATGGGGAAATTGCCTGATTTAAGCAAATCATGTCACCTCCACCCAAGTAATCATATTTGTTGCAGACTTCTGCTGACCTCATCTCTACAGCAAAAACAAAAACACATTTATATTTTCAGCTTGAGATATTTGGTTCAAATGATTTACAAATAGGTTGTAATGAAAACTAATTTTAGCCTGCTCCAAAGATACTATTTAAGTTCTCTGTTGACAGTGTTTACAGATATACAATTATTGGTTACTGTCATTTTAATAGATACGGCATGTTTTTGCAGAAAGAAAGCAAGCAACTTGTGAGATCATTTCTGTATAGATTACTACATTTCGAAAATGTTACTTTCAGGAAAAATCATGTTAAAGCTAAAAAGCTAAACGTATGCATTATCTGCATCACAACTTTTCCATGTGAAATGTTTCCAAAATATGCTAGTTAACTAGTCTTGGGAAACTTCAAGCAAGTTTTAAACAAAAAATAAATTTTAGCCTAGTTATTTCCCATATGCATGAGAAAAAGCAATACTGCCATTATTAAAGCAAAGGTTAGAATTTCACATGGAAGACAGTACAGAGTTCACATGTCAATGCACATTGCCCTCTAGACTATCAGCCTCACATGCTGCCTTTTCATTGAAAATGAATTTATTCACCATTCTTACTTTTCACTTGGTCATGGATTTTCCAGTATGCAAACATAATTCCTAACCTATATTCTTCTGTCTCAAGTTCTGATGCAAATAAGAGATATTGGGGGGGGCGGGGGGGGGAGGCAGAATCTATGGAACTTACTAGAAATTACAGCTGATTAGTTTTTGAAAAGCTGAAATGCATTTGGATGTAATAAACAGAATACGGATTGAAGTCCTAACAGATTGAAATGGTTTGCCTTGAAATCATACTCTCCACATTTAATTTCAAATTTGAGGTACAAAGGTGAGATTTGAGGAAATCAGACACTGTTTCCTTCATTACAGAAACCAAATAAGACTCAAACCCCTTGACTTTTTATCACTACACTGGGAAAAACTTTTTGGATCATAATCCAAGTTTTCCTTCTAAATGAGATAAGCAAGCTTAGAATCCTTCAAAAAAAACCCACTTTCATTTGTTTTTACTGTTTCACAGAGAAATTGACATACACAATTTTTTTTTAGCAGACAAAAAAATATCTCTGCTTTAAGAAACTTATAAGGTAAAGTTTACACACTACATCCTGTAAACCTAAGGTGAAAGGATGATATATAACCTCTCATTTACTCATACTGATATTTAAAATGGCCTAAAGTACCATAGGGTCCTTCAGAAAGGCTTCCTTCATTTAATCCCTTCTTTGGCTAAAAGGATGAAGTCTCATGCATACTTCTAGTGGATACTATTCCTCCTCACTAAGAATATTCATTGAACGAAAATTTAAAAAGAACAACTAAGCAACACTCAACATTTCACTTTAGCTTTGTATCCTTTGTGCAGGGTTCTCTCCACTACAGTTCCCTTTCATCCACTTACAAAGAGATTGGCTTGTCCTGAGTAGTTCCAGAAAAATGACATGAAGGGACAGTGTGATAAAGCTTCCATAGGCAGTAAACAGAAAGGTGATAACAGAAGCAATATAAAGATGATGATTGACCTCAGTGGTCAATCTAGCCTAATATTCTGTCTCTGATATTTGCCTTTCCAAATTAACTAATGTTTAGAAAAGTTTCTAATGTGTCACAATGTATCATATTAGAAAAACCTGTTCCTAAGTATTTCATGATCTTACCCTGAAGAATGATCTCAAAACATTGCTTTGAAATTTAGAGTAACAAATATAGATGATCTTGTTACCCACCTACATGTCTAATATGCTAAAACAGTAGTCCCACGTGACCTCTAGCAAAGGGTTCCTATACTTCTAAACATATATGGAATGAAAAACTTTTCTCTCTTGTTTTATGCTTACTCTTTTCCAACTTCTCTGAACATCCTATGTTCCAGAACTCAGAACACCAGTGTCTCATTCACTAAGCACCTAGAACAAACTTGCCTTTTCAATTTCTTTTTTTTTTTCCCCAATTCATACAACTTTGTATGAATTCCCCTTTCCCAGGGCTTTGAGCCCCGAGGAACATAGGTACAATGCAATTTTCAAGGAAGCCTTCAAAGTTTTGAACCCTCGGCATCAGTTCTGAAATACAATGTACAATTGACTAAATTTGCCTGTCAGCTATCTTGTTTCCTTAAATACATTTTGTACTATGGATGATCGATTTTGCAACATCTTCGTAGGTAGTATAAAGCCATACTCTTTGAAAGGCAATATTTTAGTTCTCTTCATCTTTCACAAAGAGCCTCAGTGTCGTAGTTTAAGCCAGCAGCCGGCAATTAAGCACTAGACAGCCACTCGCTCACCCTTTCCCTTCCCCCTGCCCATCGTGGGATGGGAGGAGAAATACACACAAGATAAAACTCATGGGTTGACATAAAGACAGTTTAATAAGACAACAAAGTAAAAACTACTACAACTAATAATAATAATGAACATGCAAAACAAGCTCTAGACAATATTATTTTCTCACCACCCGACCACTGATTCGCAGTCAATTCCTGAGCAGCTATCGCAGAACCCAGACCTCTCAGATTTCACAAATTTCTCAAAATTCCAGAAAAAGTTTGAACTCAGGGAAAAGAGAATTTAAAAAAAATTAAAAAAATTTAAAAAATCCTTCCCCCGGTCAACCCTCATTCATAAACTGAGCGTGACATCTATGGTATGGAATATTTCCATTGGCCAGTTTGGGCTGGCTGCCAGGCTGTGCTCCCTCCCAGCTCCTGCACAGCTGCTCATCAGCTGAACATGGGAGACTGAAGAAAGTCCTTGACTTCTCAGCAACAACCAAAATCATCAGTGTTATCAACATTCTTCTCACACTAAGTCTAAAACACACCAGCTACTGGGGAAAAAAAATATCCCACCTGAAACCAGGACACTGGATTAGCAGCCTCACAAAAAAGCAACCCCTGAAAGTAACACAGCATGCCTATACACCATTTTTTGGTATAATTCAGTAAAAAACAACTTCAAAAATTTAGCATGAAATTGAAGAATGTCATCAAAATTATATTGGCATCCATATTCTCAAATCTCAAAAATAAAGTCTGGGTTGTTGACAATAATCTAACACCTAATTTCATCATTTCTATCACTCTCAGATGATTATCTTGAATTTGTACTTATGTCTCATATGTTTTCTGCCCACCATGTTACATTAAATCACTGACAGTATCTATTAATTCACAGCATACAGGAGTTATAGGACAGGGCATATTTTTCACTACTTTCAGCGTAGCAAACAGAATACTCATTTTTGTGTATCTAAAAATAGAAATGTTGGGTTATATTGCTTCACGAACAACTGAATGTTAGCTGAAACCATAATGTACTCATCTAGCATTTCCAGAGCTGACTCAGGACCTCAAGTTTGTGCAGTTCCCAGATACGTGTTCTATATGACAGATACTGCTATAGTCTCCTCCTAGAAAGATATTATGGTTTCTTACTTCTATTTTCCCCAAATCCTCCAGTTTAAAAGTAGTTCACACATCAGACTATTTCCTTCTTCCACTTGAACTTGAGTTTATCTCAGAAACCATCCAAGAGGCTGGGACGACCACAGCATAAGTACAGAGAACATCTCTCAATTTCCTGTACCTGTTATCACTCTTTCCACACTGACACCATTTCATTATGAGGTACATCCATGTGAGTTTCTACAAGAACTACACAACGCTCTGCAATCACTACACCTTCGTTGGTGGAAAAATATGACCTGGCCTGAGACTGCATATGTCTACTTCTGCTCCCAGAAACACAGTGTCACACCTTTTCTTTTCCTCATTGTTAATCAAACAAACCATGTCAGAATTACATTTACCAATGAAAAAAACTAATTCATTTCTCACACAGATACCAATTACTTATTTTTCAGAATAACATTCTAAAGGAATGTTCATAAAACTACAATAATCATTCATTAAATCTTATCTGATTAATGTGTCATAGAGACCCTATCCAATGTTTGAAACAGATACTTAGAAGTTGAATAGGAAGTCCACAAGCAGTAGAAGAATTTGTACTGGATAATATATTTGAGGTATTTAAATGTCTCAGAGGAAAAGGCGGACCAAACACTGCTCAAATAGCTAAAGCTGTGACAGCATTTCCAGATTTATATGAAATATCAAAAAATCAGTTTGAGTTTTAAATTGTTTGATTAGTTTTCAGAATAATCAAATAGTTTCTTTCCAACACAGTTTTACTTTTGCCAAAAAATGAAGTTATTTCTTTTACATGGCACTTTTATGTTAGAAAATGTTTTATGTTAGAAAATTTGTCTTCCTCTGTGTATCTATAGGCTATTTTTTTTTAGTTTGAAGGACTGATCTTTTTATACACTGATGTCAGAAAGATGACAGGTTAAATCTGTCTAAACACTATACCACTAATAACTGGCTTTCCCATGTAAATATTTGCAGACCAACCTCTAAACTGAGTTGAAATCATGGTTACAAAAGAGTAATTATTCTTATTTAAGACACGGGGTTTTTTTTTTTACATATGCACTAACTAGCATCCTAGATTTTGCTGTTTATAATTTACAATATATCAAATTCCTTTCCTTCCTACCTTAAATATCAGAATACAGTCTTCAAAATTCTGAGATTGCAACATACCATTTCTGAATGTCTTTACATAAAAGTATGACAGAAATCTTACTTTTCATGACCCTCTGTGGAAGAGAAAGACACCTTCACCAGAACTTGATTCTGTTGACTTCCAGTGTCTACAGCCCCATTAGACCTTCCTTGTAACTGACAAGTGCCATGTACAAGTAATAACGTGTCCTCTGTAACAGGTCTTCAAACAGTCATCCTCCCCAATACAGACAATAATGGCTACAATGTCACGAGTTGAGGTTAAATATACTGTGTGTGACTTTATGGGATGCTAATTAGAAAGCAGGTGAACATGAATAAGAAGCAGAGAAGATGCATGATAATACAGAGGTGGAGGAAGGAAGAGTATGAGCTCTAACCTCCGGATAAAAATGCTGAGTCTCCTTTCTCAGAGCTGAGTCCTTTGTACCTCTGTAATGGCCTTGATTGAATGGACCCTCATATTTCAATGCGAAAGGTATTTAAAATTCCTTTTTAAATTTTGTAAACTGTCAAAAGGAAGCAGAGAAGTTGTTTTAAATATTATTGCTGTGCCTTTTGACTAGAAGGCTCTTTATGTTATTACTTCATTTATCTGAAATCCTCTTCTCTGAAGTTCTTTTGCTATCTGTTTCAGCAGTTTCTCCTCTTCCCTTTCTTTCCCTTTTCTTTATAGAGTTGTCCATAACTTCCCTTTCACAATACGTTCATGTAAAGATGACAGTGAAACTCTTCTGCTCACCACAGAATGTTGTTCCTGACAATTATAATTAGTGTGCTATCACGATCACTGAAGGAAAGAACATACTACAGCCCCACTATGGGTTGTTGCCTCTTCAATTGCTTATACCATTGTTCTTGAGATCTTGTTAAAACTATACTTAATGACTGCTGTTTAGATTCGTTTATCATGAAACCTTACACACACAGGTTATTCACCCATTTAGTTTGCTATCTCACTTCTATTATCCTTCTTTTTCATTACCTGCTAACAGGAGTTTTGCTTGCTAACGTAATTTGTTCCTTACACTAGTATGTCTTTCTTTTATAAATACATATAGCACATTTAGAGTTTTTTTCTAATTTATGCCAGGAGAATACGATTTGTATTTTCCCCATTGTTTTTCTTCTCAGTGTTTTTAGGATATTGACTGATCCGTTGCCTTTTGATCCATACTGAGATAAGAGAGTCCAACGAAAGGCTACAAGGATGGTGAGGGGACTGAAGCATCTCTCCTACGAGAAGAGGCTGAGGGAGCTGGGCTTGTTCAGCCTGAAGAAGGCTGTGAGGGCACCTAATAAATGCTTATAAATATCTTAAGGGCGGGTGCCAAGAGGACAGGGCCAAACTCTTTTCAGTGGTGCCCAGCAACAGGACAAGGGGCAATGGGCACAAACTGAGGCACAGGAAGTTCTGTCTGAACATGAGGATGAACTACTTCCCTCTGAGGGTGACGGAGCACTGGAACAGGCTGCCCAGGGAGGTTGTGGAGTCTCCTTCTCTGGAGATATTCTAGACCCGCCTGGACAAGGTCCTGTGCAGCCTGCTGTAGGTGACCCTGCTTCGGCAGGGGGGTTGGACTGGATAACACACAGAGGTCCCTTCCAACCCCTACCATTCTGCGATTCTGTGATTCTGTGAGAAATGCAAATTGCAAGTTGTTAGAAGGCCCTTTCTGTTCAATAGGATTTGTGTTGCAGCTAATCTACTTAGCAGCATCTTATGTTTCTCTGTTGAGGTGTGTCTTTTACAAAGTAATGAATGAAGTATTATTCCTTTCTAGAGATTCTATGGATTTCTTTATTTTCTATGTTTTGACTCTTTACTAAATATGTAAGTATGTCTGCCTGCTCTTTCCTTCCCATTCCCATGGGCTCGGGTCAAAGTAGATGGCCCTATTTTATTCATTTTCGTAAGTGCCTGGAAACTGTACTATATGAAGCTATAGCTATAGAACTAGCCACTCGACGTACAGGAAATGTGTTGCATATACTGTCCTCATCTGTGCAATTGAAATTCAAAGATTCTGCTATATCTGATGTTCTGCCCATCTGCTGGTGGGCAAGAATAGCTGCATAAAACTTGCATTTAGTGACCTGTCATTGTCAGTGTTAAACACAGCATGAAACAAGCCTTTATGCTTTGTGTTTTGCTTAATTCATTCATTTAAAAGTAGTCATAGACGACATTGTTTTGTTGAATGGGCTTTTACTCCTCCTTAGGGTATATATACTTACCAGCAGTCGATAGGAGGAAATGTATCAGCTATGGGTTTTTCTGTTCCTCAACAAAGAACCTTCTCCCTAAGCCTGGGTATTCAAATACCGTGACTTATTTTCTGAAGAGAGTAGCTATGCTGAACAGAGAGAGGTAGAATGTGTCCTTATGACATTGGCAGTATTGTAGGAAGACACACTCAAAGGAAGATGCTGAATGAAATAAATGACAAAATCATAACATTTGTCTATAATTCACTGGAGAAGCAAGCTCAGGCTCGGTGTAGAAATAAAGAACATCGCAACACTAATGCTTGATCTTACAAGCCCAGTTTTGATGGCAGTGTAAATATCATTGCTTTTAATTAATTATGAAAGGATAATTCCTTTCAGAGCAAGTGTAGCATGCATTATAAGTAAATTTTGTATATAAAAAGGCAATGTTATTAAAATTGAATGTTTGGCAAATATTTTGTCCAAAAGTACACAGAAGTTGGTCAGCATTTGTTTTTTCACCAAGTGTTATGTTTTGTTGCCACTTTGAAACTGAACAGCTGAAACATAAAAGGTTATGAAATCTCTCGTCTTCTGTATACCAGTGAATTTTTGACCTTTTATCGTATGATGTAGTCTTTTCGTACATTGAAGATTTTTATCCAGATACACAACCAAACAAGAACAACTTCCAGAAAAAGAAATAATTTTTGTTTGTGCAGCCTTTTACTCTGACATGAAAGCCATTACAAAAAAAATGCCATCTGCTACTTTATTGTTTGATATCAGTGGCAGAATAATGTCCGATTTTAACACCATGCTGCTTGGCTACATACTGCACTAATTTGTTCTGTGACATCAATGAATCAAAGTAGAGTTCCTGATAGAAGAACATCAAAAGGAAATTAATGTCCCTGTGATAGTATTAATAATTTCAGAATGGACCTGTTTTGCTCAATTATTGTAACTGTTGAAAGCTGTGTTTTTGTGGACTGTTAGATCAATATCACAACTGCTACACCAATCGAGTGTGTAAGAACGAGACTGGTACTCAGTAGCCAGTCAGGAGTGTCATTACTGATGGACAAGAAGTTTACTGAACGTTCTTGCTTGAATTTTATGGTTACTTAAGGAAAGGAGACATTAAGGTGTGAAATTGGTGGGGAAGGGGGGAAAAAAAACCCCTCACTTTTCAGTATGTGGGGGAAGGTGTCATAATGTGTATTCAGCATATATCTCCTGAAAATACTGTGGTTTTTAAAAAATATTTTATTTGATTCCTTTTTTTTGTTTTATATATAATCCTTGTCGGATGAATATAATGTTTATTAGAAATCATGTTTCTTTATGTAGCCTTCCCAAATACTGTGTTTCATTCACATCTTTCCCTACAAATAGATACATACAGGATTTGACAGAATAAAATAAATTGAGCATTTGTAGACACAGATCAAGTGCTTACACAATTCAAGAGTAGAAGAAACGGTTACTACAGTAAAGCATGACTGTTGTAGCTGCTCAGCCCGATACCCACAGACAGACTCGGACTATATTTAGGGTTCCGGTTGCCTGCTGAGAATAGAACTAAACAAGTACAGAGGCCCAAATGTGTCACTGAAATAAATATTGGCAGTATGGCTGTGTGATCAAAATATCCAGATGTATCAGAGACTGACTGCAGAACTTAAAATCAGTAATAGCCCAGGTAGGGATAAGATTTCAAATAAATCTAGTATTCCCCTCTTTTTATATTTACCACCTTTAACTTTCCCTCCTTTTTTGTTGTGTTACCCCCTCAACTGCCGGTCGGTACCATTCATCAGCCTGGGTGTATGGTGGGTTGACCTTGGACTGCAGCCAGCTGCACACCCAGCTGCTCTCTCATCTTCTCCACAGGACAGGGAGAAAATAAGATGAAAAAGCTCGTGGGTCAAGACAGAGTCTGGGAGATCATTTACCAGTTACTGGCATGGGCAAATCAGACTTGACTTGGGGAAAATTAATTTAATTTATTGCCAAATAAAATAGATTTGGATGGTGAGAACAAAAGACAAAATTCGAACACCATCTTCCTCCCCTCCCCTCCTCTTCTTCCCAGGCTTGACTTCACTCCTTCCTTCCCGACTCCTGTACCCACCGCAGCCCCAGCCAGGGCAGGGATTTGGAATGGCAGGCTGTGGTCAGTCGGTAGCAGTTCATCTCTGCTGCTCCCTCTTCCTCACGCTTTTCTCTGCTTCAGTGTGGGTCTCTCCATGGGCAGCAGGTCCTTAGCAAGTATCTGCCACCTTGGGTCTGGGACCTTCCGTGGGCTGCAGTTTGAGTGCTCCCCTGTGGTCTCCCCGCAGGCTGCTGGGCAATCCCCCCTCCGGCCCCTGGAGCACCTCCTCCACCCACTTATCCTCTGACCTCGGTGCTCACAGGGCCGTTGCTCACGCTTTTCCTCACACTTTTCCTGATGCTTTCCCTCAGCCTTGTCGTCACCCTTTGCCCTCGCCGCTGGGCAGCGTTTTGCCCGCTCTCAAACACATCTCCTCAGAGGGGCCTCAGCTGTGCCCTGCGCTGGGGCGGCTGCAGAACCAGCTGGAACCGGCCTTGGGCAGCCCCAGGTTCCCTTCACAGAGACGCCCTGCAGCCCCCACTGCACAGACAGCAAACACAATGTACTAATTAACTTTGTACTAATCATTTCAATTTCTTTATTCGTGTAAGACTGCCACTGATATTAATGAACTTGTTTTTTGTCTAGGAAGATGCAGTCCATAAAGTTCCTACCAAGACTGACATACTTTCTTCTAGATTAGCACGGTGAGAATGAGGGCTTTTTTCCTCATTGACTGAGATAACATCAGATGCTTTTACGAGCTCTCTCCATCCTGTGTTGAGGACAGTGGATGAGTGAGTAGACAGTATGGTGGAAAGGCTTCCACTGAATGTTGGTGGCAACCTTGGGAGGATCAGTGCAGGTCTAACCAGCAGCGTCTCCGTTCGAGTCTCTTCTTCACCACCTCCTTTGCTTTCCTTTCTGCCCAAGCTAGAGTTTTCGAAGGGAAACCAACTTAAAAGGTGTTTGGTAGTATGACATCTGAAGAAATTTGCTTCACAACAGTGATAGATTCATAGTGCACCATTTTGACTGCTGCAAATGTGCTGTTTGGATTGTCCCAGCCTGTTTCAAGGGTAATGAAGAAAGTGATGACAGGGAAACTGTGAGGTAACCCTCCTGTAAGCATTGAACGAGAGCTTGTTCCCGGTTGCTGTCATGGAAATTAAACGAAACCCTCACAGTTCTTGTGGTAGATACAAGGGGATAGAAGAGTTTGTCTCTGTGGTTTTGCACACAAATCCCAAGGATCCACTTTATCTGCAGAAGTCACTTTTTTTTTTTTTTTTGAAAGATTTTTTTTCTCTTTCTACACATGCATGTTCTAAATAGCACAGACCTTTGGTGAATTATCAGCATGAGAGATGATGTCCCCAACACAGCCGTGGGAAGCCATTCAGGAAGATACCCTTCACATACCATGTTCTTTTGTTCCTCTCCCTCAGGAAACACACCAATAATGGGCTTTCAAAGAACAAACTCACCCACTTTCCCTGGAAGCCTAGTTCAGAAAACCTCCCTCTTCTCCAGCTTTTAAATAACTTCAAATCTGGAAAGCAATGAGCTCTAAGTATGTCTTTTAACTGAAGGAATATTTAGACAGTATTTGTGAGCATGGAAATAGCGCCTGTCATTCAGGCTAATAGCTTATTTTCTTTATAAGAGCAGGTAAAGATTGTGCCACATATAAGCATGTGGAGTTAATGTCCGTTTAGGTTTACTAAAAATCTGCACTGTCAGCTGAAAAATTTAGGTTTTAAAATATCTAATGCATTGTAGCTGTATGTGCAATGGCTATCTGTTTACGAGCTCTCTGCTTTTCTAAATTCCTTCTACAAAGTATTTTTTATAAAGATACACCATGCCATGTTTCGATGGAGTCCTGCAGGGAGAGATGCAATTAAGAATGTTATGCAATAATACATTCTTCTTCTTACACATAATGTATCTATGAGCATCATACATGCTGGCAAAAGTGCTGAGCTCAGTAATTCAGGTCTTTACATCTCTGTACTGTAGTGGCTTCTTTAGCAGTTTTAGCACAAAGATAGTAGTACCAAAGACAGTATTAATGATAATAAATGGAAAATAGTTCGTTAATTTTTTTCACAACAATAATGAGCATGTAACGGTCTGAAGGTTTGCCAGATATTAGTTATGTTTTTTCATTTTAATGGAGATGACTTATGTCTGAAAAATTGTGTGAAAGAGTAGTGATGAAGCAGAAATAAGCTTGATTTTTGATGGTCAAAGGCAATGTCATTGTCAGTTAATACTTTTTCAGAAATTATAAAAAATACTAATGGAAAAACCTATCTGGTTACCACTTAATTTCCTTTTGTTAAAGCTGAAAGTCGTATTTCTTGTCTTATGTCCAGGTTTTCTCTATGTTTCCCCCATGCTAGACTTCCTGAACAATCTTTTTGGTCGATTTTCTGCAGTTGCATAAATATAAGATGAAGGAAATCTTCTTAAAAAAAATTACTCTCAATTTTTGTTTCTCTAACACTAACATAACTTCTCTCTTCTCACTAACATTCACAAGAATTCCATTTTACTTTCTTCAAATTAGGGTCACCTAATTAAAATAAAAAGGTAAAAACTTGCTTTATAATACTGAATGCTGTAGTTCAGTAGGAAAAAAAATCCAGTGAATGAGTTTTTAATACTCTGATAAATCACAGTAATACCTCTTATTGCCCAATTAATTTACTACTACTAATTTACTACTGTAAAAAATAATAATAATTAATAGCAGTGCTGTTTTCCTAACTTGGCTGGAGTTACCATTGTGACCCTTGGTAATGCTGCAGTAAAAGATTAAATCTTTTGAACTGTAGATGTGGGTGAATGTCTTTTATAGGAAGTAACACAAAGTTTCAGAAGCTAAATTATTAATCTTTTGTGAATTAAACTTCAACCTGTTAGGTAACTGTGAAAGCTTTATAAACAAATATCTGATAACTGAGCAAATACTTTTTGTTATGTATGTAAGAATTTATTGTATTGTACTTTTAAAAAAAATGGAGAGAACTGAAAGTATTCAGTTATAGGAATTTGTGTCTTATTATGCAGCATAAATGTTTTGCAGACATGTCTAAACTAAAACTGTAAGGAAATGGAAAGTAATCATTTCCCCCTTACATTTACTTTTTTGAACTTACAAGTGATTAGACTAACTTCACAGTGTAATTACAAAACATTTTTCTCATAGTGACAGGTTGGGTATCTGTGGTGATACATTCCGGAGTGCTTACTGACACATTTGTTTGAATTCTGGGTGTTTGTTTGGTTTCTGTGCTTCAAAGCAAACAAATGGATTCCACCTTTGCAGCTAATCCAGAAGGCAAGGGTAACCCTGATTTTTTTAGGTTTCTTTCTTTTGTAGATGCCAGACAGGGCAGAAGTTCAGTAGTAGATAGCCAGGGAATACTGTTATGCCAGGTACAGGAGTAGTCAGTTAATGTGTGACTGCTGAAATACTAGCTTCTGATTACGAATTAAAATTGTGATTGATTTTAGAATACCTGTAATCTGCTTACAATGTTGTAGAAGTCAAACTTAGTGGTATGGTTGATAAATTGCTTTTCATGTTAAGCCTTTTAAAACAGAAGTTCTTGGTCACTGTGGTAAGTACGTGCAGAACTCCAGTAGTGTCAGCTACTTATTATCTTCATTGCATTTGTCTCTTCAGTTTGTCTTTTTGTGGTATCTGTAGTTCATGATCCAGCTTCTTACTACTGATCAGTCATTTCAGGAAGTACTAGTAGTATGTTGTTAATTGGTGGCTTTTTTATAATCAGAACTGTTGATGTAAGCTCTCATGTTGATCTTCTAGACTTATTTAAAAGTTGTTTGGTAGGATTATGTTCATTTCCTTGTTATACCTGTGTGTGAAGAACATGTAACCATAAATGCTCTCTGACTAGTTACCTGGCCTTTTTAACACTGCTTCTTGTGTGATGTACTCTTTGATATTCATTTGCAATAGAAATAACATTAGTAAGCAAGCTCCTATTTCAAAGTTGCAAGTTTTCTGATGAACTATGCTGCAATCACTTCTTCCCGAGAAGAGCGATCAGTAAAATGTATGCGAAGACTGCTTCTATTCCTGTGGTAATTTCACTGAGCCAGGACAGGAAATTTAGTCAAAAACCTTCAGGTGAAGATTGTAACTGGAAAGATACTAAGTAGAATAATACAAGTAATTCATAAACACCACTGCGATACAGTCTAGAAAGATTTGCCGTGAGCTGATGAAGTAGACTTTCAGCTGAGTCAACAGTATTGTACTGTGCAGGATCAATGTCTCAAAATTCTGAATAATTTACAACTTTTATATGGTTATTAACATTTACCTGGTTGGAAGCTGACATAGCTATAGGAACTAGACAGGATAGTAGTGTGGCTGATGAAGAACTTTCTAAGGAAATAGTGACTCCATCGTCTGGCTGAAAAAAGAAACAAGAATTTTTGATTAAGTCACTTGAGGACAAAGGAAAAAAATACTAAAAGGTGTTCTCAGAATTATTATTCAGAAAATAAAATGCAAATACCAGTAGCAAATAAATATTCCATTAGTTCCTCCCTTATTAATTTTCCTTTTTTTTTTAACTGCAACAAGTTTCATGTGCTAGGATGAAGTATATCTTAAGTACATTTTGAAAAAGAAATCTTTATTACATTCACATGATATAGGAAAAGTTAGTTCAAATAATTTTTTGAGAACAATGATATTTTGAAAGCAATTTAGAAATTTTGTCAATACTATGGATTATTGATTGACAACAGATGGCAATATAGGAGGTATGGTATACCTAGTAATGAACACATATGGTTAAAATTTGTAAAAAGGCATCTAGGAGCCTAGTTCACTTTTCTTAGACTATTTAGTCACTCCAGAATATACTGTCTTTTTGTTAGGAATTGACTTGTATCAGGAAGATCTGTGATAATAAAAGATGGGCCGAGTTCTGCAAGTTCATTCCTTACTCACCCAAATGAGTTGCTGCAGAGCCTGAAGAAGCCTTCAGCCTATCAGAGGTAAATCAGAGGTAAGCAAATCTGTCCCTTCCTTTCCCTCCTCATCTCTGTGTTGAGTCCAGCTTTAGTGCAGAAAGGAAACGTCCCAGTTGAATTTGTGATGTTCTAATTTCAGTTTAGTATCTTAGCTGGAAATGCCTGTTTCACCAGATGGAGGCACAAGACAAAGTTGAGAGTTTTCACTGAATTGTTTTTACTCTGGATTTATACTCAGGATGTGCTTGCCCCCCAAGTGCTTGAGAGTATCAACACTGGTGATCTCAAAATCACACAATATTTGAAAAAATTATGAGAAATATAAATGATCAAAGAAAGTCCATACTTAGACTTTCTTTTATAGATATGATTTTGCAAATAATTTATTATTTTAGTTCACATCAATTTTTAAGAGAATTTGGATGTCTGTAGCAAAGTGAAATTACCAAATTATATTGTAGCCGTATACCAATTTCAATGGATCTAGAATGTGACAGTAAAGATTATTTGTATGCATTGAGCTCTATGTACATGTCTAAACAGCAACCCTATTTATGGTAGCTTGTAACCTATGTGTACAGTTGGATAAACAGTTTAACTATTCATGTGCATTATTTTTATATGATGGAGTGCAGTACAGTAAGTACACCCAAAAGAATAATACTGCTCACTCCTCTTGTGCTGGAGAGACCAGCAGGGACTGGCCATTTAGGGCTATCAGTAAACCAATACTGTGCTAGGGTGAAAGGAAGCATATGAATCATAAATGTAGCATGCTTCACCTGTTTTGTTGCTAGCTTTATGATTTCATGCTGCTTAAGCATTATGATTTTGTGATTGAACTGTCTGTTTTCCTCCCTTGCAGTGTAATAAGATGACATTGAAGAAAACCCTCCTCTTTGGGTTATAGCGTGTTTAAATATATCAACATGCGATCTGAATCTCTGAAATAGCCCTGATTTGCCCTCTATTCTTTTCAGTTTGTGAATCTGCACTCTATTCTAAATTACTGCATGGATACTTCAAGGAGAAGAATAACAAGAGTCAAGAAGTTTTCTTCAGTTTGAGAGTGTTTGACTCCCATTTTATTGTTTGCTTTTTCTTCCATGTCATCTTCTTTATGTATTTCATGCTTGTTACAGTTAATAGAAACAATGATAAAATGGCTGTAACATCTTTCCTCCCAGTTTAAATCCACTTGTTAGTATGAAATTTTATATTAAATATCCATATTTAGGAATACTTCCTTTTAAAAGGATACCCACATTTCCAGTGAAGAACTTTGTGCTAGAAGGCCCATTAGAAATGACAATGGTAAGGTGAGCTCTTTTTTATTAGATAAAATCAGTCTTTATGGCTCATTGAAACAGTTGATGCTGCAATCCTCTTCTGACAAATTCTGCAACAGGTTGCCATCACTTTTGTGGGAGCATAAATTAAGGTAACTCCAAGGACGATCCACCCATGTCAGACTTATTGTGTCCTCTGTGGCCATTATTCAGGGAGATTGGCTGGATTGCTGCTGCCAAAATTCTTCATTTCTGCCATATTCCTGACATATGATGTGTGCTCCCTCTGTGCTACTGATGGAATTAGCTGTCAGGTTAAACCATCTTTAGGAACTCAAAAAAGCCATGCTGATGTTCAGTTTTGCTCCATGCTGTCTACTAGGCAACCAAGAAGTGGATGAGCTGGAATTAGTATTTAGAGATGTTCTTCCTCCCATTCCTTGAGTATTCTTTACCTTTACTGATGTTTTAAAACCTTGGAACAAAGAAGGCCCAACTCTGGGAAAAAATAACCAGGTGCTCTTCAGGGCTCTGTACTACTCCTTAGTATGACCCTAAATAGTCTCAACCCTGTGGTGTGAATGGGCAGAGCACAGGCCTGGTCATTTCCAGAGCTCCATTACTATCTTTGTCATGTACTATGTACTTAATATGTTTATCTACAGAATTGTGATCATTAACCAATCATTAATACTACTGTTTCATTTCATTTTAGTAAAAACCTGGTAGAGATTGTTCACTATAATTCACATTTTAATTAAGTTGGTCGATACTAAATCACATCTGGAACCAGATTGGTAATAAGATATTTGCGTCTAAAGGTGTGGATAGGCATCTTGTAAAAGTATGGACATGCCTAATTCCCACTGATCTTCAAACAGCTCTCAGAGCTCATTCCTTTTTTTATTATAAATTGGGTGCCAACCTGCAACTTTTTCATCATTTTAGTGAGCCTTCAACGTGGCAGCTCATCTGTCATTACTTTGCTGTATCTATAGATATAATGGGTGTAGATATTATTGCTAGTATGTGTGGCAAATTATATTTGTCAACTTTATAACAGATTTCTCATAGCTATGGGCAGTGCAGTGATGAACTGTGTCTCCACGTCCATGAAAATCTTTGTTAAGGAGCCTATGTTTGGCTCTCTGAGTGCAGGTGTTTAGATAATTAGCCAAAATGTGATACTCAACACTTTTATTTTAAAGCCAAGCAGAATCCAGCCAGTTTTTCTTTAAGTTAATTAATGTTTGAAACTATAACTATTAGAAATTTTTCTCACTGTTTTATTTCTACTTATTACTTCAGCCAGGGAATAGATAAATCTGAAGATTTTGTACAGAAGATACTGTCTCACTCCAGAAGATATTTCTGTGTTTTTTTCAAAGAATAAGATGGAAGTTTTGTTTTGAATTCAGAGGAAGTAAGATCAAACTCTCAGTCAGTTTAGACATACGAAATGAACAGAGATTTGACACAATAACATGTCATTTAGATTGTTCAGGTTACACATTTATTTGAGAGTTTTCTCTTCTTCCTCTGAATAATTTATTTATTTTTTATCAATGTAATGTTTTATGCCTTAGATTTTTGTAGTGCATTTGCATTTCTGACGCTGCTATTAGACAGGAGCAATAGAGCTTGATAACAGTAGTGAGGTTGACACAAATGTTGTAGAAGGAAAAGTTACAGTGATGAAAATTCTCTACTATCACTGTAGCATTAGAGGCATTACTTACAGGAACATTCAGTACCAAAGACCACTGCATTTCAAATAAAAAAATGACATTGGTTTAAAACAGGTTTTAAAAATGATTTACTTAAAGTTATTCTTGTTGCCTTCTTCTTCTTCGGTATTCTGAAAATTTTGGATTTGAGCTTGCAGTGTTTTATCATCATTTCTGAATGTTACAAACTTAATTTAAAAAAAGAAAAGGAGATTTTTTAATGTAATAATACAGCTGAGGGAGTGGTTAGATGAGAAGGAATACCAGATAATAGAAGACTTGTGATAAAATCATGAGCGTTGCCAACATAGTAAGAAGTAAGAGAGAGAGAGAAATAAAAATAAGCATCCATTGTGTTCTGCTTAGACATTTTCCCATTCACCTTCCTGGAAAATTATACTAGTATGTTTTCATCATGGTGGATTCTTCCATATACTTTGTTAACTGAACTGAAATCAGAATACTAGACCAAATACAGAAGTCATTTGCTGCAAAACAGCAGTTATTAAATTCTCAAAACTGTGCTGTCTTCGTCAGTGGAGGGTTTCTCTTTCTGTTTTTGCCTTGAGATGAGATGACCCTACATATTATTTCTTTAGTAACCTGTTCATTGCGCTTCTTGATAGTGAGTTATTTCTTCTGAATGAATATTCATATTACTAACTGGTAAGTCTACTAAACTGATAAACAAGCGTAATCAGCAGTGTGAGAAAGACCTACAGGAAAAGGATACCTTAGGCTTAATCCATCCCAAACTTGGACATATTCTGCCATTTGAGACATCTTGGTAGTCTCTAAGGCATTTTCAATAGGTTGGTATCCTCTGAATCTCTGCACCCTTTCCAGCAGCTGGCAACCTAGGGTGTCTGAAAGAGATGCCTGTGTTTAGAAACATGTAATGAGCCCACTTAGTAAGATGGTAAAAGTTGATCAAAGTTGTCGTCAGTGGGGATAAAAAGGAATGTGAAAAATAAACCCAGAGCATTGGAGTACACATCCTTCCATCGCCCCCCAATAGTTAGAGAAGGATGAATGAATTCTAGAAAGACAGTAAAACAGGAGGAAATTGTATTTCTCTTTAAAATTGTATTTTAAATAATGCAAAAACTCCTGTTAAATCCTCTCAACTTTGAGCTATATCATATGATGAATTATGGCTCTGTGCAAATTCTGCCTCCTGAAGGCTGAAGACAATATTGTTCTGGACCTCTACTGAGCAATACCACACAGATGTTCATGGGTCGTGATGTTGTATTTTCCATTGATCAATAACTATCATCTGTCCCGTGAAGAAGCTATTCTCTGTATTTCGAAAAAGAGCAGTCTCTGAGGGAACTGAGGAAGCACAGGTTTTAGTGCTGTGTTCAAGATTGTATGAGAAGTTTGTAGCAAAGCTAGGAATAAACCCCAGAGCTCTTGATCTCTGTTCTTTAACTACAAGACTGTGTTTTCATTTTGGAAAAGCCCTCTTTCAGCTGTGCTCATACAGCATTTTATCCATCTGGACATGTTAGTACCTTCTGTAACATAGTAAAATTTTTGTAGATGGAAGTAGTTTAGGAAAAATAGCTTGCATAGTGAGATCCCCTGTGCAAAATACATTTCAAAGTAGATGTTTAACTCAAGTAAATGCCTTGAAATCTTGCATCAAGATAGGACTACATGTAACAGTTTACACGCTGTAGTAATTGGAAAGTAAGGAATAGAATATTAAAAGATATTATGAAACTAGCAGTTTGAGGTAGAACTGCCAGACTTGCAGGTGAAATAATTATAATCCTGATTTTTTTTTCTTATGGTAAAACACAGAAGTGTCTTTATTCTCTGTATATGTTAACTGTGAATCCAAATGCCCATATCTGCCTGCATAGGGCCTATATGAGAAAAGGAATCTGACTGCCTGACTGTTGCAGTAGCTCTAGTTGCTAAAAGGTTCAGTTCACGAAGAAGCTGTTTATGTTAAAAAAGCAAAAAAATCCAGAAGAAAAACACCCATGCAATTAGATCAGGTACAGAGCAAATTGGTTCTGTTTTCTTGAGCCTTTCATCAGCAGAATGCCATTTGGTGTACATGCTATTAAATAATTTCAAGCGTTCCTTTAATCCTTCAATTGCTACAAAAATGGGTTTATAAGGTAGTGAGACTCAAGTGATGCCTTCTGTATGTATAGTGCTTTCTTGAGATAAAAATAATGATATGTTAATTATATATTTCAGTAAAAGTAATTGTATCTGTGCAACTACTGCATAGATGCATGATTGAAATAGAAACGGCAGGGGAGAAACAGAATAGAAAAGAAAGGAGAAACAAAAAAAAAAAAAGCTAAGCAGCTGCTTAAAACTACCCGAAAGAAAGATTATCTCTTATCCTGGTTTCCTCTTGCTGAATAAAATGTGATGTGATCAGGTCACTGCATGTAAAATGCTGTAAGAATGTGATCTGTACTTCATCATTATAAAATTCAAACATTCTTGAACCTTTTATTCCACCCTGTTCATATTTATCTTTTTGGTCCTGCCTTCATCGGGTACCACATTTGTATTGATAAATTGTAGGTACTTGGAGATGTATTGATGGGCTGAAGACAGTTCAAAATGTAGAGTGCTGTGGCTTTGCATATCATTACACCTAGCTCGCTCTTTGCCTCTTGAAAGCTGTCGATTTGTGCATTATTGCTATTCAGGCTGATGAATGACAGTAATTGTTCTTAAGTTGAAGAGCTGGCTTAATGTGCTGACTTGCTTGGGAATTTTGAGCACCAGGGTTAAACTAGTGCTCCACTGGTTCTGACAAAATGGTCTTTCCAGCTCAGAATAGATACTTAATTGAATTACTTTAGTTTTCATGCATTTTGCAGCTTTGCATTTGGAGAAAAAATATTCATAACAAGATCAGGGAATTCAGAGCTGTTCATAGGGAGGTCAGGCTCGGTATGTGCCCCCACTTCAAGGCACCTGCTCCCAGTGGTGCTACCACAATTAAAAAAAAATAAAAAAGTTGAGAAGGAGCATATCTTAGTCCTATAATGGCACTGAGAAAGACATAAAAAAGTAGATGGAGATGTATCCCTATTCTTTTTTCCACTGTCCCAGTGGTGGAACTTAATAAGACACACTTATAAAGATGAAATAAAGCTCATTTTGTGGGATTTTTTTAAACAGTGTTTTTCTTTGTGTAGTGGCACTGATTTTTCAGTATATTTAGTCTAGGAGTGATGTCTTAAAGCCTCTGTTAATTCTAAAAAAAAGACAGATTTTTTTTCAGGTGTAACTCAAGAAGAATTCCCATGAAATTTGGATTTTTTTCTTGAATAAAGACCACAGAATTCAAATGAAGAGTTCCAAATTTTCACAAATTGAGTGCGACTTGTATTGAATTGTTCCCATTCGCACTTCTTATGTGTGCTGCAGTACAAATTAAGGCTCACAATCGAAATGATTGAGTGTCTCAGATTTCCTAGCTTCAGACAATTGTCTTTGTTTTAAATAGTCCCTGTATAGTTCTTTCGGGTGACAGCTGTGCATTTCCACTTTCCACATTGATGCAAAAAAATTTCAAATTAGATTGAAAAAAATGAGCTGTTAAAGTAGAACATAACAGGATTCAGAGTTAAATTTATTTACTTCATTGTGATTCTCTATGATGACTTACTTTTTTCATGTATAAATATTGAGTGGGATCAATCCCTTTCACATAAGGTACAGAAAATGTTTCCCTTTACCTGCAAAGTTAATATGTTTATTAACGGTCTTCTGTATTTCCAGGCATTATATCTGGGATTTCCTGAGTTAGGATTATAAAGATATTGATTGTTCATTCAGGGAGAATTTTAGTTGCAACCTGAATGCAAGATTCTTTAGAAGATTATTTATAACCGCTGTAGCTTCCACTGTATAATGTATGTATTCAAACAAAACTTATGAAAAGACTGGAAAGATAATAAATTCAATATTTGTTTAGTCATCTTAGTAAACAGGAGTCCTTAGTCTTAAAAAGGAAGATTATTTACAGTTACATAAATGTGGTAGATGATCAGTGGATAACGTTGTTGGAAAGGCTTATCTTTTTGTTTACAAAGACTTGTGATTGTTACCCTATATAAATTCAAGGTTAGTTCTCATTCAGACAGTCTCCTCAGAGCTGGGTTTTTAAATCAGTCACCTACATCTACCAGCTAATCACCTACCAACTGCTGTGAGTTCAAGTGCAGATTTGATGTTTGGAACCACTGAAGACTTTCCATGAGTATACAGATGTACCTGGCATATGTCTCTGTTGATCCAAGAGTATTCCTAAAGCTGACAATTGAGCAGGGAGGCACAAAGGGTTACACTACTCACGGACTATATATGAGGCTTACCGTTTTGGATTACTGTTGTTACAGTTTTCTTCCTTCCTATTAATTTGTTGCAATACAAATTTCTTACCTCTGCAGATATTTGTGTGTTTACTGAGCTAGAATTCATTGAAGATACTAGTTAATTCCTATTTCCTCCATTCCATGCCTCAAATACATTTCCCAGTACGAAAGTATTCCTTACCTGCTGTAATAGTCTGGAAAATGTAGATTTTCCTCAAGCTGCCTTTTTAGTAATTTTCCTCCTTTTTATCTGCTTTAAAATTAAACAAATAGTCATTTCTTACTTCTGTAATAGGAAACCAGCATTAACTGAGTTCATAGGAAGGTGGATTTCTTAGGCCTTTGTGTGGATACTGTATTTCTTCTCAATTTTATTCAACCAGTTTTCTTGACTGAGCTTATATTTTGTTATTCATGAAACCTAAAGCCATTGCAGCATAAACTTTAATGGATGCTATCTTTCACATGCTGATCTTCACATGCCCGGTTTCTTGCAGGGTCTCTGATAGAAGGTTAAAGAATATTGTGACTCAAGCATATATTTTATTTTTCTTAATCTACTCTTCTCCAGTTCTTTAAATCTTTCCTATTCAAGTCAGGATGAAAAAGAAAGTATGAAAGTTCATCTCATAGAAGAACTTTGGAAAGACGTAATTCAGAAATTTTATGCTGTTAGGCAAATATAATATCTGTCCAGAAGTTTAATATAATTGCTAATACTTTTTTTTTGCGGAATTTAATTTTTATTTTAGAGAAAAATGTCTAGTCTTTTTAGTTCCAGGAGAACTTTGAATACATAGATCTCTTGTTGTTATGGATTTGTTTTTGGCAACTTGAATAGTATATTGTATGCACTTTTCAAACACAGAAATGTGTCTCTGCTGAAGACAGACAGATGCCATCTTTCTGAAAGTATGAACTGAAATAACATTTGTGAACTGTTTTATTCAGACAGTTGCTATTATGACTCTTTTAAAGTTAGTAATCTATGAGTGATTGCTTTTAGGGTCTCTTGATGTAGAGGCAAGGTCAGGTGCTATGGAGTCCAAGCTACGTCTCTAATTCCAATGTAACATGGAGAAAAGAGCTTGTTTGTTTGGACAGAAGGGATCATAGGAAATGTGAAACTATAATAAAGTAGCTTTAATGATATTTTCTAGTTGTTAGTAGTTTTTATTATTACAGTTTGTATTCTTGCATGCATAGTGGTCTAATGCTGTAACTATTGTACTAACCCCTGTTTCTGCTTAGGAATGTAGTGGATGTATGTAGATATAAATTACCACTTTAAGTCATTAGACAAAATAATTACAACCAAAGCAAGTCTTGGTCCTCAGTGGATAACTGGGATAGCTGTAGGATAAGAGACTCCTAAATAATTCTACTCCAGACAGCTCGGCCTTGGGAGGGCAGGTGCACCAAGCTACAGAGATAAAGAGGCACCAAGAGGGCAACAAGACCAAAGCAAAACAACCTGGAAGGACACGGTATACGTGATCTTAGAACTGAGTTTGTGCAGAAACAAAGGTCAACCAGCGGACACTGTGATGAAGAGTACCAACCTTCATCTCAAGACCCACAATGACCAATGACCACTCAGAGGTGCCAACAGACATGCATGAAAGATATTGACATATGCTAATTAGTTATCGGAAAATCCATGAATATGCTAAGCATTTCTTGGAAATATAATGAATATGTATATTGTGATTGTATTTAACCTGAAATGAAAAGGTGTTTGGCACACACAGCTAGAGGAGAGATCCCCTGTGTGCCCGGTGCTGCAATAAAAAAATACCTGCTTAATAGTCTTCTGACTATTGAGCTGAAATCCTGAAGAGATGAGCAACTCCAAAAATCCAAAGCTTATTTTAAAAATTTTGGGCAGTTCACTGGTTCTTTTGTTGTATATATATTCTTTACAGGTGGGTTTTGGTTTGGTTTTTTTTTTCAGTTTTCTCTGTAAATTGAAATTTCATTTCTCTTAATTGAAGTGTTAGTGTGCTATGGGAAAGATTATACTAAGGACAAAATTAAGGTAAGTATTTTGACTGGGAAGGTGAATTTGTATTTTTCTCTCCATGCATTTTATTCTTCTTTTTAAAGGATAATTAGAAGTGTTACAAGAATGTGCTTTTGTGGTTCTGCATCATGCTGAATCTATAATTATAATTTCTATCTGGTTGACTGTCAGCTGACCTAATGGAAATTCCCTGTTGTGACTGATGTTACTTTATACCCTTTGTCTTACTTCATTCAGCTCTTCAGGTGGTTGTGGCTTGAAGTTTGGAATAATCATGGTTGCTTCTGGGTTTGTTATACAGCCAGGCTTCTGATGGCTGGTCTTGGTTCTTTTATCCTTCTGGGCATAAGTTTTCTTTGCACATGCATGCACTGTTAATGTGATCCAGCAGGAGATAACTATGCAGATGTTTTGTGGTTGAAAAGGGGGATGGGGAGAGTTTTGCTGCCTGCTTTTTTACTTTGCTATGTTAATCTGTATGCTATATATAGATGTGCCGGTATTAATTTCTGTTATGTATTCAGTATGCTTTCTGAATCAGAGCTCAAAGACTTTAATTGGCTATGCAAAGCCATTTCATGTGAGGGTGCCTACACCAGGAATCTTATAAAAATTGACCAACTCCTTCCTCCAGGAAGGAAAAGGAAGTCAAATTAATCGTTGCATGAAATAAAAAAGTATTCTTCAGAAAAGTGTTTACCAGAGGCTGAAGTGGAAGGGATCTTTAGGCAAAATTCATATTTAAAGTTTATTTAAATTTTATGCCCTATGTGATGTACTCTGTAGAACAATGTTTTCTTCTGAAAGGATGAACCTTCTGCCATAGGCATGCAAATATTGTTACAGCAGCCCATGCGTCACCCTTAATTTAAGTTTGTCCAACCTTTCCCATTAAAAAAAACGGTTTTCAGTGTTATTAAAGTTTGTTAAATGTCACCCATTTTTATGGGCTAAAACTTGCAAGTTCCTGAAAATGTTGTTTTTCATTTTTCTTGTTCCCATTAAAAAAAATGTCATCACTTGGACATGTTTATAGTTGTGCATTAGAAAGTTTTAATTTGGCAGGTAAGTTTGCTGCAGTCAGGGTCAAGATTTCTGCTTTGGAAAAAGCTACAGTAGAATGTAATTACATCTTGAAAGTGCTCTCCTGCGGTTTTAATGTTTGTTCATGAAATGTCATGGTTGATACACTGATAAGAATAATATCAATATTGTGAAAGCATTGAGGATTAGTTAGTTATTTGGAAGTTGTCCCAGCAACTGTGTAATATTCTGGCTCCGGGTTCCTTATTGGCTAAATCATTGCAGGAGCTTTGATACTCTGACATGAGTTTCACCTGTGTACCTAAGGGCTGGTTGATGGGATCCTGCTGTGTTGTAAGGGAAGGTTGAAAGGTTGCAGGTGAAATAACAGTAACCCAGGTCCAAACCAGACTCACAGAATCTTTCTTACTTTGAAGAGTAAAAAGACTCTGCAGTGGGGTTTTTTTTTGTGTTTGTTTTTCTTTTTTTAATACTAAGACAGAAATCTCAATTTTCATTTACATCAACTCCCCCTTCCCCCAGCATTTCTCTCTTCCCCACCCAATCCTTCCCCACGCAGTCCTAACAGTTGGTACAGAACCTTGTTAGACTGAGCACAACTGGTGCTGCAGTCACAAACCACCTGGGGGAAATCATTTGCAGGTGTGTTTCTCACTTCAGCAGTTGTAACAACTCCTGTGAATCTTTTGTGTTCCTGTTTTCTTGACTGGGTTTGGAAATCATCAAGTTCTTTCTAACAGAAGAGGTATGCGTATAGAGTTTATGGATGTGTATATCTGGTGTTAAAATAATGCATTTTGTTTAAGACATTTAGAAGGGATTATTTGACAGAATAGTGATTATTTGATGATGAGATAGACTTTTGCTTATTCTTGAGGGTTTCCATGAAAGCTATAGAAAAGCGCTAAGTAGGCAAACTGAACATTTTAATGTTATGAATTGGGCCTACTGTTATTGTGAGGCTGTCATGAAAATGGAGATTTTATAATATAGAAAATATTTGTTCTTTGTTTTCTTTGTGAGTTCAGGGTTTGTTAGGGTACACTATATTTTTTTATATTTATAGTCAAGAAGCTTAGGAAAAGATTTTGTTTTTTTGGGTTTTTTTTTGATTTTTTTTCTTTTGGCCATTCATTATCATTTGTTGTAAAGAGCTGAGTGTTCAAGAAAATATCAGAACTTTAATGACTGGCAATGTAGAAAAACAGTATTTTCTGAACTGATTTGGTCATCTTTTATTATGCTTAAATTGTGGCATGTCACGGTGGACACATTTTAGCAGTCAAGCCTCTTCACAACAAATTTGGTGTCTGTAGTATTCAGAGTGTGTATTTGTAAAGCAACGAGCTAGCAAGAATCTTAAATTTTTAGCTAGCTATGCCTGATTAAAACATGGTGTATATTCATTGGAAGCAACCCAAGGAAATGAAGAGAAATTTGCAGCACTTAAAATAGACTTCATATTTATGCAGTAGAATTCAGGTAAATGTAAAAGTGTGCAAATACTTCCCTCCTGGTTTACTATTTTGGGGAAATATAGCATTGAGTATATCACAAAGGGACATCTGTAAAATTTTTCCTATTGTTTACTTAGTCTGTAAGAATATTTTATGCTTTACAGAAATTAGCTAATAACTCCAAAGGTTATAGAAGCATGGTAGCTTCCCCCACTATCGTTTTAGAAGTATGGAAATCAGGAAAATTCCAGATTCTGGAAAAGTTGCCAGAAGAATAATTTACCCGAGTTAGGTTTAAAATGCAGATATTCTTGGCTCTTTTCGTAATTCACATCATTCATTTTCCACAAGGTTTTGAGACTCACTACTATGGGTCCTATGATAATGCAAATAAAAGTAAAGCTCTAAAAGTGAAATACCTCTTCATAAGTGTAATCCATGTTTAGTTTAAAAGATCTCATTCGCTGTGAACTTCTTTTATAGTGTCTTCTCCCCAGGTGTATGTGGAGGGGGAGTGTCAAAGAAAGATGCAAATACTGAAGTCTCCGATAAATGCATGTTTCCTATTTTTCTTCTGAAGAAATATTTGGAAGCTGTTTTTTAGGAGTTGAAATTGCTTATGTGTTGGGTTTATTGGATTTGTTTTCCAACTTGATTTTCACTGATTATAGTCTAATTCCTTTGTGTATCTTTTTACAAAGAAAACCAAGGAATATCTACAAATATGAATAAAGATAATAGTGTTCTTAATCCAGTAGAATTTTTTTTATATCTTGCCTTTTTAAAATATATTTTTTACTTTCTCGGTGGGCAGGAAACTAGATATATGGGTGTTTTTTTCCCTTTTGTGCACCTGCAGAACGGATTAATTGAATTTCTGAGTTGTCTGTGAATGATGTAGAAAAGTGATATGTTGCTTTGTACAGCAGTGCACCTTGACTTTGAATGTGTGATGAATACTGTGTAAGGAACCAAACCTGGGGAAAGTTTTATGTGCGTGTTCCTGTATTTCTCTTTTGTCTTTATAATTTATAACTGAAATTGGGGAGTAAAAAAAAAAAATTTCAGAACAGCCGAACTCCTCATCACACCCTACCTCTTCAAGCACCCAGTCTCTTGTCAGCTGCAGAAAGACTTGTCTCTGTAAGTTAACCTTGAGGAGAAATGTTGGGTCCTGACTGTGGGCAAATCAAAGAACTAGCAAAATAAGGTTCTTGCTCTCTGGAGGTCTGTGCAAGGAATTGTTACAAGAAAGAAAGTCCTAACTTTTTTGGGTCTGAATAGACTTGCATTTGAATCCTGAATTTGCTTGTTTGTGAACATACAGTGTTTTCCCTCTGTTATCGTAAGGAAAAATCTTTTTAATGCCAGTTTCCCGTAGAAGTGGTTGTGAACTATATTAGCTTCATTTGGTAAACTGATTCCTTTTGACAGAAAGGGAAAATATTAAGTATGCAACATAGTCACTTATGAATCTACTAAGCAGATCATGATGTTTACTCCTGCAGGCTTTACTGTATATGAAGCTAGTGGATTAAAGTAATCAATTGATAAGTGTATAAGCATTTGAGAATGAGGATTTTTCAATTCATCTTATTTTCTGTAAGATTTCTGCCTACACTAGCTTGTACTCCAGGATCCTGGCTTGTTTCCTATACTTAGGTCTTCGAGTTGTTTCTGCATTCGACTTTGTTTCCAGGAAAACATAACAAATCTGTGATCATTGCAGCATGCCATAGTAATTAATAACCTTTGGTTTCTGTTCGTGGAGCAAACCTGATTGTTTTAAAAGATATTTTAATCTAAAATCAAGTGGTAGATAAAGGAAAGCATTAGTTTGTTTTGTTGTCACAGATGCATTTGTTGCCAAGACTGACCATCAAGTGGCTGAGATAGCTTCATTATTTTAGATAGATGGCTAATTACTGTCCTTTTTTTATTATCCCTATTTCTGTCTTTCATGTGGTGGTTGTGAATTAGCTTTGTGCCATTTTCTAAAGTATCAGGCATTTTTATACATTTGCTATATTGAATGGCAAATACTTGATGTAAAGTCTGCAGTTTTACTCCATAACCAGATTGTAAAATATGAACTGAATTAATCATAACTGCAAAGAGTGATGGCACATTTTCTCTTATTTTTATCTTTACTGCCTTTCAGATCATGGTTTAAAACCTTCTACATCTGGTGCACAGAATGAGGCAGCAGCTTTGGTAGTGGATAGCAAGAGGCAAAGGTCAAACCAGAGGCTGCACAAATATTGTGCACTGGATTTATTGTTTTAATTAAGAGTGTGGCAGTTCATCATAAACTGTTTATGGTGTTTTTGCACAGTGCAGCATTTTGAAATCAGCTGTTTTAATGAAAACATAATGTCATATCTGTCAAAGTTCTAAATATTTTGAAAGTGAAATATGAAAACAAGAACTTTAATTCTGGGTTTACTGGGATTAGCTCTTGGAATTGTTTTAAAATCCCTTATGTGTCATATCATAGGTAGCATAGCTCTGCGTTAGTGAATGGAAAGTACTATATGGAGGTTGTTATTTGATGGTCAAAATAGATGCTGAGGGTTAATGTATTGAAAGACAAAACCATTATAATTTGCGTTGGAATGTCAGAATTAAGCCATAAACAGAGATAAGGCACTTCCTTCTTCCTTATTCCTAAAATATATGTAAATGCTGTATCCTGATTGTGCTAAAGAAAACCCAAACAAAACCCCCTACCCAACAAATAAACCCCCAAAATGAATGAATCCTTGAACATGGAAAGAAAGAAATATGCTGTGGGTCATATGATGCTGCGATGTATTAGCATCAGGGTCTTTGTAACCAATTATTTACAAGACCTAATGTCTTTCTGTGGACTTTTAAGTCTGAGCATTTTGTAGTCTAGCGATTTTTTGCTATTGTTATGTGTTCATGTAGATATGTAAGGCAATTTTGGTTACATTTCTTGTAAAGTCTGATAAAATATTTGTATAATCTGAAAATTATATTTTTGTAGTACTCTCCTTGGAAAATAGGAATTAAGTCTGTCATTAGATGCTTGGCCACAGTAGTTGACTGAGCAGAGTAATGTATGTTACATTTTGTGCTATACTTGGTCAAGTTTCATATATATCGTATTCCACATTATTTTATTAAATTTAATATCTGCACTTCCTATTACCAGACATGCCTCTCATTCAAAGCACAGAGGCACAGTTCTCTAATCAGAAGTGACAAGCTATATACTTTCTTTCAGCCATTATTTGGTAGCCTAGAGCAAGGAGCTCTGTTTCCTTGAAAATGTTTTGAATTGGGTTATTTTTATTGAAGTATTAAAGTAATTCTTCAGATTTTAGGCTATTATTTAAGTACTTTTGGGAGAATGCAATAACCTCTGGATTCTGTAGCCTTTGTTATGTTAACAATTGTAGCTGCTAAATGTATCTTTTTAATGCTTGTTATGTAAGTGTCTGGAAAAATCATCTGACTGATAGAAACTAACAATATTTTGGAAATAAACAAGATTAGTTGGCTGTATTAGTTTACTATTGAAGTATAATGTTGAAGTGACTCACTATTTAAATATACCAGTAGATTCTGGTCACCATACCTTCACCAACAAATGTACATGACCAACCATTTGCTAGTTTTTTGCAACATAAAGTTCATGTTTGGCAGATTTATTCTGAAGGAGTCTGAAAATGATACTTTCCTATCTTAAGGCAATCTATTGCTTGGGATGATATTGATTAAAGCCCTCTGTAAAAACGTCTAGGATTGTTGAATATCTTTATTTGAAAGGACTTCTGGACTCTGCAAATTTTATACCTCCTTCTCTTCCCTTTAAGATAGAAAGTGGTGTGAAAATGTCAAAATAGGTAGGGTAGATTTGGTATTGAAGGAGAAAAGAAGCAGTTGTCCCAAACCTTGAGGATATGGCTGCCTTTGTACCTCTTCTGAAATGGTATATGTCAAAGAGAATCTAAAGGCAAAGCAGCTTTATTGGGGGTATAGTCCTTTTGGGGTACAGGTGTCTTCTGAAAGGTGGTCTTAATGCATCAAACTGCCATCCCACGTCTTGTGTGTATTCTTGGGGGAGATGTGTGAAATGGAACAACTGCCAATGTTAGAATTGGGTAAACACTGTGAAGAGATACAGAGTGTTGTTAGCAGGTCTCTCTGACATCAAAATAAATATTAGCCTTTGTTAAGTGGAGACAATGAGCCTTGTGAAATTTTGCAGTGATGTTTATGCACACGTGAGAGAAGGATAATGTTAAGAAACTAACTCCAATCTTGAATAAAAATCTTATCCTTCTAGGCAAACATCCTGGGCACAATTCAAAATATTTTCACAGAAACAATGTCATAGTAAATTTCTGCCACTTGTAGCATTATTCTTATCTTGTTGCCTTTTTTGAGGTGGAATGTGTGTTAGATTTCGAGAGCTTTCTTTTGTTAGTATGCTTGATTGATACTGCTTAATAGGACCAAGGTATTAAACATCAAGTTTCTTTATCAATGTTCTGTACAATTTTGGTATTTTTAAAAATGCAGCGGGGGCTAATAGCAATGTTTGATCAGGACTATCTTGAATCTAAACACAGCTTTGTGTGTGTAATATCAATTCCAAATGATTGTGTCATTATCTAATTCAGATGAATGAAAATGTAGTAGATCCACAGGCGATGTAGACCATGCTAAGCAAGGAAAGAGAAACAGGAAGTACTCGTGAGCATGTTAATAGGAAAGTAGGAAGACTTGTAGACAATGTGAGAAATGTGTACTGAAAATGAGCCTGTCCATTAGATTGCCAGGCACAGTGGTTTTGTATGTAGTTTTGATTAAGTAATTGCATGCATCCATACAATTTGATTTGCATATGCAAGCTGTATCTATCACATGCACAAAAGTAGGTGACTTTTGTGGAAAATGTGGCCCTGAATAGGATGACAGTGACAGTTCTTACAGTTTGGTGGAATTGGAATTACAATTCAACTATACAATTAATTTTTGAAATGAGTTTATCACTAGTTGAAAAACAAGAATGGGTATTATTGAAGTGGTTAGTATTAAAATAAATGAAATTGGTAAGCGCTGATGTGAACTAATAGAGTAAAAAACCTGTAGGAGATGACCAAAGCATGTTAGAAATTAAAACATTGACTTCAGTAATAAGCAACACTACACAGAGAGAATGAAAACATCAACAGAGTATTGACATTACAAGTCAAAAATCTTTTATAAGATACTGAGCAATACTTTGGAAAGATACAGAGTGGCAGTAGAGGGCGTCAGGTAGAAATGTATATGAAAAATACAGGAAATTCTGACCTGAGAATAGCTAAGGCAGGGAGAGTATTAGGACAATGTATCTCATCCTGGCCCTGTTTTCTTCATACCTTCTGCTTCTTCCTACTGTTGGAGACCAGGTACACAGTTAAATTACCTGTTGATCTGACCCTGCGACTTGAGCTTTGGAGTCCGAGTGTGCAACCTGAGTGGTTGTTAAGTGATGGAGAATCCTTACTGCTTCAGTACCAGCAGTTAGACTGGCAGCAGGAGTGAATGGTATTGCCTGCTAGCTGCAATACACTAGGAAGCATAAGCATTTACTGTAAACAGACATGCAAGGGCATGCCACAATATGCCCCTGCATCCTGGCCCCTGTCTGGCCTATGTTTTAGGGGTGGAGTTGGGATATGGCCATGGTATACAACTACACAAACAGCTTGAAAATGCTTCTGGGTCTCCTAGTTTAATGTAACTGTAGTTGGCTAAATCTTGCTTGGTACTTATTGAACAAAGTGCTATATCTAGTATTTAATGGTACAACAGGGATGATCTGCAAATTAGGAGTAAGTGTGTAAGGCAACTAGTACGTGCTAAACTTGATAGTAAATACTGACCCAGGATATGCTTTGCACTAAACAGTGCAATTCATATGATGTCATCTTGCCTCTTGCAGATAAATGACTGTCAGAAATTTGTTAGCAAGGGAAACAGAAGGAAAAATTTGCTGTTCCCATTCTTCAGTAATATGGTTTTATTCACTGCTTATACAATTCAGCCTGTTGGATTTGATCTGGGAATTGCTTGGTGAAGTGTTGTAGCAAAACTAAGTCAAACTAGGTAGAACATGTGATTCCTTTCAGCCTTGAAAGGTCTGTGGATCTGTCAGACATGAAGATCTGTAACACGACTAAAGAATATTACAATTCGTTCAGTGCTCTGCTAAAATGACATGATGCAGATTTCATTTAGGAAAGATGTAAAAAAAATCATTAATATATACAATTTGACTATGTTTAATTTTCAGAACGTTTGAAGTCATAGGTGTGTAAAATTTGGAAAGATGTTACATACAAATTGTTCAGCGTTTCAGTGGTATTGTATGTCCATAGGACATTTTATATTTTAACTTGTAAGTCCTGACTTTGAAAAAAGCATCCATGTTTCTGCAGAGAAAATGCATACTGTGCCTAACATGCATTAAAAAAAATCCCCCAAAAACCAAAGAAAAAATGGAAAAAAATTATACTCCCTTTAAAACTACTACTCCTGCTTTCTGAGATGTACAAGTTTTTGCAACCTTCTAATCAGTGATACAATTTTATTTGTAGGAAGAAAATTGTTGTAAATAATGTGGGCATAAAGGTAGAAATTGCAAGAGGATATGTAAATATGATTGGATGTCTTGGGTTTTCACAAGACAGAGAAATACCCCAAAATGGGACAGATAAATAGTATTTGGGGATCTTCTGTTTAAATGTTAGTGGAAACAGATGTGAATGGCAGAAATTACGAAATAAATCACATAGAATTTTAAGACTTTTTCTCTTTTCTCAAATGAGTATCTATTTATTATTGAATGATAATGAATATTGACTATTAAAATTAATTTTGTTAAATAGTGCTGGCATATAATGTGGTAATTTAAATGATGCATTGTTAACAAATGTATAATTAGCTTTCTTAGTTAAAAGCTGTAGCTTGATATGCCCATTTCTATAGTCTTAAAGCAAAAAACCCCACATATTTATTGTAATAATCTACAGCAAGATAAAATGAATAGAAATATCTAAAAATATATTAAGATACATGTGTGTACATTGGACATTAGTGCTATATACAAAATATATTGGGAATGTGTTTCAAAATATATCAAACATTGTTGACCTTTGTTATATAATACCAAGCTCAAGGAAATGTATTTGCATAGATTTAGTAATATATTGTAAATAACTGCATAGGACAGTGCACATTTTTCCTTAAGATGCAGCATTATAAGCGAGACATTAAATTATGCCTATCAGACAAAGCAGCAGAATCTCAACATTTTTTTTTATAGCACATTCTATTGGGAAGACATCTCCGCTTCTAAAAAGCACATGCATTAACTGCCTGATTCATGTGGTGACATGTGGCATATCCAAATGTGTTATGGATCTCCCAGGAATAAAAACAACATAGCAAAATCATCACCTTGGGATGTTCATTGAGTGAATATTTTACAGACATACTCCTTTTATATTTATATAATAATTTAGTGTTATGACAATTTTTTTAGCAGTGTTGGCAGTTTTTCTTTTTTATAATGGTATTATATTTGTGAGCCTATTAAGTGCACATGGGCTAAACTACAGAAAAAAGTATTTTTCATAATTCCTTAGGGTGCTTGTAGCAAAAGAACCATATTGGTATAGAAAAATGTTAATAAAAGGTCAAGCAGAACTTTCCAATGTTTATCATGATAGCAATAGCAATTTGGGGCTTGTTTGAATTGTATATTGAAGAAACAGATTTATGGAGTATATAGAGAGGAAACTACCTAATATACTTTGTACTTGAACTCTTTATTAAGAGGCACATCTAAGTTTTAACAATGATCAAAGTTATTAATTTCTACCATTTTTCCTTTTAAATATCTGGAAATTGGAGTGAAATTGTATGAAGTGAGCTGGAGAAGTTTGCTTGTTTTGCTGTGTTTCTGTGTTAGAACTATTGCTATGTACTCCAGAATGATGCTTACATCAGTGCATTTTTACTGCTTCAGAGAGCTGGCATTCAAAATGGGAGCAGTGCTTTTGATAGAGTGCATTCATGTACAACGGATAAAGAAATGCTAGCTTATAGTTAAGGAATTAGTCTGTTCATCCTGGTGCATCGTCATATTCTACTGGCCTTATATTTATATTTGTCCTGAAACAAGGACCTAGCTAGTCTGTTGTTGATCAACTCTTAAGTCTCCTGGAGTCATGTAAGAAAGTCTGAGCTCAAATTTTGATTTGTTGAGTCTTTTAGAGTGTTTCTTCTTGTAAAGATGCTGTGATTTATTTAATTATAGAATAGACATATCTACTTAGAGTGTACAGTTTAGAAAATGCTTTTCTATGTTTATCCAACAAATCTGAAGCAGTGAAAGCCAGGCAATGCATGTGTTGACTATCTCTGGACAGAATGAAAGCTGGCTGGTTCAAATTTCGTTGGCACCCTGCTTGGTGTTCTTTCAAACTGACCATATATCTGGTCTTGCACCCTTGAAGTCTGTGTGATTTGATTTTTTTTTTTTTTTTAAGGGTATTTAAATATAAGCTATGATGACATTAAATATGGCATGAATGTAGATACTTTTGTCTTTATACTCTTTTGCTGTGAGATTACAGACCATGGGTTATTATTAACTCCTCAATGAAAGAGTAGTAAGTAAATTTGTGTGCTGCTTCTTCATGCATTAACTTGCTTGAGTGTCTGTATCCTAAAACAAACAAAGCAATTTTTTCATTGTCTTCCTGGTGGCAAGAGTGGGCCATAGACTTCAACATAATGCTAATGAATAAGTATTGTCACCTGGTAACTGGTTTAGGATTAACTGCTACTGATCAGCTCAGATGATGTGGATGATCTACAAATGACATTGGGTCTGAAGATGCTTGCATTATTGTGACTATACGAATTTTCAGTTAATTTTCTGTTTCTGCTTCAACAGATAAAACTATACTAGGTGCATGTAATAGTGTATGTACAGTGCATAAATGATATTAACAATTCTGAACTAGATACTTCTCTACCTTATTTAGAAGATGCAAAAATAATTTTCTTCAACTGCTTTGTAAATCTTTCTCTGATAGTATGCTATGCTTTAATTATATGCAAGTTACAACACTGTTATGATGCAGATTACAGTACTGACCACAGACAAATACTGCATCTCCTCAAAGTAGAAATGTGTTTTCTGTGCAAAAGTGTAGATAAAGGCTATTTTCTTGAAATTGATCCAAGCTGGCTCCACAGGAACAGAAGCATGAGCATCCAAAGTAGCGGTAACAGCAGGAAATTCACTTTTCATTGCCATTTTGCTGTATCCCTTGTGAGAAGGGTTGAAAATAGTGCAGGGAAACTACAGGAAATCTATATCAAATTTTCTTAGAGATCCATCTTATTGTTAAGCTTTTTTCCATTGTATCATATTAACACTGTATTTAGTGTTTCTTTTTGTCAGAGACAATAGTGGTGATTTTTGTTATGAAAATGATATTAAGAATTAATAAAGGAGTGTTAATGAACAGCAAATAATGTTGGTAAAATAAGGTATATAAAATATATAAACAATATCAGATTTGCCAGTATAAATTTAATATGCTGCTTAATATCTGATGTCAAGTTATTCATGGTTTCTACTTTTATCATATGGTCTCAAAAACATATTTTCTTATGTGTCCATACAGCATTTAAAAAATTAAATTTATTTTCTCTTTCCTTTAAAAGATTCTTGCTGTGCATCACAAAGCTTCCCTGAAACCTGTGCTGTGCAGTTCAATTGTGGTGCTTTACACATGTGTGGATATCTTTTGCAAGAACGCCTGAAATAGCTAGTGAGTTGGTGAACTAAGCTACACGAAACCCATGCAATGTGGACATGAAACATCTTAAACGTGGGTATGATGATAAAGCATTGCAATTCATACAATTTGGGAGTACAGGAACTATTGTAACTTCAGGTGTTTTAGAGAAATACAGACAGAGATTCATACTCAAATTTTGCCTGCCTGAAGAATAAATATCTTGGATATTGAGAGTTCAAATTTTAATTCTGAAATGTTTGAGTTTCACATTAGATTTTGAGTTGCACTCTATGTTTTGGTTCCCAGCTACCAGGGATGCACCAGTAGTGTTGAGGCATGCCATGAAGCCTAGATTAATAAACTCTTTCAGGCTTATTAGGATTGACCCAGTGCTGCCACTGCCAAATTGGGCAGCTGGGGGAAGAGGGAGGTAGCAACAGGGGTCAGAAGAACAAAGGATAGGAGACAAGGAGACAGCATCAGGCAGTGGCAAGAAGCAACGTGATGAATAGGAGAGAGGAAAGGGAAGGTGGTGGCTGGAAAGGAGGCAGGTCGTGAGGAGGAGAAGAAAGTGGAGGTAATGAAGTTCATTCCGAAAAGAAAGCTGGGGACCAAGGACCTGTTTCATTCAATGTAATATGCAATGTGAGACCGGATATGAGTTACCAGCTGAAATAGTTATTCTTCTGAAGTTAAACTCTTGGGATTTTTACGTATAGAACTGGTCTCTACCGTAACCATTGTTACAGGTAAACAGAACGAAAAAGAACCATTCTCACAAGAAATCCCATCTAGTCTGTGCACTGTAGCTTAGCACCTGAACAGGGTATACCTGTGGGGCTACCGTGGTGGGTTGCACTTCGTATCTAAAAGTTGTGAAAACTATTTGCCTTGGCTGGTGGGAGCGGCTGGGGAGAGGTGAAGGGGAGGGCCTTACAGGGAGATTGAGGCTGCTGGAAATGTACATTGTCTGCTTTGAGCTGTGAGGGTGGTCAGAAAAGTCCAGTTTCTACACATTCTTTCAAGGATTGCTAGTAGTTGTCTTCTCTGGCTCATCTTCAGTCTGCCGTGGAGCTAATCTAAAGCCAGTATATCTGGAAGAAAGGTGGTAGAAAGGCCAAAATTCAGTCTTGGCCTCCAATGGCTTGTCTGTATTAAAGAACAGACCTCTTGGAGCTATTGTAGTGTGATTCTGTCTCTGCTTTGTACTTTTGTGATGAAGTGATCAAGGAAGAGTTCTGGTGGCTTCTTCTGATGTTTAAATTCATCAGACCCAGGAGTGCTCATAATTTGGACACAGGCACTCACTCACTTGGCTGTAGTAGGAAGTGAGGTTTTTGTGGTACATCTTCTTTAAAGTGTTGTCATTCATATTTTCATGGAACATCACCCTTAATTGAAAAGTTCTTTTTCACTTTTCAAGGATGTGTGTATCCTTCCTTTTCTAGTTGTTCCTATTTTAATTTTGAGTGCGTAAGATTGCTTGCATCTTGTGTTGGCTACCTTGCCAGAAATATCCGATGTATTCTGTGAGCTTGAAGTTTAAAGAATAGTGCTGAAGCCGCTTTGGGAACTTTGAAATACATATAATCTATGTTTTGTTTTTTTTTAGTCTCTGTCAAATTTTGAAAGATGCCTATATATGATGCAGTGAGCTACCCAAGCAGATGAAAATGTGCAATAACACAATAATACCTGTACCTGGCTGTTTATATTCCTGTAAATATCTAGCATTGTCTCCAATGTGTTATTTTAGGGGCACAGGGAAGTTGCTGTTGTTGACTCGGGAACAATTATTCAAACCTGAGAAGTCTATGTAATTCGTATGAACTAAAAAGGTAGGCATTGGTCTGTCATTCACAAGGAACTGCAGATGAGCTCTTATTAAGAACATGAATGAGAATTAGACATCCGTGTCCCGTTAAATTGCTTGGAGGTACCTCACTGTCATTTGTGCCTTTGACTGCTTCTAGGATGTGCATTTTATTTGGACATAGTTATGCTTCTGCTAGGTCCGGTTACGTGTTTTTTTTTTCCTGGATTTCTGTGGTGGAGGTCCTGCACCCTTGAGTGGTCTGCCCTGAGTGCTGGTCCTCTGGTGCTGGAGCTTTGCAGTTGTGCCATCCCCAGGAATTACAGCTGTGCTGCGGAATTGCCTCTACTCGCTCTTCTTGTTCTCTTCCGTTGGTGCCCTGGGGTTTATACTGAGTGAGAAAAATTTGCTCCTTCTTCCCAGAAATAGTGAATGTGTAGGTAACAGTGTTCCCTTTCATTAGTTGCTCTATTCTTTTTGCTGTGCTATTTGCTAGAAAATAAAGACTATGTAAACTCCTGCCCAAGTAACAGAGATCCTAGTTTAAGGCAGATGTAGAGATAGGTAAATAAAGAGGAGCAGCCATGTTATGTATTGCATGATAAGTGATTGAAAAACAGATTAAAGCATATTTATGATTTAAACGTATCCTATTCTTGGCCACTTCAAAAAGTTTTCTCTGACTTGTATGTCTTTTTGAGGTCTTAGCTGCTTCTGGAATATCTCAATCCCTCTTCTGTTTGGTGTGTGGTTTGGTGTGTTTTTGATATTTTTTTAGTATTTTTTTTAATAAAAAGTTCTGCCTATATAATGAATGAGAATTTTTAAGGAATTTTATCATACAAGTAAACAGAGGGATGGATAATGTGAAAAACATCTAGCAATTCTAAGAGACATATTCAGATTTCTGAAATTCCCACTTACATTTTGTTTTCCACCCAATGCAGTTTGCAGTTTACTGCAGCATTTCCTGATTTTTTAAAACTGTGATAGTAATGGATAACTTTTTTTAAAGCATCCTTTTCATGGGGTTTCGTGGTAGTAAATATGTTACAGCACCGTGAATGCTATCAGTTTCACAACAAGAAATTAGTTGTCTGAAAGACGATATTGACCCAGTTCTGCCGATTTGAAGTTTTTTAATGCCACTTCCTTTTGCTGCTATATTTAACAAAAGTATTGAGTGGTTAGGGATTAGTTACATGAATAAAAATTTCAGAATATGTCTAAAATTTGGCTGAGGTAACTCACCAAGGATTTTCTAATGGACAAGGATAATACAGAATTAGCCGGTAACTGTGTTGGTTTTAAGAATCTTACCTTTGTGTTCTGCCGTATGTTTAGGCTTGTGGAGAACCGTATTTGGCCACGGACTTGTAGCCGGTGGCTATTGCCGAGACACCAAGAACTTCAGGAAAATATGTAGCAGTGTAAATACCTCGGTGAAGGAAAGAGAACCTTTAGGATAATTACATATACACTAATCTACTGTTATTTTCACTTTGGCATCAATACTTTGAGTTTTGTTAAAACACCCGTATGTTTAAGTAACGTGAACTCTTGCCGTGGTTCCGCCAGCCGCGCCGAGCGGCTCTCGCTGCCGCCGGGGGGCGCCTCTCCTCTCAGCGGCCGGCGCTCCTTGGCAGCCGCCGTTCGCTGCCC
>Ga0065711_1000952_pt1 | contig 51424 bp, 25 predicted proteins | sample Hoacrofraction12_FD_59098 | JGI IMG/M metagenome (GOLD analysis project Ga0065711, IMG submission 59098) | Hoatzin crop microbial communities from Cojedes, Venezuela - Epithelial fraction 12 v2 (version 2) | ecosystem: Host-associated > Birds > Digestive system > Esophagus > Crop | place... | reverse complement strand
GTTCTCTGGACACGCTCCAGCAACTCAGTGTCCTTCTTGTAGTGAGGGGCCCAAAACTGAACACAGTACTCCAGGTGCGGCCTCACCAGTGCCGAGTACAGGGGCATGATCACCTCCCTACTCCTCCTGGCCACACCATTCCTGATACAAGCCAGGATGCCGTTGGCCTTCTTGGCCACCTGGGCACACTCCTGGCTCATGTCCAGCCGGCTGTCAACCAACACCCCAAGGTCCTTTTCTGCCAGACAGCTTTCCAGCCACTGCTCCCCAAGCCTGTAGCATTACATGGGGTTGTTGTGACCCGGCATTTGGCCTTGTTGAACCTCATACAGTTGGCCTTGGCCCATCGATCCAGTCTGTCCAGATCCCTCTGCAGAGCCTTCCTACCCCCAAGCAGATCGACACTTCCACCCAGCTTGGTGTCATCTGCAAACTTGTGAGGGAGCACTCGATCCCCTCATCCAGATCTTTGATAAAGATGTTAAACAAGGCCGGACCCAAAACTGAGTGCTGGGGAACAGCACTTGTGACCGGCTGCCAGCTGGATTTAACTCCGTTCACCACCACCACTCTCTGGGCTTGGCCATCCAGCCAGTTTTTTACCCAGCAAAGAGTACACCTATCCAAACCATAGGCAGCTAGTTTCTCTGGGAGGATACTGTGGGGACCAGTGTCAAAGGCCTTACTAAAGTCCAGGTAGATGACGTCCACAGCCTTACCTTCATCCACTAGTTGGGTCACCTGGTCATAGAAGGAAATCAGGTTGGTCAAGCAGGACCTGCCTTTCATGAACCCATGCTGGCTGGGCCTGGTCCCCTGGTTGTCCTTCGCATGCATGGTGAGTGCACTCAGGATGAATCGCTCCATAATCTTGCCCAGCACTGAGGTCAGGCTGACAGGCCCGTAGTTGATGAATAAGTTGAGTAAGATTGGGCCAAGTACTGACCACTGAGGGACACCACTAGTTACCAGCCTCCAACTAGACTCAGCATCGCTGATGACACCCCTCTGAGCTCTGCCATTCAGCCAGTTCGCAGTCTACCTCACTGACCACTCCTCCAGCCCACACTTCCTGAGCTTGCCTATGAGGATGTTATGGGAGACAGTGTTAAAAGCCTTGCTGAAGTCGGGGTAGACAACATCTACTACTCTCCCCCTTTCCTGTTCTAAATCTCCTACTCTTTGTTTTCTTTGAGTCTGTCTGCTAGGAGTTTGCCAAATACTGTCTTTTGTACTTTCTCCTCCTGGTGGAAGACAGTTCATCCTACGCTGACAAATTGATATGGGCCTTGCCTACCCAAGGGCAGGTTACCTGCAGTTACTTTTAGTGCTATATGTAGAGTTTTCCTTATCCAACTTCTGGGGTATCTCTGATATATTTTTTTTTACTAAGTTTTGAATTACCATCCTTTCATCCCACCGTTGGCAAACTGGGAGGTGATGACTGTTCTTACATATAAAATTGTGTGATAATTCAGGTTGGAAGGGACCTTAGAAAGCCTCTAGTTTGAACTCCTGCTCAAAGTGGTGTCCTCTGTGAGGTCAGACCAGGTAGGTGAGGGCTTTATCCAGTTAGGATTTTATTCTTATATACTTTCAAAGCATGGTGTAGTAGACCTGATCCATGGGCAGAATACCTGGGAAATGCGTGGCTTGTCGGTTTGTTCTTTTATTCCAGGGGTTCTGGTAGTGTGCTAAGGGAGCCTAGCAGGATATTCGCCAAAGTTTTTGCCACGGTACTGCTACCTCATGATTTCTTGGCAGGCCATGTGATTGTGCTGGTGTTTTCCCAGTTCGCTGTTATCTGTCTGAGATGTTGAGGAATGAATAGGATTTGACCTCCAAGTAGGTTGTGGCAGAGCACTCTTGGCCTTTTTATGTCCGTCATAAACTGTGCTGCAGTTGTGGCAGCGCCATCTTGTCATTTGGCGATAATATGCTTTCAGGCTTCCACAACTTGAAAAGCTGGCAAAAGTACTGCAGGAACTGTCCTTTGTTTTTTGGAAGGTAGATTTTTGGACCTTTTTTGTTTCAGTATTGGAAGGTATCCCAGTTTTGACCCCTGCTGTCAGCAATGGCCTTGCAAATGTTCTTATTATGATACAACTCATCAAGGGCTTTCAGAAACATTCCCTTCCTGTAAAGTGAGGAATTCCAGCTGCACTACCAGGATCCAGGTTAGAAACAAAAAGACTAAGTGCAGGGCTGTGATATGGTAATTTTAGCTCTAATGTTTTAGATAATGGTTTTCAGCCCTCACAACAGATAATTGTGACCAAACCTAGTGTTGTAGCAGGGACTGAACTTTCAGTTCAAATGACTTTTCCAGAGTAAGCAGTGTCATGCAAGTAAATGAGTTACACTTGAGGTGCAGAGCAGCCTAGTGTACTTTCTGGAACACTACCAAAGTAGTGCCAGAAACAAAATTGTTTTGACAAGAAGACTGGTGGATTTTACGAAATGTGTAGTGCTATGGCAGACTGAATTCCATCTTCACAAGTGCTCATTGGAAGAAAAAATATATACTGTAACCATGCAAAGTAAGGATTCAGGTGCTTCTTAGGGCAGCTTAGGGAAAACATGTACAATAATGATCAGAAGAAGCACAAGGTCTGATGGATTTTGAAGCAGGAGCTGAGAGCGTTGTTATGGAATGTATGGTAATACAGGAGCTGTTATAAAGCTGATGGTGTAAACTCTTCTTTTTAAAATTACATGTTACGGTTTCTTCTGAGTTGCCATAGAATTTTATCAGGTGGGAGCTCAGAAGTGCATAATCAACATCAGAAAGGCCAGAAGAGTACTTTTTAATAAGTAGAGGGTAAAAAGAGTAAGATTACTTTGTGTACAGTTTTATCAGTTGTTCAGGAAAGCAACAGGAACTCTTCTGTATAATGAGAATGGAGCTCAGGTTTTTGAGCAGGCAGTGTGTAATCCGGAGATGTGACAGCTCCTTTTGATAGCTGCCTCATCAATGCTGCTAGAGATGGCCTTTGCCACTTTGTTTAAAATCAAGTTCAGTGCTGTGTATGTCACTTCTTGTTGCTAATAAATCTTGATGATGATTTTAGTGGGGGCAGGGGTTTAATCTTGTTTCTGACATCTATGTTCTAGAGTATATACTGATATCCTGAACTTCAGAGTACAGGTTTTTTTGTCTGTTCTAGCAGAAGGCATATTCTTGGATTAGAGGCAGATATTCAAAGGCACATACATAATAAAAGAAATACAAAATGCTGACACTATATATCTGCCTTTAAAAGTTTTGTCTCCCCCTGCTTTCTCTCATCTTTCCATATCTTCCTGCATATACATGTTCTTGTATGAAAATCATCCTGAAAGGGAAGACAGTGTAGCAAATGTAGCAGTTGTGGTTTAGTATTTTTTCCTATAAAATATACTGAATATTTTCCTTTGTTTGTTTTTTTTGGGGGAGGGGGTTGTTTCTTTTTTTTTGCTTTCATTCTGAATTAGATTTGGATGGGATGAATGTTTACTCTCATACAGATTTCTCAGAAAAATGTTTACAGGTGTTTTGTAAGTCAAGAGGGAATGATAGGAATTTTCCTGAACATTCTTCCAGAAACTCATTATATTGTTTTATTCCTCCTATGTCACTTATACTTTGTCAGTATGGTTGTTTTTTTCTTCTTCTTTAAAGCCTGACAACACAGTTAAGCTTTCCAAGTTATTGTTAAGGCATTTGACCAGAACTTCCAAAATGGGAAATGTCTGTGTTTGCCACACAGTGAATAAATTAGTACATTTATAGTTCACAGGAAAACTTAGTGTTACTTAAATTTTTACCCTGGAGTTTTAAGTATTAAAAATTATGCAGGAAAGGGGTAGGAAAAGGAAGATACTCTGGTATTTCCACATTTTTATAAATAAAATCTCTCTGTGTTTGTTTACAGCAAATACAGGAAGACTTAAATAAGCAGTTATTTGATAACCTAGTAAGTTTTTTGGGACGGTCTCACTCTCAGTTCCAAGAGAAGACAACAGAATGGACTTGTCGGATGAAGTCCAGAGAAATCCCTGCTGCAGCTCTTATCTTAGGTAATTTTTTAAAGATGTTTTTTGTTATGTACATCTGCTTAAAACCGACACAGAGATCAAAGAAAAATGTATTGCTGACTTCCAGCAATTACTGTGAGCAAAACCAGCTTCAGAAATGAGAAGAGATTGGGCTGGGAGAAGGAAGCAGGATAAGATGTCCTTTCACTTTGTCTGTATGCATAATAGTGCAGTAAGGTAGCATCTTCCCTAAAGGTCTGTCTTGGGCAGCTGGTAGTGATTTGTTTTTTGTGTTTTTTGGTTTTTTTTTCCTGAGGCACTGGAGGTGCTTTGATTCTGTCCCTGTTTCTGCCACCAACATGCTTGGTGGTTTCTGTGACTAACTGCCGAATCATGCAGCTTCTGTATTTCTGATATACATGTTCTTGCAGTGCATCTTTATGTGTAGTAAAGCAGTGTCATTATCTTGGAAAAGGAGCAGAGGGTGAAGAAAATAGCTGAAGATCTTATTACTGAAGTTAGTGAGTTTCTGAAGTCTTTTTTCCACCTCACCCTCCCTGCTTCTTTCAAAGGGTTATAGCTGTGATCCTAAACCTGGTTCAAGGCAATCTGGTTGCATTTTAAGTGGTTCATTTTAAGCAACCTAAAATCAGGGCTGTGTGTCAAATTTACCATGTGAGCACCAACAAAGCCTGAAAGGTGGTGTGTTTTTGTAGGTAGTAGAAAGTGAGAAGTTCCTGCTCTGTATTTTCTGTGGAAGAAGCTATGAATTGCCTGCTGGAGGGGCTTGTTCTTTTTGATTGACTAAGGATGTTAACAAAGGCACTAAATACCGAGTAGTTCATAGTAAATTCAGACTGTAGTTCATACTAACTCATAGTAATTTTCCCTCTTACATAAGCCACTTGAGGATCCAAGTCTCAGGTATATGCACTGCTCTTCTTCTAGAGTAGGTGAGTTTCATCTTCTTGTCTGCAGGCCTTAGATGGCTATGGATGGCTTCTGAGGGTATGAGTAGCAGGGAAGTTAGAAAACCAGTCCTACTTCTTGCAAGTTTGCACCCTTGAGAAATCTTTCTTTGAAAAAAAAAAAAACCCAAACTATATGAGGGGTCTTTGCAGTGATTCCCTGTTCCTTTTAATCAGCTAGTATTAACATATATGTCTAATCTTGTGCTAGTTTTTCATCTTTCCTCGTAGGTGATGTGACGCTTTTCATTCCTTCCTTGAATATTTGAGATATCTTCTGGTTTTTGTCTGCTGTTCAGTTTATTATTCAATCACTGTGGTCACAAATGATAGGAAAAATACTCTTATAAATTTGTCTTTTAGGTGTAAATGTTACGGATCATAACTTGACTTTTAGAAGTCTCTCAGAAGTCCTTCAGAATAATGTTACTCCGTATATAGCCTTGCTGGAAGCCAAAGATTGCCCAGGTAAATACTGCAATAGCTTTGCTTCTTCATCTGAATAGGCCATGAATTAACTAGAAATTCTTGCTTATGCCCCCAAATGTAAGAATAATGGGATGGTGGGATCTTGAAGACCTTCTAAAGATTTGCTCAGTCCCATGTTAACATAGCAGTAATGCCTGCTGTATTTTAAGAGGTATCCAGTTCTGTTTAAAACAATGAAGATTGAAATACTACTTAGTTGTAGCATAAATGTCAAGAGCGTGCTGCTCAGTGTATTGCACGTTGATATTGTAGGTTGGCTTTCCTCTTGTTTCATTGGACAGTGTATGTATGCATTCTACTTTTTAAATGCTTACAGTCATGTCATTACAGTGAGGGAACGGGTAGAATAAAGTTTTGTCAAACTCTCCTTGCTCCTTTTTTATTTTTTAGGTAAAAAGATTAAAATCCCTTATGGCAGCGTCCCCAGATCTGTGGGTTGGCTGCCTTATTTATTTTTGGGTCGCTCTTACAGTGTGTGGCTGGAGTTCAGGAAAGGTGCAGGGCCAACATCTTAACCTGAATTGTTGCTATCTAAGCAAATTAATAGGATAATTTTGATTGTATTAACGATGTGCATATCGTGAATACTTTAAGCATTCTGGAGCATGAGATGTGCATTCTGGAGAGAGAAGGAGAATAATTAGAAAAGTGAAAAATAGTAAGTAATAACTCGGGGTAATTTTTTAGAGTATGAGATGGAGAAGTGTTACCGAATAACCAAATGCCTTTACTGTGTGTCTAAAAACGTATTGTGAAGGCATAAAAAATCTGATGCAGAAGCTGATGGGGCAGCTGATGAACTGCTATATAGATGTGGACTCACTGGAAGACGACGACTGTGTGCAGGTTTCTCAGAATAGAATACGTTGTTCAATGACTTCTCTTATCAACTGGTATGAGAGTGTAACAAAGGTATGATTTCTTTTTTTTCATATCACCAGTTTATAAAAATGCCTGACCTTTAGATGCTTTTAAAAAAGAAATTGAATAACTGAAATTTCTGTGCCATAGTGGAAAAAATGGTTAGATTTTCATTTAATACTAAGAAGTAACTGAGATTGTGGTGATTTGAATATAAATCTGTAACATATATAACAAATGTGGAGTTAGTTTCTGATGAGGTGTGAATGTCAGAATTCTGAAAAACAAGGGAAAAGAAAACAAACAAACAATGCTAGGGCCAGCAGTAAATGCCCAGAGCCTGGAGAAGGATCACAGGTCAGCAGGAGAGCACCTGAAGAGCAGCACAAAGGAACTCCAGCCAGTAAATCAGCTTTGTCAGGAGCCTAGCTGAAATGCCTCTAAGCAAACGCACGCAGCATGGGGAGCAAGCAAGAGGAGTTAGAGACGTGCACATGCCTGCAGGCCTATGGTCTTATTGGCGTCATGGAGACCTGGTAGGGATGGCACCTGTGACTGGGGTGTTGGAATGGAAGGATACAGGCTCTGTAGGAGGGACTGGCAGGGGAGACAAGGAGGGACTGTCGCCCTCTGTGTCAGTTAACAGCTGGAGTGTATTGTGCTCTGCCTGGGGATGGATGAGGAGCTGACTGAGAGCTTATCAGTCAGGATTAAAGGCAGAGTGGGGACAGGTGACATTATGGTGGGGGTCTACTACAAGTCACCTGACCAGGAAGACGGAGTGGACGAGGCCCTCTATAGACAGATAGAAGCAGCCTCATGTTCATAAGCCGTGGTCCTGACGGGGGGCTTTGACCACCCCGATATCTGTTGGAGGGACAACACAGCAGGGCATAAGCAATCCAGGACGTTCATGGAATGCACTGATGATAACTTGCTTCTCCAAGTGATAGAGGAGCCCACAAGGAGAGGTGCTATACTGGACCTTGCTCTCACCAACAAGGAGGGGCTGGTGGGGAATGTGAAGCTCAAGGGCAGCCTTGGCTGCAGAGACAATGAAATAGTAGAGTTCAAGATCCTTAGGGCTGCGAGGAGGGTGCACAGCAAGCTCGCTACCCTGGACTTCAGGAGAGCAGACTCTGGCCTCTTCAGGGATCTGCTCAGTAGGGTACCATGGAATAAAACCCTAGAAGGAAGAGGGGGCTCAAGAAAGCTGGTTAATATTCAAGGATCACCTCCTCCAAGCTCAGGAGCGATGCATCCCAACAAAGAGGAAGTCAGGCAGAAATGCCAGGTGGCCTCCATGGATGAACAAGGAGCTCCTGGACAAAGTCAAACACAAGAAGGAAGCCTACAGAGGGTGGAATCAAGGACAGGTAGCCTGGGAGGAAAACAGAGAAATTGTCCGAGCAGCCAGGGATCAGGTTAGGAAAGCTAAAGCCCTGATAGAATTAAATCTGGCTAGGGACATCAAGGGCAGCAAGAAAAGCTTCTACAGGTCGGTAATAAAAGGAAAGCTAGGGAAAATGTGGGCCCTCTCTGGAAAGCAACAGGAGACCTGGTTACCTGGGATATGAAGAAGGCTGAGGCATGCAATGACTTTTTTGCCTTGGTCTTCACTGGCAAGTGTTCCAGCCACACTGCCCAAATCGCAGAAGGCAAAGGCATTAACTGGGAGAATGAAGAACCACCCACTGTAGGAGATCAGGTTCGAGACCATCTAAGGAACCTGAAGTTGCACAAGTCCATGGGACCTGATCACATGCATCCGCAGTTCCTGAGGGGACTAGAGGATGAAGTTGCTAAGCTACTGTCCATGATATTCGAGAAGTCGTGGCAGTCTGATGAAGTTCCTGCTGACTGGAAAAGGGGAAACATAACCCCCATTTGTAAAAAGGGCAAAAAGGAAGACCCAGGGAGCTACAGGCCAGTCAGTCTCACCTCTGTACGCAGCAAGATCATGGAGCAGATCCTCCTGGAAACTATGCTAAGGCACATGGAAGAGAAGGAGGTGATTGGTGACAGGCAACACGGCTTCACTGAGGGCAAATTGTGCCTGACAGATTTGGTAGCCTTCTGTGATGGGGTGACTGTATCGGTGAATAAGGGAGGAGCAACTGACATCATCTACCTGGACTTGTGCAAAGCATTTGATACTGTCTCACAGGACACCCTTGTCTCTAAATTGGAGAGACATGGATTTGACAGATGGACCACTTGGTGGATGAGGAATTGGCTGGATGGTCATACTCAAAGAGTTGCAATCAATGGCTTGATGTCCAAGCAGAGACCAGTGACAAGTGGTGTTCCTCAGGGGTCGATGTTGGGACCAGCACTGTTTAACATCTTGGTCAGCAACATGGACAGTGAGATTGAGTGCACCCTCAGCAAGTTTGACAATGACACCAAGCCGTGTTGCGCAGTCAACACGCTGGAGGGAAGGGATGCCATCCAGAGGGACCTTGACAGGCTTGAGAGTTTGGCATGTGCAAACCCCATGAGGTTCAACAAGGCCAAGTGCAAGGTCCTGCACATGGGTCGGGGCAATCCCAAGCACAAATACAGGCTGGGCAGAGAATGGATTGAGAGTAGCCCTGAGGAGAAGGACGTTTGGGGTTTTGATTCTTGAGAAGATCAGCATGATGTGGCAATGTGTGCTTGCAGCCCAGAAGGCCAACTGCATCCTGGGCTGCATCAAGAGAAGTGCGGGCAGCGCGTTGAGGGAGGTGATTCTGCTCCTCTACTCTGCTCTGGTGAGACCTCACCTGGAGTCCTGCGTCCAGCTCTGAAGCCCTCAGAACAGGAAAGACACGGACCTGTTGGAGTGGGTCCAGAGGAGGGCCACAAAAATGATCTGAGGACTGGAGCACTTCTCGTGTGAGGAAATGCTGAGAGAGTTGGGGCTGTTCAGCCTGGAGAAGAGAAGGCTGCGGGGAGACCTTATAGTAGCCTTCCAGTACCTGAAGGGGCTTACAAGAAAGCTGGAGAGGGACTTATGGACAAGGGCCTGTAGTGATAGGACAAGGGGTAATAGCTTTAAACTGAATGAGGGTAGATTTAGATCAGATGTAAGAAATAAATTCTTTACTGTGTAGGTGGTGAAACACTGGCCCAGGTTGCCTGGAGAAGCTGTGGCTGCGCCCTCCCTGGCAGTGTTCAAGGCCGGGTTGGATGGGGCTTTGAGCAACCTGGTCTAGTGGAAGATGTCCCTGCCCTTGGCAGGGGGGCTGGAATGAGAAGAGCTTTAAGGTCCCTTCCAAACCAAACCATTCTATGATTCTAAGTACTATTTTATCATATGTTTAACTGGGAACTAGAAGCTTAAAACACAGTATCAACTTCATGCCAGATGCTTTTCTCCAAGGAGTGCTGAGATGTTTTGTTCATTAAAACAAAACTTTAAGACAGAGCAGCCATCCAGGGGAAAGGCACCGCATTAGTGCTAATGGGCCATTATCTTATCTGCAGTCCATGCTACATTGACAAGCAGTGAGAAAATAACTTTCAAAATGTTTTTGAATCTTTGTATTTAATAAAACTAATGAAGTTTTAAGTTTTGTTTCTGTCATGAATAAAAGTTAGATTTGATTTTATGATGACTTCATCAAAGTAGTGTGTTAAATAAATGTTTAATGAATATATGCTCTTTTTATTACTGAGTAAAGATACAGGAAATGGGCAACGTCCATGTACACAACTCAAGTCGTCTCCCTTGGTCCCAACAGGATTTCACCAGTTCTGTCCCACAGAGCTACTCTTGTCTTTGTTGGAATGTGGGTTTTTAAAATTTGTTTATTCTTTGTACTTCCTGGTGTGCCAAACAGAAGGAAGAAAAGTTGTAATTCTAGATTCTAGTAGTTAGTACAACTGTAGCAAAAAGTCAGTCATGTCACTTTGGAGCATTCTAATACAGTAGTTGTGATTCAGTCTTCTCATTTTCCTGTCATCTTTTTATTAATGCATAATGAATGGCTTTATAGAAAACAGATTCTAAAACTCCAAGCAAAAAAAGAACTTCTGCTTCTAGACACTGGCAGTCTCCTCCAGTTGTAGTTATATTCAAAGACATGGAAAGTTTCACCACAAAAGTGCTTCAAGACTTCATAGTCATCAGCAGGTAACGTCACCTGAAGTTTAATTCTTCCACTTCTTTACCCATTTTCTGTTTGCAGCTGTTTTGAAGTGTAACAATGAGGCCAGTGGAGAGCTGGAATCAAATACTGATGCTGCTTCTTTGCAGCAGCGATTGAGCAAAAACCTGTTTGCTAGGTTTTGGGGAAAATTATCCTAAAGCTAACTTGGGACTCTGAAGCAGAGTGCCCAAGGGCTGGGTTGAGATATTGGGTGGCTGATTTAATTCTTTACATAAGAGGATTTACTGTTACTAGTTGTTACAGAATTTGTGACTGTGAAACTAATTTTTTAAGATGCCTGGATCTTTCTTCTGTTGACTTATTAAATTGTTTTCAGAGTATATTTGTTATGTGACTACTGATGTAATGCTGCTTAAAGGTCACTGGCTTACTAATAGAGGAGTATGTAAAACTTACCCAGATAATTTCTCAATGTTGGCCAGGATCTGTAATATGTAGCTGACTATTTCAGGTGCTTCTGTGCTTCTGTCCTTCCTTAACCCGTCTTCCTCAATATCATCTCATGCATTCTAATAAAAAACCCATGCTGTTCTCCAAAAAGAGCATCTTACATTTAGTCCCCAGGCTGAAACTATAGTTTCAGCAGAATTGGGGCTGCAGTTATACAATTAATTCAGCTGCACTGTGCACACCTGACATTACCTCTAAACAAGGCTAGGCAACTCCACTTGCTGAGAGACCCACAATAAAAATATTTTTTTACTTCAGATCTGCAGTGGGTTCTCTGGGAAATATTTTAAGAAGTAAAAGCATAAATGCACAATTACCTGGAAATAAATAGGCTGTAAGGCAGGGGACAGTGTAGTTTTAAGTGTTTTTTAGGTGTTGTGTTTTATTTTACTTTTTGTGTCAAAGATAAATGCCTAGTTACGAGTATGTGGAATATAGATGAAGTGCAGTTCAGGGCTGTCAGTCCACTATTTGCAAATACACTTTTTTTTCATAGACTGTGTGTCTCTTCAGAAAAAAGGTTTAGAAGATTCAAATAAACTTGTAACTAAAGATTGTCTTGACTAAAGTAAAGTAGAAGATGGGTAAAACAGAAACTTGGAAGAGTTGCATAGTACTTTGAAAAGATCTTTGGGATAATTGTAGAGATTGGGTTTATTCTCTCCATTTCAGTCTTAAAACATGTTTAATAAGGGTGAAGTGGGTAAATGTGAGAGGTTCTTCTGGTTTGTTAATTGCGAGATTCAGTTTCTGTCCAATACTCTTTTAGGTTATCAGCAGTGGGCAGTAATATGTGAAGTTTATTGGCTTTATGTTTAAATCTAGTAATGACTTTTGAGGATTTAGAGAAATGAGATAATTATGGGATAACAATTAAAACTCAAAGGTCAAGAAGTTCCTGTGGTGACAACAGAGGAAAGGAATAAATTGTCAATTTTAACCTAGAAGATATTTAAGATAGCAGAATTTGTATCTCCTTAAAACTAACAAAAAATGGAAAATAATGATGAAATAGTACTGCAATCACTGTATTTTGTATAATTTGTGTGCTGTTCACAAGCAATACAGCATTCAGTCCTGGGTATCAGTTCTCAAAGCATATATTGAAAAATTGTCTGAAGAGGAAGATTGAATCTGGACAAGCTGGAATTCTTTTTGTTTTGGTTTTTTTTTTAAGTATAATGGGAACATAGAACATTAGGGAGGTTTCATATTTTAAAATTATTAAATGGTGTAAAATTTGTAAGTTTTCTTGAGACTGTTAGCTGTTTAATATCTGTTCTTATTTTTTCTCTTTCTTTGAAAGAAAAACAAACAAACATAGGATTCAGTTCTCAGCATACAACTTCTTGGGAGGGTAGGACTAGTACAACATTCTAACTGAAAAGATGCTTTTTATGCCACTTCCTGAAATCTGAATCCTAAAATATAATTTAATTTGCTTTTCTACTTTAGGGCTTTAAATAGCTTTCTTTCTTTTAAATTTTACTCCACATCAAAACTCTTTTGGTTTACTGGCAACAAATCTTTTAACTGACTCCTTTCTGCATCTAAGCTCAGTGCTGTAGTAGGAACACAATGCATTTGTTTCATGATTTTCTGTAATGTAACTATTATGTTTTTCTCCCTTCCCCCATGATCTAGTCAGCATATCCGTGAATTACCTCTAGTACTGATTTTTGGAATTGCTACATCTCCAATGATTATCCACAGCTTGCTTCCTCACTCTGTTTCCTCTCTGCTGTGCATAGAGCTTTTCCAGTCCCTTTCCTGTAAGGAGCACCTGTCTACTATAATTGACAAGGTAATTTGCTTTCTGAATAGGAGGAGTGTGTGTGTATTCAAGCACAGTGTACATGTGTGGCCTTTAAAAGTTGGTTTTGAAATAGAATCTGTTCCTGAGAGCTGTGGACTTTGGATATTTCTACTCACAGCTGCAGAGTAGCTTAATAGTGAGAGCTTCCTTCTCATATTGAGACACACTTGCACATCTGCTTTCATCTTTCATTTACGTTGACATCTGTGCATATATACTTGGGCAGTTAATTACACTTTGACATTCCCACCTCTTCATTAAAGTAGGGCTTGGATTTGAGTTTAGTTTGTTCCAGAAAAAGATAGCTTTAAACATAGAAAAATTCAGCTCAGCCTGAATTTTGCTGCCTGTCAAAAATGAGCAGAGTTATCCAAATGGTCAAGCCATGTAGATGCTGTGCCTGTGCGATTCTTGGTGCACCGCTTTGTGCGGGATTTCCAATATCGCTGTTGCGCATGCTGAAATTAGTGATGTCCCTGGTTGTTACATCAATCTCTATTCTGTTGTTACTAATTTTAAAAGTAAGTACAAAAATAGTGTTAGGCAAAACTAACTTCAAATGTTGCATATTAGTAAAAGGTACTTACAAAAATGTGGTGAAATAGTAAACTGAAAATCAATCTTTGCATGGATATTTTAGTAGAAATATTGTTTTTAGAAGTTGGCAGTGCATTTAGTATCTCGGTTGAATGCTAACATATACTGAGAGTTGTATTAAATTGTGTGTATAAATTTTGCTGAGATGAATTCAGGAAAGAGTTTCTGCTATGGCTACTTTTCCTTTTTGTCTCCTTTAGCTGCTTCTGACATCCCGGTTTCCCTTTAAACTGGGTGAGAAAGTTCTGCAGGTTCTCATCAACATATTCTTGTACCATGATTTTTCTGTCCAGAATTTTATCAAAGGATTTCAGGTAGGCAACGGTAACAAGAACTCAAGTTATGGTTGTGAAAACAAAGGGTAATTACTGGGCACTAAAAGATTTCTTAGATCCTAATCTTGCTGTCACTGAGTTGGATGAAAAAATGTCTTTGGAAATAGTTTGGATCTGTGAACAGGTGAGTGTTTTAAAGTTAAAACCTTAACTGCTAAGGTTTCAAGGAAGAACTCATAGAACAGGTATGAATAAGCATGTAAAAACTCACTTGGCCACAAAAAAAAAAAATGTTTGAAAGGGTAGCCTGCCTTAGTGAGTAGAAGGACATATATTTTGCGGTAGATGAACTTGTAACTTCTAACACCCCTGGCAGAACTCTCCAGCTCTGATCCCCTGTACCAGATCCTTGTACTCCGGCTTGTCATGGTGTGGGAGGCTACAGCAGTGTCTCTTCCCCACTTGGACTCTTCTGGCAGTTTCTGGATGCACACTTCTTACCTTTTCAGGGAAATAGGAGCTGTAGGGTCAGTCACTTTTTGCCTCAGAGTAGGTGGTGCTTGTGCTCCAAGCAGCTGTGCAGCAATGTGGGAGTTACATTTGCTCTCTGAGGAGACAGTAGAAGACTTCAAGCTTTCCAAAAATAGTCTGTACAGAGCATGATAATTACATTTTTATTGGCTTATATAGATTGTCATATCTAGATGTATTTCTGTGTCTGAGTCTCCTTGTAGCTTTTGTGGATAGTGGACAAGAGTTCTCTGAAGAATTTGTAGTCCCTGTAATCTGTTTTAGTGCAGCATTATGAAATTGTTTCTTTCTTGCCTGGTTCCATGACTGAACCTGTTAGTAGAACATGCCCTTTTAGTGTCATATACCTTTAGAGTGTCTCAGATTCATTGATCTCTAAGATTCAATGATTACACGTGGGCAGGAGAATACCTGGCTGTAGTACCTCTTCATGCAGACAGGCCTGCATGGGCTTGCATGGGTTTCAACTCCTCTTATTTGAAAGAGTCACCGGGATTTAATGGTTCCCCATTGGCCTGATAGGAAAATACAAGTCCTAGCCCTGACAGCACATGACTATGTCTTTGTGCGTTAAAAGCATTCAAGGACAAACCAGTTTCAGATCAGATTTCCTGAGTTAAGTGATAGATACAAGAGATCACCATCATCTCGTTATGTCTAGGAGTGATGTTAACTTTTCTGTCAGGAAGTGTCTTTCCCCTTAGACAGTTTTTGTGTTTTAAAAGTTTTTAGTGAGGTAGTCTGTTTGATTGGGATCTTGTTTTGTTTTTAAGAATAGATGTGACGAGTGTATGCTACTATTCTGCAAGGCCCTGATGCTACAAACATTTAGTGCAGCTGAAATCAGTGATAAAGCGCATTTGCGTGTGTGCATAGTAAGAGCTTAGCAGTGTATTTTTGTGTACGTGAAACAGAAGTTGAAAGTAGGATGTGATGAGTTGGCTTGTGTACAGTAGTTGCTTTTCATATCTTTAAGTATACTCTTTGTTATTAGTGAGCATTGGAGCTGAATATGTAACCTAAGGAATGCCGTACTTCACAGAAGTGAATAGAAAATATACGACAAGCTGTAGGTACCATTATATAAGAGGGGGAGAAAGATGAGGTACTGAATACAAACAGTGCATACAGCAAAAAAAGTAATTATGTGACTGTATTTAAAACTGAATAATCCGTGTCCTGTAGTGACTTCTGGAATATTTATGAACTGTAATGATTTTTTTTTTAAAGGAATATCATCACTACCATTGTAGTATATGCACTGTAGTAATAAGAAAGCATTAAAGGGTAGCTATAGCAGGGAGGATGAATTTTATTAACATCACTGGTTCTTGCTTTGTTTTTCAGCTCTGTATTGTGGAGCACTTCTATTCCCAGCCCCTTAGTATACTGTGTTGCCAGCTGGTAGATGCTAAGAAGAGAGTAAATTCTTTATCACATGATCAGTGTGAAAACATTCGAAGACTGCCCTCTTTCAGAAGGTAAAAGGGGAAATAATTTTTTGGACAATCTTGTATTTAGTCAGCTTTAAAAAAGGTAAAAGGAATCTGTTAATGTAGTTCTGTGAAAACTGTAGATCACTTGTGCATATGTTTGTATAGCAAAGGTAAATCGATCAAAAGAAGGACAGTTCTAAATACTTTTGGGAAGCCTTAATGTTCTGGTCTAGAGAGTACAGCTTCTGTGATGTGTAATCATTTGAACTTTTTTTTTCTTGTTCTTAATACAGAAACAAGCTATTTTATCTATAAATCACTTTTGAACTTGTTAAGCTGGCTTGGAGCATCATCTCTAAAGTTTTGGATTGGTCTTTCAGCTTGCTGGGTTTGACTGTCCCTTTTTGAATCTTTCCGAAGAAACCCTTATAGTAGCATAATCTTTTTGAATTTTTTAACTCTGTTATCTTTATATTCTTGTTTTTTCTTGCCATCAGGTATGTGGAAAGTCAAGTATCAGAGAAACAGATTGCACTGCTGACAACAGACAGCTACTTAAAGGTAAAATTTGAAGAATGTCTTTGGAGAGCAAAAATAACTTCCCCAATGTATTAGTTTGTGGGGCATAATAAAATACAAGACTAAGATGTATAGTTCCGCATAACATCTTTCATAAAGTAGATACTGTGCTTCATGTCCAGTAATGGAGAACTGGGATCAGCTGGTCAAAATTCCAGATCTCTAGGGTTGCCAGGTGTACCTTTAAACAGAGCTGTACAACTTTTCTTACATCGACTTTTACCTATGTCTAGAAATATAACTACTTACAAATAAGGTTACAAGGTTTATTTATGGCCTGGTCTTTTAATGCTTACTCAGACTGACTTTCTTGGAAAGTCAGTGAAGTGTTTAAAGAACAAGTAATTTTGGACGTTATTTCATAAGCTCTTAATCCTCCATACCCTCTGTGTAGTTTCTGATTGAACTCAGTAGGGCAGTCTGGGTCCCGCGGCACACATTCACATTAGATGTCTTACAGGAGTAAAAATTTAATTTATGTTACATATTTATCTGAAGGTTTGTCAGGTGATTAAAGTCAGGCTACTACTATTGTGAGACCTTTAGGAATTCACCAACAAAGATCTGCTGGTTATTTTCACCAGCTGAACCACTTCCATTAGAAGCATTGCCCAGGGTAAAGGGTTTCTCCCAACTTCATCTCAAGTGTAGCTAACCTGTCAGGCAAGTGATACTACTAGAGATAAAGCAATTAATCTCTCCTAGCAGAGCTGCCTGGTCTGTAAGGACTTTTCAAGTGTGAAGAACAATATTAATGGCTGGAAGAGAGGTTGGTAGCAGGCAAGTTTGCAAGTGCAGTGCAATTATAGTAGTCAAGGCGAGACATAATTTATACATGATTTTATGATCCATAGTCTTCAGTGGCAAAATTAGCTTAAGCTACAGCTGTTTCCTTGCTGTTTATTCACACCTCAGCAGATGTGCCAGCACAACTGCTTGTGTGGCTGTGCAATGAATGTTCTCAGAGAAACAATGCAATTAAAGTAACTTGAGCAAAAAAAAGACAAGACTTAGGAGTTTTTTTGCTGGGTTGTTTCTGCAGAGTGATTTCCCCAGTGCCGTTCACTCTGCAGGTGCATAAATGCTGAGACAGGAGGAAGGAAGGACTGGGAATGAGCAGCTGAGACTCTTTTTCTTTGTTTAAAGACCATGTGATGGGCTGCTACTTTGAAAGTTGAATACTCATCAACTTAAACTTCATATGTTTTAAGCTTTGTAGGTTTATTAATATAGCCAGCATTTCACAAGCCTTACCCTGTAAGTTTGGGAAAGAAGCTGGAATTCTTGTGCTTATGTGCATATGAAGCTTAAGACAAATTTTAATGGAAGACACTTGTTCTAATCCCTACAATAGGGGCAGGACTATTATTGCATTGCCAAGCTGGCAGTGTAGTCTGCCTGGGGAGAAAAGGCCGTACTGCTGCATTAATAAGGTGCTGTTTCTTCTGTATGTCATACAAATCTACAGTATCATTCCAAACTTTGGAAACATGTTCAAAATCACTATGGTACTAGTTCATATAAATTTACTGTTCATGTTCAGGACCAGGTAAACTTGCTGTTCAGGCTTAGCACCTAAACCTGCAATACTCTTCGTCAGCTGCAATTTATATTCCGTGTTGTTACCACTTTTTTTAATAACTATGGAAAGAGTTCCACCTATTCAGAATAATCAGTTTTAAAAGCAATTTTGCATCCTAATTACTTACAACTGTCTGAAAGCTTTCATGGCAAATTTCATTTGAAATTATGTGTGACAATCTATATTTATGGAAATAACATTGCATAGTCTTGTGATAATATTTTCAAACTCTTCTAAAACAGAATATGCCTTTTCACTCTGTTATTTGGCAAAATACATAGTCCTACTGCATTGTGGTTTATGTATATTAACTACACCAGGCTTGAGCTGGGAAACAAGATGAAGGAAATACAGATGCTGTAATGCTCTTGGCTTGGGGGAAGAATATTGATGTAGCAGCATTAAAGGGAATGTGTTTTCTTCTCTCAGCTTATTTTGTGGTGGGGATACTTATTTATTTTTTTAATGATCCTGCTTAGAATTATAATACAAACTTGTGTCTACCCTAAGGTCTTGGAAATCATTTAAACAATTGTTGTATCGGTGACCCTTAAATTTTAAAAGATAAAAAGTCTGTGGGGAGAAATGTCTTTAATGTTTTTAGTCATATTGAACTTTTTTTAACATCAGAAAGCTCTCTGCAGCACTGTCTTTGTTACTTTCAGTCTTTGCGCTATGATACTTAACCTTTCCACGTCAATACTTCTGTATGTTGCCTGCAGATAAAGTTTTGCTTTTCTTTTTAATCTTTGATACCCTTGTTTCGGTTTAATTTTAGATAACTTCAGTGGCTTGTGTTATTTTTTTCTTTCCATTTGGAATAGTTTGCTCACAGTTGAACAAAATGGCAATAAAATATGTACAGAATCCTGTGTTTTTTTTCCTCTGTAACTGAAGATAGGTGAGAGGTGATCTTCTGATTCACAAACTTAAATGTAATGAGCCCAAAGTACTTCAATACAGCTACTAGAAATTTTGAGTGCATTTTTCCAGAAGTGTTATATATGCTTCCATGGGTGGCCAGTGATAATGAGATGCAATCCAGTAAATTCAGTAGCGGCAGCAGTTAATAATTTCTTTTTCCTAAAACATGACTTTTTTTTCTGCAATTCTCAATCTGTGAATAAACAGAAGTCAAATTAAGAGCACACAGGAACAGCAACTGCATATTTTTTTTATTTTCTGTGAATTGGTCTTTTTACCTAACTAATAAATACAGCAGCCACCCACAATATAAGAAATAAATTTTTAAATGCATTTGTAATATAAAAATGCAGATAATAAGGGTTTGAGTAAAAGTAGCTATGTAATGTCTTATCACCTATTAAAGGTATAGTGTATAGTCCTGTTTTTGTGAGATGACATACAAAATCTAAAGGCTAAATGTGGTTTAAAATGGTAAAATAATAATGCTAACCAATTATAATTCTCCAGTGAGAAGGTGGAATAAAGTAAAGTTAATGATATGCAATGTGATTACACTGAACTTGAAATACAGCTTTTTTGCATAGTAGTCTTAGTTTAACACTGGTGGTTTAAATCCTAGCACACCACAACATCAAAACTTCAGAGTCATTTTAAGTGCTTTATGAGAGTTTTAAATAAATGGATGTCAGAATGACTTATAAAACAATTATTCTGTCACTGCAGGAAATAACACAGAAGTTGCTGGAGGATTTGCATGTTTACCATGAACATTATGTTTCAGTTCTGAGATGTCTTCATGTTTTCACATCTTCTCTTCCAAAGCATCCTTTGGGCAAGCAGGTGACGTACTGTTATTCCTTTTTAGTGAAACATGGGAGCTTTTTGTTTCAAGGTATGATATCTGAAGAAGTATTTATTCTTTCTCTTTGCTTACTACTCTGCTGCTTTGCTCCCTGCGTCTTAAAATGGAGACAGATGCTTTCTTGCTATGGGCAGAGGACAACAGCATGTGGTTTCTTTAGTGGTGTGGATGATACCTTGTCAGTCAACAGGAACGAGTTTCCAGGAGGCGGCAGATGCACAGATCAGCAAAATAATCCGCACATTGACTTTCCCACATCTGGGGTTATCTGTATGCATTGCAGACAATGTATACTTTTCTACCACCGTTTAGCTTGCTAGTCAAATTCAGATTAAGAGACTGAGTTTTAACAACCTTCTGTACAGAATAAAATGATTGTAGTGGAACAGTGATAATTGCTCTTAACAGCAATATTGCTATAATGTCATTAAATCCACCTTCTCACACTGAACAATTTCTTCTTCCACTAGAAGAGCAATACATTCTGTGCATGTGCACTTGTCTGCTGGTTCTCAATGTATTCCACACTGTTATTAGAATCTGTCCCTAGCTACAAAATCAGCATGAACCGTCCCAGTATTTGAGAATAAAAAGATGTTTTAGTTGGGGCATTTGATTGGAGTTCCTTTCTGTTCTCTGCAGTTATCTTCATCTGAATGTTAGTTGTTTGAAACCTGGTGCAGAGCAACACATGGAATGTGGCAACACTACGAGCTTAGCTCTGTAAAGATACTAAATGCTCTCATTTCTTTTTGCAATCATTCTGCATCTCTGGAAAAGAAGCTTCAAAGAAATTGCATATTACTTTTGAAAAGCTTGTTTGTAAGAGTTACTTTGTTTGTAAAACACTATCCTTTCTTCACCTCCTGCATAGCAGATCAGGGAGCTGCACTGTGCGTGTTTGGAAAACCAAGTGTGGGAGACAGAGGAGTATAAGTCAGCTCTTCAGCTGGCAAGGTGATTTCTTTTTTTTTTTCCCCATTTTGTTTTAATACCACTGTACATATGGAGAATATCAGTCATCGGTTATTCTGGGTCTTAAAGCTGGGGATATTACCTGTTCGAAGCTAGTTGTCAGATTGTTTGCAAGTATAATTGACTGCTGTTTTAATTTTGTCTTTCTACTGTTTTCCATGAAACTCAACCAGGTTCTAATATCTCTTATGCCCTGAGTAATTATGCTGAAACCACTAAGATTTCTGTGTGGGAATGAGAACATCAGCTGGGTTTTGTCTTGTAAAGTACAATTGTGTTAGATATTATCAACCACGTTATCAGTTTTAGTCAGGCTAAATTTTAATCTGTTGTGAAAATTAGAATCTGTTCCAAATGAGTAGCTAAGGCCTTTCTTATTTTTTTTTATTTTACTGCTTTCCCCCTGCCTTCTTTTTCTGACAGTTTGTACAGAGACTGAGTTAATTTTTTGTGTTACTGTGAGCTTAGGATTTTAGGAGAGCCTACACTTGTATTGTCTGTCAGTGTTTAAAATGGAAGTGTCATCTAAGCCCATTTTCTTAACAGAAACCCCTTCAATTGCAAAGTTGCAGCTACAGACTTTTAAATGTGCTTAATCAGGGCAAGTGGCTGTTTCCTGGTAGCTGCATGCATTCAAACAATACACTGGTTCTGTCGCACAAGGGGCTGATGCAACACCGTTAACGTAACTGCCTCTTCAGGAGCCTCTGAGCTTGTGAGGTTTCATGTGTCTGACAGCAAAATTGCATAGAAAAACCATGTCAGTGGTGGGTGGGTGGAGGATAATTTTCTGGGCTCATATACACAAGGAAACTTACTCTTCAAACTGTACTGTTGCCACGCTGAGTGGTTCTTAACACATCGCCTGCGCTGTGTTTTTTACCCTCATCCCTTTGAAAGGATTACATGCTTGATTTGTCATTTCTACAGTCTTTCCTTTTTAATCCTTCTCTGACTCTCCTGGCAGCACTTAATCACCTATCAACCCTTCCCCACGAATGTGTCATTTTGTTTTCCTGTACTATCTGTTCTGTAATCTCTAATAACTCTTGGCCATTTTTTCCTCTCCTTTTTCTCCTCCTATGTTTTATCTACTCTCTTCCACTGAATTCATCTGCCTCTTCTCCTATCTCAAAGTTGATGCTGCCATGAGATTCTGGATTGCTCTCCCTTTATCTCCTTATGTGTTCACCTCCCTCCTGTTTTTCCTCTGGTCCTGGCTCCCACTGTGGGAGCTTCTGATAGAAATACAGTGATCATGATCATTATTATTATTCACTGTTCCTTAATACCTCTGCCTTCCCAGGGGCCACATCACCTGTTAATATCCTTATGTTCACCCCTTCCCATCCCTTATTCTTCTTTTCAATGTTCATCTTTTCTTCCTTGTATTTAGAAAGTAAAAAATAGAGAAGCTTTTCATCAGCTTATTTCTTGATTTGTAACAAAGTGTCTCTTTTGCCCCTGGTGAATTATGTTTGAATGTGGTGTTTTCAGCTGTTACGTTGAGTTCCTTTAGTGGTTCGTTGCTTCCTTGTTTCTGTACTTCAGCCTTACCTTGGACTGGCTTTTATCCGTGCTCTCCCCAAAGATGGTGTTCCAGATGATCTAACTTTAGCAATCTAGAAAATAGTTATTCTACTTTCATCTAGTTGTCTAGAGTCTAAAAAACACCATGGGGAGACAGAGAGAGTGTGTAAGCTTTAGTTCACACTGGATTAATCCAATCAGAAGAGCGATAAGATGAAGAGATGTTGGAGAGTGTCTCAGTTGATTGGTTATGGGGAGCTAACTGGCTGGGAGATCTGATCAAGCTGTTAGGTGGCAAAACTTTGAGGACTGTCTGACCTGTTGTCTTCTGCCTAGACATTGTACTCTGTTTTTGTCTCCTAATCACTGGTGCCATTCATCACATACTGCTTATCACAATCCTGCCCTTGGTTGTCACTGTGGTGTTGACCAGTCTCTGTTACCACTTCCTCAGATGATTCCCCACTTCAGCATTCAGGAAGAGCTTCCATGGTTTTTGTTCTAGCTTCCTTTCTTCTCGTTCATAACTCGTCTCTGAATAATCTTCCTTTCTGCTTTAGGCCTGTCTCCTAATCAAATCGAAATCTTAACCCCACTCTCTGATACCTGGAATACCTTGCAGTAATCTCAAGCTCAAAAGGTTGAAAAAGGATCCTTTACTGTTTCCTGATATGTGATAACCATCCTCTTGCCTGTACTTTGGGCCCTGTAGTCCTGTTGTTGTAGTAAAAAAGTTTTTCTAGAACTTGCAGATTCTTTTTGAATAATACTGCTGAAATAAATTTGTTCTTTCCCATTCACCGATCTCCAAATCTGGTTATTCTCTCTTCATCTTTGGTGTTTAATTATTGCGGTGTTTTGTCTGACTTGGAAGAAGGCTATCTTGTTTACCCGTTGTATTCTACAAGACAGTTTCAAAATGTTTTCTAGCCTTTTATGTGGTCAAGGTCACCCTTTCTGTTGTTAAATCCTGGTGCTTTTCTGTACAAAACAAGTGTATCTGAAGGCAACACCTAACTTGCAAAAATCCATAACCCTGAATCAGATAAACTGAAGTTTCAAATTCTAGCCTTTATGAGCATTTAGTATCAACTGCCAGTTAGAAACTGAAGCTCAAATTGCAGTTGCCTCCCCAGACAGCCGTAAAGCTTCCGCAGCCTCTTCTAAATTCTTCCTTAAATTTCTTAGTCAGTATTGAGGTAGCTGAAACGGAGGCCCACTCACTGCCTGGCACACCGATCACCTTCATTTCATTCTTTTGTCATGCTCTGGTTTTTGTGGTTTTTTGTGTCTTCTAAAATCCTTAAACTGTTAGCACCTTTGTTTTGTATAAGACAAAGCAAAGCCACAAGAAAAGGCTGGGAGGGGCTGCTAGTAACAGCGGCTATTAACACATGCACATGCGTGATTTTTCAGATCCAGAGTGTTTAGCAATGGGAACCCATCGAAGTGACATGCATATGTAGTGGTACTGGCTTGATGCAATGACTGTAATTCTGGATTTCATTTATGGATATTTGCAAGGACTTACTTTGATATCTTTTAAATGAAGATTCTGAGACTGAGCAGTGCTTGGTGACATTTATAAAATGCCCTAATACATAATTAAAAGTCAGTAAATGCTAGGGTGGCAGTTGGGCTGGATAATCTCAAGAGGTCCCTTCCATCTTAAATGGTTCTGGGATTCTAGTGGTGGTCAGGTTTACAGCAATGAAGTACAGAAAACAGCAATTCAAATTTTATTTGAGAATCATTCTGAATCACAGAGAGTAATGGATTTTGTGGATGTGTGAATACAGAGTAATCTGGGGCTCTTTTATAATTTCATTTGCCATTCTTGGGAATGAGTTATGAACCCTATCATACTCTATTTTTTAAATTTATAACTCTGTGTCCAGCAAGTGTTGTTAGGTAGAATATCAGAAAAACTTTCATTGTCAGTTCTGCAGGAAAACGTGAAGGACATCTGTCCAAGTTGATTTGTTTCTTTCTGTTAATGACAGCAAAGAAAAAATTGACTTTACTGCAATACTGAAAGCTTGAATCTTAGAGGTTTTCTCTTTTATAAGGAGTTTTTCAAATTAATTTTAAACTTTTTTTCAACTAAAAACATTGAAAGCTGTTTCATCATTCTGCGTTTCAACTTCAGCCAACAATTGTGTCTTTTAGGATGCTGAATAAGTCTGATTTGGTAACCATGCTTCAACAATGTGTGGAAATTTTTGTGTCATCTTCTGGCAAGGAGTTTGATAAGACAGTAGAGAAGTTGAAGGAGTTCTTGACCCAATTTCAGAAACTAGAAGGTGGGTGTGTACCATCATACATTCCATTGCAGATTGTATGAAAGCTGTTTTATAATGTGACCAATGGGTATCATTTTCCCTGGTGATAGCCTGGTTTTGTATCAAACCATCAGATTTTTCAGGATTTTAGTATTTTTAAGTACGTGCACAAAATTAGGAAATGTTTATATTCTTTATTGGTATGTGGATCATGCTTTTTATAATACGGAAGAGTGATAGAAGATAAGACATTAGACAGATCAGCAAACATTACTGACTAAATCTGTCATACACATACTTTGAGCATTTTACCAGATGTTGCAATCATTAAAAACATTTAACAAATAAAACCAGATATAAATAGGAGCAGACTTCCTTATGACATGGTATTTAATCCAAATGTATATAAAGTTCTTTCACCTTCAGTTAAATTCATAGAAGAGCTAGGACACCAGGTGCCAGTGGTCAGGGCTCTGCTGACATGCTGTCACTTGTCGGGCCCATATATTAGATTGTTCATGGTAGAGGACATATTTGGAAGTTAAGCAAGGCAAATGAAGCAGCAGCCTCTTCCGTCTTTCGGAGGCAGGTGAACAGAAACTGCCGGTATCCCTTCTGAAATAGGACTATGACGTATTCCAGCATTCTTCTGGAATAGGAATTTTGTTGCTTCCCCTGAACTACAGAGGAGTGCTCCCCTGTGATTCCCTTTTGAAGATGAAGTGGTTATCATCTGGCCTGTTTTATGTATATTAAATGAAGTTCGTTATCAGTGTGGGTGCTACCCAGCATTTGGACAAGTAGGCAATAAGCCACCAAATGCAGTCTAATATTAGTTAACTATGGTAGTACTATGTAACATAGTATGCCATGTAACTAACGTTCTAGGGTTAACTGAGGCTTGTTCAGAAGAATTGGCTCTTGCCTGTACCGTGTATTTTTGAATAGATGTAGTAATAGCAGGGCTGTGGAAATAGGCGATCACTTTCAAAAAGCTGTATATGGCACAGAAGATACCAGCACTGAGGAATCTGAACTACAATGGAAAACTTAAAGGTTCATCTAGTTTGGAAAAAAAGTATTGACTTCTGCCTGTATTTTTCTGTGATTGTGTTGATTCACAGCAGGAATTTTCAGAAGTCTGCCAGAAATGTTATATACCCAGATCTCCCACAAGAGCCCTTAGAATGAAAGGATAGTCCAAAAATATTTTTTTTTAACAACAACAACAAAGTCCATCTTCCCAACTGCCTAATGAACTGGAAAAAATAAAAACATGAAGTTTGAGGAAACAAAATATCCTTATGTTCAGTCTATTTTGAGCTGAAGGATTTGATAAAAAACATCTCAAAATACCTCAGTGTAGTAGTGGAGAGAGGAAGTCCTCTGTTTTGAAGTCGTCAACACAAATACAGATGTCCACAGGGCACTGGAAAATACCAGCTCAATCTATATAGGTCACCAAAAGCTTTTATGTATCATGATTGTCACTGCTGATGGGAGCTTTACCTGTGATCAATAGGTAGAATCCCCGTCTTACTACCATCTTCATAAGTAAGGCAAGAAAATCTAGTTACCTTTTCTTTTGATTATCACTCATCCTAGCATTGATTGTGCTTAGGGAGTTTTTGCTTCCTTGTTTTTACCTAAAATTTACTAATTATTGGTGCAACTGATCAACAAACTACATGGCCATGAAAACAAAATTTTGTTATAAATTAAGATGAGAATAAAACTGGACAATGAAATATGTTAGCACACTTTTGGTTTGCTGCTCTGGTTGCAGTTTCTGGGTAAAGTAGAGAGAACTCATTCCTTAGTGGCTTTTTTGCACATGAGAAGGAAAAAATAGGCAATGTGTGGCTTTTTTGAATACTCGTAAAACATCAGTAGTATCTAGTACTTATCTGTCCAGCTTACAAATGTTGAGAGTATGACCTAGGATGACATAAGGAGAACTCAAGTGATGTGCAAGGCTTGTGCTGGATCTTTGCTCAGGGCTGAATTGCTTCAGTCAGTTACTTACTGTTGGTTAAGCTGCACTGCACACTCCTATTTTAACAATATCTTTTACAAGGTGCAAGACTCAAAAGCTGCCTGTGTTTGGGTCCATGTGAACAAGTTAACTGAACACTTCTCAGATTGCTTGGGTTAGGGGGTTTATTTAGGTAGTCAGGACTAAGTTTACCCCACATACCAAACATTAGTTTTGTTCTAGTAGCAGAAGCTTTCCAAGAACGAGATGTGTCCGTATCGTCACAAAAGGAGCTCCAGAAGAAGACAGACCTTTATCATCTTCAGAAGGTTAGGCCTGCGTAGGCTTTACTGACTAGTTCCTTAACTGAATCTTTTAAGATGTAATTGTCCATGGTTAGTTCCTCCCAGCTTGCTGGAGCTCTGAGTAAAGGTTGTATATAAGTAACTCTTCTTGAAAATGAATGAATAAGTACCAACTATGTATGTCAGGCCCACCTGACACATAGAAAATTATAGAAAATATCTGTCATAAACTAGGATTTTAAAATGCAAATTAGAGGGTTTTTTCTTATTTAACTTGTAAATTACACGCTCTGCCTAATACATATTTCTTTGAATTTCCCAAACTCCTACCAGTTTGAGAACTGAATACACTAGCCTGAATAAAAATAACTGCACAATCACACTTTCAGACATCATCAGTGAAGACGTGCCAGCAAAAATTAATTATACATGTTAAACATATAGATTGTGTTCTCCAGATATAGATTGTGTTCTCCAGCAAACAACTACCTCCCATGTAGTTTTATGCACCACTTTTTTTTAAAGACTTTGTTGGAGTTGAAGGAATCAAGGCGGTCTAAGAAACTGACAAAGTTTGAAATGCTTCGTTTTGAAGTTGTTGACTATATAGACAGTCTTGTAAGGTGAGCTTTCCCATTTTATATTCCTGCATTAGTTTGCACCATAAGTTGCAGCAGAAATCTTGCTAATGTGTTAATCTTGTCAAGATTGTGTCTTGGTCCCTGCAGTATGAAGCACACTTTTGTCTCCTCCTATTTTTTCTTTGATCGGGGCTCTAAAAATAATAATTTAAAAAAAAAAATAAAAATCTCTTTTCCATAGATTAGTAGAAGCAATTGGCAGATGAATTGACCAACTTATTTTGGCTACAGGAAAAAAAAGCTGAGGGAGGACTGGGTATATGTGGAAAAATAAAGTCAAGAGTTTTTACCCTAATCTTTGCTGATCTGTTCTACTTATGAAACTCTATAGATGTCGAGTGTGATATCCTATCTATTTTGGGAACTGTTTTGGTGAGCAAGGCATAGCAGATAGGGTTTTGGAGGCTCTGTAGCAGAAAATGTGAAAGGCTTGGGGTGGGGGAAGAGATGAAGGCACTTGTTAATTATAGAGCCTTGGGGGGAGAGGCAGAGAAGCTAACAGAAGTATGACTGTATCAAGAAAAATGCTTCAAATATGAAGACAAAGATGAGCAGAGAGTCATCATGAGGCCTCGAGATGGATAAGGACCAGAGTACGTGACTGGTGTTGGCATTTCAGCTGCTGCCCTTATTTTTCATTTTGTCAGTGGCCCAGCTAAAGTTCTATGCTAAATCCATTAGATGTAGAGCTGGCAATAACTGACTTCCCTGCTTAAGAGTTGATTTCAGCGCTGTTCATCTTGTTTTTTCAGATTTGTCAGTACTGGTTGGGAAACACTTGTTCTTGTAGTCTCTGACTGCAGTAGGCTTCTGTTGTTTCCCTTAAGGTAAAGCTTGTATCTCCCCTCCTTCCCCCGTACCTCATGTTGCTTTTTCAGAAACTACCTTGTGCCTGCAGACCACAAGACTCTGCATGAGATAGTGTATTTCAACACAGCCAGTGTTCTCCGTGGGCACTTAAATGCTGCCCCGAGGACTGCACTTCATACAGCTTTGAATAACCCGTACTGCTACCTGAAGGTAAGAAACAAGCGAGTTGTTTGTGGTGCTGGAGTAGTTTCTGAAGGCTGCACATGAGGATGATGTGTAAGGCTTAGTTTTGCTCTTTCATGAATCTTGGCACGCATTCAGCTGTTTTGCAGAGAACCAGCAAGTTACTGTTGATAAGCAACTGGGGACTTTGCAAAGAGCTAGGGAATCTGTCTGGCTGAAATAATGCAAGTTATGGAAAGAGTTTTATATGGGGAATCCATTTTCCAGAGCCTGTTGTAGTCATGATCTTTTCTTTCTCCTGTAGATGTAGCAGAAAAGTCATTTTGTTCTCCATTACAAATGGGATGATTGTCCATGGGGAAAAAGACCGTGTCTGTGGCTTTTTCCAGAGACTTTCTTTACAGGGCTGGGGCTTAGTCCTCCCTGTGTAGACTTGCTGTAAGGTGAAGGCTCTGTTCAGGCGGAGTGATGACATTAACAATAGCTTAAATGCAGTATATTTAAAGAGTCCTTTGTTTTTCTTTTTAAATTTATTTTAATATCTGTTGTGTATTCACATCCTATCTTTTTTCCAAGTCCAAGAAAAGGACTGTCATCGATTCTATTGGTTAACCCTACCCTTTTCTAGAGAAGAAAAGCAGCCTGTTTTCTACTTCCTTCATAAATCAAATTCACAAGATGACCGAAAGAAAGGAATAGAGCACGATTTGGAAAAGGAGTGAACATACTTTTTTTTTTTTGTCCTTGATTATAGATGCTACTTGGGAGTTATCCTCTTGCCCTAGCATTTCCCTTAAAAATGTCATTACAGTTTTGAAGAAAACCTGGGTTGTAGCTGTATCTGAGTGATGGCATGTTGAGCCAAAGCCAACACTTACCAGGAACTGTACTCGATAAAGATCATTCTTTGAAATCTACAACCCGGTTCCTATTGGGTTTGCTGGCACTGTGCCTCTGTTTGAATGAGGGTTGCAAGTTTTGCTGTGTGCAGGAGTTATTTCTAAAACCACTTAAAGAGTTTATTTGTGAAAACAGTAGGTAGCAAGTGGGCTACTGCTAAAGAGACCTAATATGAACCTCAGTAATTTGTATTTTTAGAAAACCTTTAAAAATATAATTAGGACAGCTGACAAAATCTAGATACTGATGTGTTGAATAAGTATTCTCTTTGATGAGTTGACAGTATTTAAAGCCCTTTCATCCTGCACTTTGTTCTTTGACATACTTGAACATATTTCTGTTATTTTCTGAGTAGATTTTCAAGGTTTGGCAGAGTTTCTAACAGCAGCAGCATTGGCTGAGTCCCTTTCTTAGCATTTTAATCCATATGAGTCAAAGAAATATTTTTTCTTAATTATGATTTTTGCATGGCTTGTACTTTACTGGGCCATGACCAAAGCAAAGTTTTCTTGAGCTGTACCTTCCAGAAGGCTAGGACAGAAAAGGATCTGCTTCAGTGGAGTACCAGCAGATGATTAATATGTGATGCATTTCTTACAGGTATCCAGTCTAGTTATTTATTTAGCAAAACATGAACCAAGGATCATACTTACCCTTGGAAAAAAAAAAAAACAACGCTCAAAAAAAGTGTAATTTAATTTTCACTGATCCCTTGAAAATTCCACAAGTTACAACTCTGAATACCAGCAAGGCACTGCTTAGCATGGTGTCAGCACAAGGAAATCTGATCTTGGATCTTCCTGGGGTTTAGATGCAAGTAGAAGGGCAATTTTTCACACTGATGTCAAGGAATGAGCCCTATTACCTATGAAGACACTTTGATTGCTATGAAATGAAAATCTTTTGAGTTGCAATTAAGCTCCCGTATCAGGGAAAGCGAATACTCACATTTAGTCCCTGGGACAGATAGTAACATCAATTCCAGAGCAAGGTAGAAGTCTGTCCTCTGTCTAGCCTCTGGGGCAGGGTCAAGCAAGAGAAACCCCTCATCAGCAGTGTTGTGGGTTGCTCCCGCTCCCATACCCTTCTCTTTTTCTGCAGCAGCAGCTCTGTGCTGTACGGGTGGTTTCACAACTGGCTGTTCGTTCTAGGGCAGCTTCCTGCTTGTCGGTCTGGTTATTTCCTCAGGGGACAGTGCGTCTGCTGCTGCCTCAGGAAGCTGAGGTTTCACCGCACGCAGCTGCAGCTCCCTGCCGCTATACTGTAAAGACTTGGCCTCGTTAGCACAAGTGAGGCTGAATTCTTTCAGGTGCTGGCAGAGACCATGCAGTGCCCATCAGGAATACCTTTCTTGGATCATTCTTGGCGCTTGCATGTGGTCCAGCCAGATGTTAACTTCTACAGATGAACCCATTCCAGGAGAGTGCAGTTGCTCTAGGCGTTGCATCCTGTCTTGGTTGTGAGAACTGTTCTGGCCTTAAGATGAGAAAATCAATGCAGTGTCCAGCAATGCGAGAGTCGGCACATGAGCGAGTGGTAGGAAGCCACAGAGTTAGGTGAAGTAGCAGAGGGGGAAAGAGAAACGCTTAGGCGTTCCTCTGGGCAGTGGTGACCCACTAGATCAGCCAGAAGGTGTAAATTCACCTGGGCCGGTTAGTAACACAGTAGTATTTGAAACTATTATGGTACACTCCTGAATTATAGTTGGGTAAATTCATGTCTGGATTGTAACATTTTGAGGGTTTAGCTGTGTTACTCTGAATTTATCTGGACGCCATCTGGACTGAACTGACAGGCATTAACCTAATCTCTGCAGCTTTTGTGTTCCTTGTACAGGATAAACAAGCTTGAAAACTGTTAGGCTTTCTGGAAATTGTGAAATGTCTCGCAAGTGCTAGAGTCCAAACTGAATCTAAGTCTCACAAATTGCAGGGACTGAGATCTATGAAAGGTAACCTAGAGATGGTTGAGCAAAGTTATATTCTTTGCGCAACCTTCTTTCCTGTCTTGAAAAGCAGTTATTTATGAAGGTATCCTTGCTAGGGCTTTACAGACTTCCCAAAAGTAACTGGTATATTTTATGAGCACATAAAAGCATTTTAGCAAAAATTTCATTGAACTGAAAGGAATGATCAGTGGTTGTTTTCCTGTTGAGAGAGCCGGCTTCTTGGAGTGCATGAAACTGAAAACAGAAAAAAATAATTATGAACTGATACAAAATGTTGTAAATTTCCACAGCTCTGCAGAGACTTTTGCTTCTGGCTCAAGTGGCTTTTTTACTTCTCAAGTAAATGGTTCAGTGCTGATCACCTGAATTTCCTGACATATAGAATAGTTTGTGAGAAATCAGGCTTTTGCCTCTATAGGTGCCGAGTTTCAAGCCAGAGAGAAGTGATTGTTACAGTTCAGAGATAAAACTCCGAGATGAGAGAAGCAATTTTGCTTTTTAGTACATGTGATGATAGAACTATACTAAGACTTCCTCTTTCTTTTCAGGGGGGCAGGGGGGAGGGACACACTTCTGTTTTCTACATAATACAGTCTGAGGCAAATCACGACTAGTTTCTTTCCCTGAATCCACAGAACAGAGTATTGTCTGATACGCAAGTAGAACTAGCAAAAGAATTGGGGGAAAGCTTAATCACATAAGCACTCATTAGAGTAGAAACTGCATAAGCGTGCAAAATTGTAAGAGGGACACCAGGAGTGAAGTACCCAGGTGATTTTTTTTTTTTTAATTGCTTGTTTGTTGTTTTTAATGGTACGTTTTCCTACTTTCCTGTGGGTTTTTTTTTTCTTTTGTACCATCAACTTGCCATTAAACACACAACTAGGAAATATTTGGTTAAAACAACTACTATGTGAGTTTCCTGAAATAATGTTATATCTAGACCTAGAGATTGCTCAGGATTAGAAACTGATCAAAGTTACTGCCTTCATATTTTTTTCATCAGAATAAAGCTTTGAAGAGTGATGGAGGAAGCATTTCTAATAAAGCCCCTGACATATGCATTGTGTATAAGCTTCATTTGGAGTGTGGCAGATTAATCAATCTTGTCGATTGGTTAGAGGTATGTGACAATGCAAACAGTGCCTTTACCTGCTTTCAAAAGTATTCTATCTTTATGCTGCATGTCTGCTTTTCTTTAGTGCCCCTTTTGACAACTTTAATCATTGCACACCTCAGTCCCCCCTGTGCAAGAACACACGGTAACGCCAGTCACCAGCCCACAGAGTCTTCCTCTGACTACTGTGAATCATTTACTTTCAGCATTACTACTCCATGATGAAATCTTTTGCTTCTGCTTCTATTCTATGCTCTGCACAGATCAGATTTTATGCTTGGCAAAGCTACCTTTTCTCCTTTGTTTTTAAGTATTCCGTGACACTTTTATGGGAACAGGCAAGTGCTGCTGCTTTGGCAAGATGGGGCTCTGGGAGAGAATGCTTGTGCTAGGGAAGAGCAAAGGTCCTTTTAGCCTGATATCCTGTCTCCTGCGGTCACCAAAAGCAGAGAGAGTGTAACAAGAGAACATATGTTAATATTAGACATACTCTCCAACTACTCCCTAGCTCACCATCATGTTTTAGCTCTAAAGTTTCCTCAGCTGGAATGGTTTCTCTGTATTTTGTAAGCATACCTGGATTACATTGTCAGTATAACTTTTAGCAAGAAATTCTGTAGCTTAACTACGTGCGATGCAGAGGACACTCCTTTTACTTGTTCTGTTTTGTTTGCTGCTGCCTTGTTTCTGTATCAGAAATAAAAGTAGACAGAAGATTCCCACCCAGCTTCTTACTGTCCCTCGATTTTATAGAACTCTTCACAGCCAGCTGATCCCCTTTGTTCTTCCAGAATGTTTGAGCAGTCTCATTCTGAGAATGTTTTCCAGTTCTGTATTTTTTGTGAGAACGGGTTGGGGACCGGAACTGTATTGGGATTTAAAATGCAGGCACACGAGTTCACACAGAATGATGTCTTTCATACCGCATTTCTGCCGTGGTGATACATAACCTGGCTTGCTCTTTCGATTGCTGCTGAACTGACAATTTTGTGGAGTTATCATTCAGAGATCTCATTCCTCCTGAGTGATAGTCATCAGCTCAGAGCTCATTATTTTATATGCAGCTCTGTCTGTCTATGAAATGTGTTAAAATTGTGCTGCTTTTCCCTTTCTAGGCTTTCTCAACTGTGGTGATGGCAGTTGAGGGACCAAACGCAGATGCAGCTTCCTCAGACCAGGTGGATGATATCATCCAGTATCCTTTCTCATTTCTCTCAAATGCTTACAGGATTAATGAACCGGGATTTTTAAAATACAGTTTCAAGTGTACTGATAACTAATTCCAGAAAAATAAGACAACCAGTTTAAACAGCCCTAATGTACTGAAAATGTCAGAGAAATAGATGAGCTGAAATAATTGGGCTGGGGGTGGCGAGGTAAGAGAGCAGCTTTTGTCCGTAGGAGCTGTTTGGATCTGGAACAGAACCAACAGTCCTTGAAACAAGCTGAAGCTATTCTACTCGGTTAAATCATCTGAGAGTTGGTACAGCTGCTGTATACGGGGAGAGCATTACTTACTGGGCAACAGATGACAGGTTTAGCTGTGGCCTAGAGAGCAAATGGAGAAAGAGAGACAGTAGTTTACGATGAGGAAGATGGAAGCACCAGCAGAGGCAATGCTTACAAAAGCAGTATCTCTGTAGAAGCCAGGAGTTCTAGTACCTTAGAGCTGAGAATTTTAGTTTCTCCATTCTACTTCTCATTTTGTCCTGATTCTTAAGTTCTTTTCCTATTTAAAGTAGGAGCATTAGAACCAAAACTCATGGCTACAACCAGTAGTGCTGCCACAGAGAAGAGATGAAGAACATTTATATGCTTTAATACTGCACTTAGCATTCCTTTAGTATAAGGCCTTTGCTTTGTTGCCAGCTCCGCTGGTAATTAACACAAAACTAAATTCTCTATTTAACTCAAGGACAGATGCATCTGGAACACAAGAAGAAAGGTGTAGTGACTAGTGAGTAGAGCAAATGTGGTGCTGTTTCACAAAACCATAAAAAATATGTGTGTCATCTTCCCATCTTCTTGTCAAGGAATGTAAAAGTATAAATTCTTCCTTTTTCTGAGAGACTACAAAATTACTACCTTTGTAGGCCTTAAGCTTCTCTTAGCAATGGGGAAAGGAACTCTTCCTTCACTGCCACATTGTATGCATGTAGCAAAAGAAATACTGATTAGATTGAAGATTTGTGCTTCTGTGGGCAAATCATGCTCTGCCCTTATTTCCAACAATTTTAGTGTGCAACACGGTTTGTGCCATCTGTCCTTGCCATGACTTAGAAATCTTTCCCTCCCAGAGGAAGAATGGATTGTCTCCATCAATGTGTCATAAAAACATACTCCATTTCCTTTACTGAAACGTCCAGTGCTCGTTTTATTCGAGCTGTTTCTGAACTGGAACTCTTGGGCTTCATAAAACCTAGCAAGCAGAAAACCGACCACGTGGCAAGGCTGACCTGGGGAGGCTGTTAATGTGCCACCAAAATCTTAATAAACCTGTTCTTTGTCACATTGTGCAATGGCTGTGTTCCTACTAAATGAGTCCTCGCCAACTCTGCATGTTGAGTCAAAGTGAACAATGACTGAATGCTCGCAGAGACACTCTTCAGTGCCTGGGCAGACTTGAATAGCAATGTTGTTTTTTAATACTCAGCCTCCCTGTGTAATGTACTGCTCTGTTAATGCTCATGTCCCAAATGCTGTATTGTTGTGCCAGTTTTAATCTTTGATGTGTGATATTTAACATGGTACTGATATAATTCAGGCTAGCAAGCAAAAAGGAAAACACTGGCTGTGTAAGCTACAGAAGTGAAGCAATATTAACTTGCTCATAAGCTGATGGGATTTGAGTCATCATTATAAAATGCCTTCCACATTCTTGAACTACAGATTTAAAAATAAATAAAACCAGTATGCTAAAAAAGACAGTGAGCGTTCATGTTTACCCTCTGCTGCATGTTCTTCAAACCAAGACTGGTCATAACTCCCTGAAAACTCCTTCATGAGAAGGAAGAAGGGACAGAATAATTTTAAAGATACAAATTTTTGCTCTTTGAGAAGAGCAAAAGCAAATTGTTTAAATCATTCCCTTTTTCTAGTGAAGTTGATTAGTACCAGCTGACTTTTGCTGTCAGGGGAACTTGTGTAAGCCTAGACTAAATGAGAGCATGGCACTCACGCACATCGGAGGAAGGCAGTAAAATCCACACCTAAAGTACACACTGTAAGTTTTTCTTTTGCTGAGGATTTTGTACTGTACACAGGCAAAGGGAACAGCTGTGTGAAAGTAACAACTATTGGCTGAGCATGAAGAACGGTCAGCTGAGCACTGTCAATCAAAGAACCTTCTTGGCCACCTGGCCCTGGGCAGTAAGCAAGCCCTGGGTGCATGCCCTTAGCTTCCACCAGCACAGAGCAGTGCCCACACCTAAGTACAGGTTACCAGTGCTGTACCATCTGTAGGAACTGGACTGGAATGGCTCATGGCTGCTTCTGCTTTGGAGCCCAAGCTCTTAGAGCTGCTGTTGGCTGCCTAGGGTCAGTCACAGATCAGTGCCCGATACTGTAACATACAGCCACAAAAGTGCTGTGCCCAAGCGTGTGTCCTTGCTGGAGTTCTGGTCCCCAGGGAGCTGAGGTTAAGAAAAAACATACACCCGATTCCAGGTATCAGAGTAACATGGGTATGTCCTAACCAGCCCAGCCTTTTTTCTTTGGCACTCAAAAGCTACACTGCAGATCTTAGAGCTTCACCCTCCCTCAGACTCAGTCTGGGGAGCAAATGTGTATACGCTGATGTCAGTGTCCTGTGTTTTCCAACCATGGAAAAAGCCTTAGAAACCAAAGGGGAAATTCCCCCCAGGACAGCGTGTGTGTCTGCCATAGGTTGATAAACTCCCACGGGCCCCAACACATGTGTTTCAACAAGATGGGTGGAGACTTCAGGTCAGTCTTATCACCTAGGAAAGGGCTGCAGTTAGAGAAAAGCATTTAGACTTTGTCCCTCCCAGCCTACTTAAAACTTGGCGATTACTTAGTTTATTGGGTATTTACCTCCAGAAAACTCCCAGACTTCGTTAGCAGACTGGGACAGGATTACAGACTTCACTTTCCTTCTATTTGAGGCATTTAAGTGCTGGTTTTAGTGCACGTGTTCAGCTGCCACTAGAATCCAGATCCTCTCGCTTAGTTGCACTGGCACTTCAGCCTACTCAGAACAACTGGAAATGATAGCCTGGAGCACTGAAGACCGAACCACTTGCATAAACCAGATCTGTTCTAGGAGGGGGGGAAGTCCTATTACAAGACCCTATAACTTACCAGACTGTTTACCCAGGAATGTATATAAGATAGACTGGGCTTGTTTTAAATACCCTCAAAGAAGGTAGGAGTCATGTATTTTCCAATTGCTCTAATTACACAGAGTAACACTTCCTGCTGTGCTTAAGGGAGGGCCCAGTTCTAAACACTGCCAGGCAAATTAAGAGGCTGAGGAGGATGAGCAGCTTATCAGCTTTTATACTGCCTAAACATACAACTTGGGAAATGTCATGAGGAAAACTGAGAGCAAGGATTTTTAGTATCTCAGCGGAACAGATGCAAAAGTTTCTCTCTTCCACCAAGACACAGAGGTAAATAAACCCATGTTCCTCACTCCAGAGACCCAGCTAGAGCACCTACACCATAGTGGTCTTTGTACGTAAGGATTTCAAGCAGCAGAGTGAGACGTTTCAGCAAGGGGGAAATGCTGGATAGCCCTCCTCAGTGCTGAACCTCACCTATTTATCTTGCAAATACACTTGACAGATGAAAGGGAGCAGCAAAACAGCTGAATATCGGCAGGAGGAGCTGGAGCCAAGTGCCCAGCACAGCTGTCCTCAGCCACCTGCCTCCAGCCTCTCCTCCCCAGCCTCACCCAACACAAGACAAGCCCACACCCTCTAACTTTCACACCGTTGGAAGGTAAAATGTTTGGAAATACAAGAGAAGCAAGCCTCAACAGTGTGTGGCTTTTAACCCCCAAATACACAGGCAACATGACATCAAAACAGAAAAATCAATAGTTAATGGCTGTTTCTACCCTTTAACTAATAACATAAATTTTGAAGCTTAAAGTTACATGTTTGCTATGCTATATACAGTTTCTCACGGTCAAATTCAGAACCTGGCACTTCAGACTGTAAGATGTATAAAGGGGAAATACTTAAGACTAAAATTATGTAGGCAGTACTGTGTAATTTCATTTTCTTCAGCAAGGAGGGCAGGAAGGTTGGACAGTTAAAAACACAAACTAAACAAAACTGGTCATAAATTTCATTCCGTTTGCCTTTCTTCAGAAGCTTGACTTTGCAGTCAGCTTCCTAGCTGCCTGGAAAGAGCTTAACATCGCTAAATGCTGAACCAATGCCATTAACGGCAGAGATACTACAGCTACGAAAACACAGCTTGTGCTTTTCCCTCCTTTAATGAAATTCTGGGACTAGGGGGTCTAGTAACACCAGGCTTTCTGCTGGCAGATAATCTGCCTATGCCGTATGAATTTTACATTTGGCTCCTCTCATACAATTAATTTTACTACTTTTTGTTGTAAATATTCCAAACTCACCCTCACATGGCCCTAGCTGAAATACAAACACAGGAGATTTCAACTGCAAATATCTATGTAATTTTAAAATTTTACTTTCTATAACTGTCTGCACAGTAATAACACGTTCTGCAGATATTCCAGGAAACCTTCTCTGTCTGCAATGTTCACTGAAAGCACACAGAAACAAAACAAAACAAAGAAAAGGCCAATGTTTGTAATGTGGTACCAGCTCTGGAACTGTAACAGTGTAAAACCTCACCTCTGAACTGGTAACTGTATTGGATTCTTCAGCAGACACATCTTTCAACAATACTACCAAAAATCAGACCTGAAAGGATGTTAACTCTTGTTTGAATAGTTTACTCTTTCTCCACTGTTACAGATGCTGTTCTTGGACACCTCTTTACACTACTGCGTAACTGGTTTCAAACACAAACTTGATAATTTTTCTTTTATCCTGAGCCCTACAACAGCAGTAAAATACAAGAATAAGCCAGGTGCCTGTAAAAGCCAAACGTTCATCCTCACATTTTTTCATCTCAGAGAATGGCTTCCCATACAAAGGTCACGAGCACTGGTTCACAACAAGAGCATGAACTCTTAATACTTCACCAGCCCCGGGTTGTTTTTTTTCCCCTCCCCCCTGTGGAATCACAGAGCTAAATCTTTCCCAATTTGCATCTCAGGCATAGAGAGAGCCTCCACAAAGCAACAGTTTCTAGCCAGAATCTGCTAACGGTCTTACTGTTCAAGAGGACACAGGCAGATCTCAAGCATCAGCACACAAAATTGCTTGAATCTCCTTTCTTTTCAACCTTGAAAAATGGTGCATAATCTGATGGTTACATGCTTTCACATCTAGACACAAGAATCACAGTTATGAGGTCCATGCTGCTTTTAAAGTACACAGTAACAGATCTGCTTCAAAAGAATTTACACATCACTACCTTAAAACAGGTTAACCAAGTTGTTTGGTTTCACTGTTAAGTCCTCAGCTTGCTTTGCTTTTGGATACACTGCAGTTACATACAATTTGCAAAAATATTCTACATGTGGCCACCACAAAATGCAGTGCCAAGAATTCAGTAGTTACTGAATCTTACCCATTTCTACTTGACTCAAAAGCCTTTGAAAAGGCTCTCCAAAGCAGCAGGTTTGTGTTTAAGCACCAGCCTGCTCCTCACAGCACCCCAATTTTCCTAATTTTTTTCAACAGTAATCAAAGAGTCAACCATTTTCCTGCTAAAGAGTAAGTCACCTGTTAGAACAAGCCTTTCACGTGAAATTCATCACATCAGATATTGGCACCAAGACTAGGAAAGAAGCCAGTCTTAAGTCCAAGACAGAACAAGCATCAGGCTGGAAAATTAAAAATTTCAAAGAATGCAAGCTTGTTTTCAAAATGGTCACAAATTAGGCATACCACAGCTGTGATGCGTAAGCACCCGTGGTGGCATTACATTTAAGCTGTCAGAAGACTGCTTATTATGCATTCATTTGGAGCAGCGCAGGAGTGGCTGGGCGCTAACATGACGTCACTTCTTATTTATAATAACTCTTAATATCCCAAAGGAAAAGATAAGCTGAGATGCAGAGACAATCACAATGGCTGGTATCTTAATTCTACTCCTATCTCAAATAATCAGTTAGGTATACACACATTTCTATCAAGTCGGAACAAGGATCTTCTAGAACACAGGAGATACAGGAGATGTATCAGGATGCTGGAATTTGGGTAGTAGTCCACCTAGAAACAGTGGTTTTCCTACTCTGGGCAAGTTAAGAGGAGGTCAAAACATGAGAAGCAGGAAGAAGCGGGGCTGCGAACCCCGAAGCAGACAACAGAAATTACAGCCCTTGATGGCTTTGTCTTTATATTCAGTAACAGAAGACTGAAAGGGGAGCCTAGCAAAGATTTCCCATTTCTGAGAATCTGGAAATATACTAAAAATAATCCAAATATTTAGGTAACATCGGTTTCAGGAAAGGGAGTAAGAAAATACTCTGATACTGTGACGAATTCTGAACCTGTAATCTCACTGCTAAGTGAATAAAAGTTCACTAAGAACTAGAGCTCATCACACGTGTGTATCTACCAGCTGAAGTTTCAATTACGTTTCAACTAAAATTTCCGTTAGTTTGAAATGGCACAAAGATCTAGAACACAACAGACTTCCGCTTACCCAGAAGCTGATAGTAAGTCAGAGAAGACAGCAGTTTATAACCAAAGCATTACTTTGAAACTGCTTTAAAGTCCCCAAAGCAGATAACCCAAGTCATTTGGTAAGCCATGCTTCTACCCCACAGCACACAGATCTGGACTGGCCATCATATTCTGTGATTCTATGTAGTAACTTGTCAGGCATTCCCTCAGAATTGCACGGACAGCAGCAGCCAGCACTGATAAAGCAGTCTGGAAATAGCTGAATGTATCCGACAACAAACTCCTCAACCCTGAACACAAAGATTACAACACCTTTAGCTCTTCCAATACCTACATAATTCCAGCTTGTGGTGCAAGTGCCTGCTCTACCTTATGAACAGATTTCCTTTGTATGTGTCATTGACATCTGAAGGAAGATGAGCGCAGCTGTTTGAGTCAGCTGCAGCAAGTTAAATCAACATTTTCTTGTCAGTTCTGTAACAAACGTGCTTCTACACAGCAAACAATACAGCCAATCTAAGGAAGCTTTCTTCCCCTCTGAAGAACTACCCGAGATTTTCATCCACCTCGTTCTCCTGATCTAAAATTCTGATCCACCAGCTATTGCTAGTAAATAAAGTTTTCTATTAAACACTCAGATTTAAGTTTATTCATACACAGCAAAGTTCCACCTGCATATTAAAAACAAACAGATTAGAAGTAAATGTTTTATTCTTCCAACTAAATTCCAGTACTACAAGGGCAGTAAAACAATGATACACTGAAAAATTGCAGCAATAAACATTTGTTAAAGACTGATAGAATAAATAAAAACTACAAAAATGAGAAATCATATAAACCCATTCTTAACCCCCAAAAAAGTCATGGAATACAGAAATGCCCTCCTTCACTATTTCACAGGCAGTACTGTGGGCTATTTGCTTAAAAATGTCCTGGGATTACATTCTAACTTAACTGTGATTACAGCTTTGTTGTAGTGCACAGTTATGAAAACCACACTAACTTCAGTCAGAAGTGTCATTCTACATTTTTATTTACACAACCAGTGAAGGGCAACTTCTAGAACACCAGCTTTAATCCTTTACTTTTTCAAACTTATTAACATAAGAAGCCAAATTGTAATGATACAGCAAATGAGGCCACTGGTATTATTACAGGTAGCAAAGGTCCACATCCAGGTGGTACTGACATCAGGGAGCACTCCAAAACCAGTTGCTGCATAAGAGTGGTTGCCACTGACAAAAGCTTGAAATAACCTGTGTTCACAGGGGGAAAAAGTATGGCATTGCTGCAAGTCTTTACTGGGACAGCTTGCAACAATAAAACAGGGTGTATAGGGCAGCCCACGTATGCAGACAGTGTGATTCATGAAACGTCTGGAAAGAGAAAAAACCCAAGAGTTAATGATGGAGTTAACAAGTGCCAGCTCTTATCACAAACCTGCTACGGCAATATCACAACCTGCTTAAAAAATAAAAAACCAGCACGTTACGGGAGTCAGCTCTAGGTGTTTTAAACAAAAGCTGCATTTTATCTCCCATCTTCTTTTCAACCTCGGTCTTTCATATTACCAAGATGAAGTATTTTAACCTGGGGCCTAGCTGAAGCTTAACAACAAACAATGGCTGCTTAAATTATTGAGCATTCAGTAATTTAATGCTGCTATAGGAACCAGAAGAAATAGATACTCACAACTGGCAGGCTGTTCTCCATATCGTCGCATGATTTGATCATGCGTGAACTTCACAAATGCGTCATATTGTTCTGCAAGCATGAAGCATTAGAAGTGTGAGTATATAAACTCAAGCTGAAAAATATTCAAGGCTACTTTTTTATACACACAAAACATATAAATAGAACACGCATCCACTAACAGTAGTTTTAAGTGACTTTACAGCATTCATAGCTGCCATTTCTTTTCCATCCCCAAGAATAACAATGCAGCAAATGTCCCCTTAATTAAAACTTTCCCTTACAAACTACTGTAATGGGAAAGACAGCAATATGCTCAAAGAGAATTATGCTGCACATGCACAATCAATATACCTAACACATAGCTAAGCATCAGACACTGTATTTTGAAGTAATGAAGTGTGCCCATTTCACAGATCCATCATGGGGGCTGAGCAGTTAAGCAAACGTAGCACTGAGGACAGGGCTGGGGCTGGAAACTAACTTCTCTCTGCTCCTGTCACTACCAGATGCAAGAAAATTAATTTAATGAAATGGAAACACAGAAGTACAGGAAGAGTACTTGCTACGGAGTTAGAAATTATTTTTGGTGACCACCAGAAAATCAAACGACAGCCTAAAAGGATGAAATGCTAAGTGACTAACCCTTGACTAATTCCAATCACAAAAGTAGCCACAATAGGAGACAACTATATAGCTGACTGCGGACTTCATGAAAACCGCTACTTTGTAATCTGAAATGAAATTTAGATCTCAAACGTATTAATTTAGCTTTGAACTAGGCATTGTTAATTTCCAGAAAGATTATTTCTTCTACACACACATACATACAAATCCATTCGCAATATTTTATTCAGTTATAATATTGCACTCATCAGCAGGATATCACCTTTCAGAATTAGGAAATTGAACAAGGAGAGTAATATCTACCAGATGCCGCTCCTCTCCATTCCCCTTCCTCCCTTGTGGAAAAATATATGTGCAGCAATGTGGTGTGCTCTGAGAAAAGGGCAAGGTCAAAGAAGGCAATCTTCAACCAAAAATGCAGTTAGATTTGTAGTGGTTCCTAGTCCCACAGGTTTGCCCCATTAAAGTCCCCATCCTCTTGCAGGGATGAGCTTCACCTTCGAAGTAAACAGGGTATCAGTGATCAGCAAGCAGTGCAGCAGCAGCCAGAAGTGCGGACCTGACCCCAGGATCTATGGACACTCATCCCTGACTGAAGGGGCCCACGGTCACGGCAGCCACTTCCCTCTGCCCACCAGCAGGACCTCTGTTTCACTGCCGTTCTGACTGATGGCTTTTCAGCAGCCATGCGAGCATCTTTGCCAAACAACAAAGTAACACAAAGAGCAGATTGAAGGATCTGTTGCCCAGAAACCATCTCCAAAAATAACAGCAACTAGAACTTTTTCTAAAAGGATGTATCAAAGGCCAGAAACCCACTTGCAAGCTTTCTTCTTCAAAGGTTTAAGTCAACACACACAGCTGCTTTGTAGCATCATCTTTGTTCAAATTATGGCTTTGGAAATTTAAAGAATGCACCGTTCCTAAAAATCCCATTTCTTGTGGCATTCAGATTGGGAAAGTTACGCAGCCCAAAGGTAAGAGCAACCTACAGCGAACTGTTTGAAAATTTAAGTGAACTTACACCGCTGGTATCCTGTGTCAGGTATGTTCTAAGTATCTATTTTAAGTCAAAAGGTGGCTAAATGCCATGAATACAAACATGATTACTACACTCTACGACTTGACCTTTAGTACAAAAAGCTGTTTTTCACAACAGACTCTAGAAACCCTTTCAAGCTAAAGTTTCTCTTAGCCCCTTACATTCCTCTGATTTTAAAATCAGCAAAGGATCTTGCAAACCCAAGTTTATGCTAACACAGCGGTTTCAGGTAACAGAGGCAGGAGGGGAAATCAGGGCATTAAAGTGATCTGAGTTTTCCATTTATCAAACACACTGCATGAAAGGCAACTGCTCACAAAGAACATAGGGAAGAGGAAAAAAAAGGCAGTGTCTGGCTAACTACCTACAAGAAAACCGTGATTCAGAAAGTAATGAGGAAAGTATCCAAACATTCACTTGAGTCACCTGAAAGAAGCTATTCAATTGAGATTTGTTACAGACTTCCCAGTTACATTTCCATTGACTTCACTAGTTTGTAAGAATGAGTATCACCTTACTGTACAGAGCTTTGAAAAAGACAGAATCATTTTGTCAGGAGAAAAACGTAACTGGCCTTCCACATAAGAAATTTCTAAATTCTTTTGGCAAATCTCTCTTTCTAAATTCCCATAGAATGCTGCAAATTTACTGTTGGCTTGACATATGGGACGCAGTAACATGATCTTTCTAACAGCTCTTTCTGTGACCAGCATCGTAAGAACAAGTAAACCTAACTCATCTCTCTGCAAACCACAACCCTCCAAACGGAAACCATCCCCCTCCGTTCCCAAACACAGAAATAAAAATGTTCCTTTCGGGACTGACAGATGGAGCACATGTAAGGAACTTGCCAGAGGGGTTCCAGCTGTAAAGAACTACAAGTTTGTTCTCAGAAGGTGTCTGAAACAAATGTAAACATCTCTGGTCTTCAAATGGTTATCATGATCACTGCTAACTGAAATGCATTTAAGAGAATACAAGAAATGACCCAATTCCCAACACACACCAATCAAAAAAAAACAAAAGCCTTGCAGTCTCCTAATTCATCAGTCTGAAGCAGGTTAAAAAGAAAAATGCAGAAATGGAATATCAGGCCCAAAGCAACCTAAGTATTTAGGGCTCTAGTTACAGCTGTAAATAGATGTAGATTTAAGAGGGACTTAGAACTATAGTAATTTCTTACACAGCAGTGGCAGATCAGCAAGTACAGAACATGAACAGAGGCTCAGGTGCAGAGACAATACTGTCACAGGCAACCCACCAGCCTGCCACAAGGCTAGTGACTTTCGGCATGGGCACACCTGAAGAGATTAGCAAACTTTAATTCTGATGTGTTTTCAGGTGGGAAGCAGAACAGGCACAGGTATTCAAAAGCAGGTTTGCTGCCAAGTAGTTCACTGTCATTACACTAAGTATTCAATTAGACACCAAATCACACTGCGAAGGCACCTACCTCTGAATGCAATAGAATTCAGGTGCTCAAATGCTAGCAAGATGCTTAGAAGTAGAGAACTTCAACAACTATGGAAACATTCAAGACCAGGCTGGACAGGGCTCTGAGCAACCTGATCTAGTTAGCAGTGTCCCTGCTCGCTGCAGGGGGGTTGGACTAAACCTCTAGGGGTCCCTTCCGACCCAAAGCTTTCTATGATTCTATGAACTAAAGAAAGGTCGTATTTACAATGCTGACATTAACGTGATCCTTATGAAAATGGCATCACATCACATGCCACATCAGTTGGCATCACACGCCAAAACTACCAGCCGAATGATGTAAAACACAACAATTCAACACAGAGCATCAGAAATGCAGCTGAACTACTGATGCTCAAGCAAATACTAAACACCACTGGCAGCAGCGTAATGGTAAGTGCTGGGAAGAGAAAGGGAAATCTTAGGTACTGTCTTCTTGCCAAATAACAGAAAAAGGAAGTCAGTTCCCAAGCAGGGAAAAAAAAAAAGTCCTGCACAAAGAGCTCTTAAGCCAGTAGAATAGAAAGTCTTTCTGGCAAAAAAAATGAGGAGGAAATGATCAATTCAAACACGATAGCAAGAGAAAGTTCTATCTGAAATAGAACCACTGTTTCCAATGATTAGTAATACCCAGGAGACATAGTTTCTATCCAAGGCAGCACAGAAGAAAAAAAAAAACCTATCAAAGAGACTACACAGCATTTTCTCTGTCCTGTATGCAATCTCATTCCTTAGATTAGGTCAGAAAAAACAGTTTAACACAAAAATGAGAGGACTTTCAAACTCATCCTAAAGCATTTTTTTTGAACTATAACATACCTGCAAGTTTTGTGGTCAAAATTTCTTCATACTCTTCACGGATTTTCTCTTCACGTTCTTTCAGCAAACGTTCACAGATCATTCCAACTTGTCTGAGAGTAAACAGGGGCTGTTCTTTTTTCAATGGTGATGATGCTGCAGATGAAGTACCTAAGATTAAATATTTGGGCATACCAATTTACACTTACAAGTAGTTCAAAACCATTTTTATAATCAGTCTTCTTCACATCTTTTACATTAAAGGAACTTTAAAGTACATTTGGAGAAACCTTTCTCTGCCATTTGAACACTTCTAATTACTACTGAAGTAAAATTGGACACTCAAAAGGAAGATATCAACAATGGATAATACGCACAGGTATCAAAACACCAAGAGTGTTACACAAACACTGTGAAAACAATTTACATGGCAGCTGCCATTTACAAACTTCTGCTTCTGTTTTATGTAAAAAGTACAGTACAGTATATTTTTGTGAAGACAGCTGCTTTGCAAAAGCCTATTAGAGTATCAGTGGCAGGGTATGCAGGATGGTCTCTTGAAAACAATGCAAGCGTTGTGTCCTACCAATTCCTAAAATGAGAAGTTACAATCTTCCAGATCAATGCCAGTATTGCTAAAAAAAAGCAACCGTAACTGGTGAGAAGGTGCCATAAACCACCAGAAAAATAAACCACTAGGAAAAATAATTTATACAAACAGAGTTTAAGAACGCATAGCAGAATTACACATAATTTTCTACGTACCTGGCAAAGCTGGTCCAGTAAGAAGAAATGCATGTGGCTGTGCATCAGTAGAACAACAAGGATCTGTCTGCTGGAAGTTATTTTCTAAGTGTCTCCTCTTCTGCATGCGTTTGTACTCCTGTTTTATGTTGTACAGAATTTGTTCTGAAAGAAAAACAGTAAGAAAATCAAACCTAAAATAATTACATTTCAGTATTTCACTTAACTTTATTTCCACTCAAAGACCAAACTGTAGGTAACAGATGACAAAAGCTAGACTCTTAAAATATGGCCTGCAAAAGCCACTATGTTTTACCTAAGACACATACAATGAAACTAGCTAAAAGAAAGGTAACTCCAGACTGTTTTCACCAGAACGCTAGCAAAAATGCTGTTATTTAAGGTCAGGTATTGGTGCCAGAGTACTGCTAACACAGCGTTAGGTTAAAATTTAGGAACTATCAACCATACACGTACAAAAATCAGGCTACGGAACTTCTACTGGTATTCATCATCTTCCCGTCATACATTTAATTTGCAATCACCTTTCTGCCCCAGACAGCATTTATCATTCACACAGTCAACGGTAAAAAAAAAACTCCCAGAATGAAACATGTACATGAAATACCATTCCTCTCTGTATAGTTACTGGCATATAGGCAGCAAAGCGGAGAGGAAAACACAATTTAGGCAAAATATGCATAAAGCAACTACTGCTTAAAAGCTCAAAGAACTGGAAACCGACAGGCAAAACACAAAAGCCTTACACAACATTTCTGGCAGCCTCAGATCTAGCCGAATAAACACAATGCACCGATCAATAGTCTCTTTTGAAGGAGTATCGCAATAAGTAGTTCAGAATTTGACTGCACTGAATAAAATACAGCAATTGCTTTTAATAATCTCTATTGTAGAATTATCGGGGAAAAAGTAATCCTTGCAATAAAACTATCAACCCTGTATGCCTTCTCTTTGAAATTCCATGTACCAAAAGGCTCTTGGGTATATCAGTCCCCTAACCGCATATCCTCTGGCAATGTAAAATATTGAAGGGAAGGAAAAGCAGCCATTTTCTGTTTTTTTACATGAGACTTTCACAGAAAGGGACTTACAAAGACTCCCTTTTTATGAGAATTCCTACTTTCAAATGCATTTAAAAAAATTTCCCTACAGTATCAGCTTCCACTGAGACTTCCAAACTTCTGGCAAGGACAGATTTCCAAAACTCAGATGCACATAAATCAATGGGATCATAGCAGAGTTGCAAAGGACTCCACTCACTCAGTACCTTCCTACTTCTGTTTGGCATTTTGCCAATACAATACCAGGAAAAATTCACAACTAATTTTCAGGTCTGTAAACAGGACACTATTGAGGTTCCCCATCTGAACATTTTCTAGTAAGCAACCATGTGAAGCAAGTAACTTCAGCTGCCAGCGTATGCAGTCAGTGGCTGAAGCCTACGCCAGACCAAGCAGAAGCAAACATTTGCCAGTTCCTAGTTCAGAGGTTTAACTGTTGCAGTGGTTCTTCAATTCCATAAATCAGTCTGGGGGCTTCCAACTCATAGAAGAGAGGAAACCGTTCCCAGTCAACAGGAATACCAGCATTTTCAGTAAAAAGGCTTCTTGTTTGGCATTTGTCCATTGATGAAGGCCTTGCGGTTTATACCTTTTCAGTCCCATGCCCAAGAGTGTTTATACGATTTTCAGCTCCCTAAAGAGGGATCAATAACTTGGTCAAAGAAGCAGCAAATGCAGAAGATGTAAAGATGCACATTAAATGAAGAGAAGGCACCTATGAGAAAGCAGGGAAAAAAATTCTCAAGGGTGGCTGAAGGATTTATATTTTCTGTAGGACAAGATACATACTCCACTCCAGCATGGTACAGAAATACATAAACAGGTTAAACCAAGATGCAGTCAGGCTTCCAAAATTAAATAGAAACCCATGTAGAATTTGTCACGTGCATACACACCACATCAGTTGGAGAATGGCCCTGCAATGTTTCTAGTCAACAGCATGATGGTGGTAAAACAATACTTTTCCTCAGAATCCAGTGCTGTTCTAACTAAAGTGATACTGCATAATTTTGAGTGGGAACCAAATTAGCTCATAAGATAACATCTGTCCTAAAGCATGTCTACACTATGAGAAACGTGACCACAAACATTCACACTGTATTTACATTAACTGAAGACCGTAACGGATCACGTGCATCCTTCACTATGACTGCTTCGTCTTGGGCATACTTTCCAAATTCCGTATGAGCTACAACATCAGTCAAATTTCGGATGTAACAACTTTGACTAAAAATCTTCTTTTTTAGAAACCTGCTGATAAACCTTCTCAAACCACATTAACCACCAAAATCATTAAGAAAAAAAAATAAGCACTTTGATCAATGGATAAAACTCCAAGAGTTAAAACAACAATCATCAGCCAGATTTCCTCCAGTCCTAACAACCCCTGCAAATTAAATAGGGAATAATTCAGAGAAAGTGTTAAAATACCAGTCAGAATAGAAGGATGAAAAGCAACAGCAAGGGCAGGGAGGGACCAGGGAGTGGAGGCAGAGAAATCAGGTACTGACTTGGGGAAAAGAGTAACAACTGTGATAGAAAATTAAGGTCTGTGAACCAAGGATACATGATTTTATTTGAAATTATATTGTGACACAGAAATCTCACTGATATTACAGTAATTTCATCTACTTTAACTTGGCAACACTTGTTAACTTGCCGTCTTCAAATCTTGCTCTGAAAAATCAAAAATCTCAAGAAACACCACTGACAGATACATTAGGAGATCCCCATCCTGACAAAACCACTTTGACAGTTTGCATTACTGTAACTTCAGGTAAAGGTATAAAACTAAGCCAAGTGGGATGGAGAAGGGGACTATTTAAACATGACAATACACTGTCTACATTGCAAGCAGCCACCAGGAGACAAAAAGCCTGAAATCTGAAGTCCTGACCGAACTCTGGTAAATGGTATTCCTCCGTTTAGTCTAGCTTGCAAGATTTAAGGCACTACTGCTCAGCCCGAAGAACTAGACTACAAGCTCTACTCAGTACTGTGCTGCTAGCAGGCAGGATGACTGTGAGAATGACTCATCTCATACTTCCTCATTTCCACCATTTGTAAAGCGGAGATTGATAGTCGAGAAACACAAGTTTAACATAACATCAAACTGTTCAATGACTTCTCACATGAATGATCAGACGAGCAATACTTCAAACTAAGCAAGCACATTTTTGCAGCTGCAAAGACTGAGCAGTCATTTTTATTAACATACAGTGGCATAAAATCTATGACTTTAAAAAAAACCACTGTGAAGTGTAAATTTGCAAATATTTATGACTGATGTTAAATGAAAACCTGAATGCCAAATGGAATTTTTTTTTTTTTCATAACCTACTAGAGTAAGAAAAGTTGTTTAAATGCACCAAGTTGCTGCTGGCATTTACAGTTTCACTTAATAAACCCACAAAATATGTTTGATGAACAAGCATACTCTGTTCTAAACATTTTAGAATGCATCTCAGCACTTGAAAGAAGCTATGAAATACTAAGGCAGTGCAAACTCGACAACTTTTGAATAACACCTACATGGCAGACATTTAACTGTAAAGCTCTTTAAAACTCTGGCCCAGTTAAACAACACTTAAAGTTAGCAGATCGCATTCTCCAGACTAATTTTGATTCCAGAAAACCTTCCTGCCTTTTCAAGTTCAGTTTCTTAACTTTCTTTACTTCCAATTAGCTCTTACTATTCTCTCTGCAGCTGACTACTGAATCAAAATGTGCATTTAACTGGTGTCAAACACAGGACAGTTTTTTAACAAAGTTCCTCAATGTGGAGGCCCAAACTGTCTTTTTCGACAATGACATGCATTTTAATTAACAAATTGCATTACATATAAAAACTCAGGATCTGGAAGTGCACTCATTAAAGAAAACCTAATCTAAGTGAGCTTCTCTAAGACTATAAAACTGAAGTGAGAACTTGAATCTTATACATTAGAACTCACTAGGTATTTTAAATGAAGACTTGCATCCGTCTTATAGGTGCGGAAGTTCAAATCAGACATTGTATGTCAGGCAATGATTTCATTTATGAGATGACAAAAGGAATATTTTTAATGTGATCAAACACACGTCACTGTGGCCTATCCTCAGCTTCTTTTTAATTTCATTTTATCCCCTGTGCTGAGTGTTTCCTACTGGTTAGAGGCACCTCTGCAGGCACAGAGTTAGCTAACAAGAAACACCAGGCAGAGGTGCTGAAAGTAAAAATCAGGCCTGCTGAATCTAGGGTAGCAGCAAGAAAAAGCCACACTGCCAACACACCGAATGCATACTTCATAAATGATATTTCAAACTCAAGATGATCACGAATCCCGGTGAGTTACACAAGACTGTATTATACACCCCCTTCTCCTCCTTCAGGTTCAAGGCTAAGACAAAGAATGACAAACAAAGACTGCTACTGTCTCACTATGACCACTAAAGGCATAGGAGATTCACTTAAATTCACCTGAATATAACGAAATACACAGAATACTCTTTTACCTAGAGCTCTGTGTACTTAAGAGCATAAAGTCAAGTACATATGTTCATGAAATACTGAGTTAAGATGGACAGCATTCACACCATTCTTTTTCCAGAATCTGATGTATGATCAGGCAACCAAAACATCACATTTCAGTTGCTTTCACACCTAATGAATAGTGGACGAAACATGAAGGGGGCAGTTCAGAATTCAAGTTTGACATCTGAAATATGATCTGTCACACTAATGGATTACAAAACCAAATGTTCATTTCCCAGGAGTGATGCCTTCTTCTTACTTCCTTTAATTCATGATAAAAAGGCAAGTTATTCTTTTTCACAGTTCTGTCATCTAATTACTTCATCCTGATCTGTAATTGCCTAGAAACTATGTACAAGGGAAACAGCAGCTCCACTTTAAAAGGTAAGAAGGTAAACAATTATTTTCTCCATTTTAATAACTGCTTATCGACTATGAAGGTGCTGATTGTTTCCCCTGAAGGATTTTTTTCCCTTTTTTTTTTTGGGGGG
>Ga0065711_1005562_pt1 | contig 51427 bp, 46 predicted proteins | sample Hoacrofraction12_FD_59098 | JGI IMG/M metagenome (GOLD analysis project Ga0065711, IMG submission 59098) | Hoatzin crop microbial communities from Cojedes, Venezuela - Epithelial fraction 12 v2 (version 2) | ecosystem: Host-associated > Birds > Digestive system > Esophagus > Crop | place... | reverse complement strand
GTGATTTTTTTTCAATTGTGCAAATAAAAGCAGAAAAATAGGGCTATTTCATCAGCCGATTTATGCACAAATTAAAGATTTTTAAAATACCTACAAATACCTAACAACAATTTAAAATACCTAAAAGACACAATGATTACACCCTTTAAGGTATAAAACAAAGCTAAACCTTGTACCGAAAAATACCAATAGATGTGCAATATCGATATTAGACGTATAAAAATCTGTATTAGACGTACAAAAATCTGTATTAGACGTATTAAAATCTGTATTAGACGTATTAAAACTGGTAAAACTGATATTAGACGTATTATAAACAGGTGTTAGATGTACTATCAAGAATGATTATGTACGATTGTATGTACCAGCAAAGGGCGATTTGTTGTACCAGCAAGGGCAATTAGTTGTACTATCTAAAACGATTGTTGTACCATCAGGAACGATTAGTCATACTGAAAAATACCAATAGATGTACAATATCGATATTAGACGTACAAAAATCTGTATTAGACGTATTAAAATCTGTATTAGACGTATTAAAAACAGGTGTTAGATGTACTATCAAGAATGATTATGTACGATTGTATGTACCAGCAAAGGGCGATTTGTTGTACCAGCAAAGGCAATTAGTTGTACTATCTAAAACGATTAGTTGTACTATCAAAAAGCGATTAGTTGTACTATCAAGGGCAATTAGTTGTACTATCAAAGAACGATTAGTTGTACTATCAAAAAGCGATTAGTCGTACTATCAAAAAGCGATTAGTTGTACTATCAAAAAGCGATTAGTTGTACTATCAAAAAGCGATTAGTTGTACTATCAAGGACGATTAGTTGTACTATCAAGGACGATTAGTTGTACTATCAAGAACGATTAGTTGTACTATCAAAAAGCGATTAGTTGTACCAGCAAAAATGATTTTTGTACCAGCTATTCCTGCTTCACAAAATAATCCACCTCTCCATAAAATCATCAGCCATGGCTGTTCTCTCTGCTTATCCAAAGGCGGAATACGGGGTCGGAGAATTCAAGGATGCCGTTTCTTTTCTCAAGGAAATCCTTTTCTTGCAGTATGCGCTTGTTGCGGGTAATCGTTTGCGGTCCGCCGAGGTCGTATCGGGCGGTTGTATCTTTGGAATTCAACTGTGTAGCACCTGCCGCCACTGCCCTTAGCATATTCACTTGCGGTCCGGAGAGGTTGTCGATATCGCTCATAAACATCGGGGCGTTGGTGTCGATAAGCGTGTTCGTCTGTTTTGCCAACGTCTCCTCTTTCGCCTCGCCCTCTGTGGCGGCCCAAACGAAATACGAAAGTTGCTGAACATACCAGGAATGGCATTCGACGATGTCGCAAATCTGTCCGGCAATCTCTTCGGAGATGCTTTTGCCGGTGCTGCTGAAACCTTTTACAATGTAGGGTATCCATTCCTCGCGAGCGATTTTGTTGATAAACATCAGTTGCCCGAAACGATAGAAAGGATGTTGCGAGTTGTTGAAAATATCGAGCATTTTATGCCTTTTGCTGCCGTAAAGGCAATACACGGCATTATGATGGTGCTGCCACACGGCACGCATCTTCCCCTCGATGCTTTTATATTCTTTAAGGTTGGCGAGCTGTTGAAACTCATCGATGCACACGATGACCCTCAGTCCCCGTTCTGTCGCGATTTTCTCAGGAAGTTGCAGTATCTCCATTCTGTCTTTTTCGGAGAACTGGAATTTAAGGTCGAAAGACACTTGGTTGAAAGGGTCTTGCTTAAGGTTTACGCTTGGCACGAGGCTTTCGATGACTTTCTTGGCGTCCTCTATTTTCTTGACGAGCGTGGATGCCGCCCCTTGTATCACGACATTGGCGAATGCCGAGTAGAACTCCCGTTCGGAGTGAATGCTGAAAGCGTCGAGGAAGCACACCCTCACGTCTTTCCTTTCCTCAAGGAGTTCGAGCATCGCCTTTTTCACCAACGACGACTTGCCCCATCTACGGGGCGATATAAGCATCACGTTGATTCCGTCGAGCAGAAAACGTTTCAGTTGTCGCCGTTCTTCCACCCTGTTCACAAAATTGTCTGCCTCGGCCAAAGAGCCATATTGAAAAGGTATCTTATCCATATCGTTTCTGTTTACGGCTACAAAGTTACAAAATTATACATAAATGTATATCACACAAATGTATAATTTATATATCTTTAACCTATATTTTCTTTACGTCATACCCTGAAACGCCGCGGATATTATCCTCTGTGCTGAAACTTATCGCTACGGCATACACATCCTTGCCTTTGTTTGTAAGTGCTGACGTGTAGTTTCTTTCTTTGAGTTGCTTTTTCGCAGCCTCTACGCCGCCATTATTATCGAGTTTGAGCTCTATCGCCATAATAATATTCTTGTATTTGGCAACAAGGTCTATACGGCCTGTGGACATTGGCACTTCGTAGTTTACAGTGCATCCGCAGAGATAGAGTGCGCAACTGACGAAATATTGGAAACGCTCCTCGTAGTAATGCTCTTCTTTTCGTGACGGATATGGTATCTGCGATATTAGCAGTTTCATATTTTCCAGCATACCGACAATATCTCCCTTTTTCAGAGCCTTTCTCATGTCGCTAATTGTAGAATCAACGAAGTCGTTCTCTTTGCTCATAGCATTAGGCAGGAGGATTTCGTAAATGGCTTCTCTCACTTCGCGGTTGGGAATGCCGAGGGTGTATCCTCCGTCGAAATGCTCTTTTATAGTGAGATAGCCGGTTTGATACAGAAATAATTTGATGTCGCCCTTGCCCACGTCCGACATATCGAGCTTGTTTTCCGTAATGGAGCATTCCTCAAGGTTCTCCCTGTTCTCATCGCTTCTGATGAGCATTTCGTTGAGCATTGTGCTGCCGCCCGAAGAGATCCAATAGTTGGTTATTTCTTTTTCTGCAAGGGCGTTGACGAGACTGAATGGATTGTAAACGGCTTTGTCCATATCGCTGCTGAAACGGTATCCGTCGTACATATTGCGCAGCTCCTCAATCGTTTCTTCCACAGTCCAACCTTTCTTCTCGCCAAGTTCTTTTATTTCAGGCATATAGTTGTCTATAAGTTCTTGCTTCGTGATGCCGCAGAGTGTGGCATACTTAGGCCAGGAGCTGACGATGGAATTGGCATTGTTGATGCTGAAAAGTCCCAAATTAGTAAATTTGGTGCAGCCTGTAAGAAACAGACATTTTAAGTAATTCCCGTACTCTTTGAAAGGCGGGAAGAAATTTTGATAGACCTTTACCAGTCTCTCGTGCTCCGCCTCATTAAAGAGTGAATGTTGCAGGGGGAAATCGTATTCGTCAACGAGCGTGGCCGATTGAATCCCGCTCTGTAGATATGCGTTTTTGAGCAGCATCAGCATACGGTTGCCTGGATTTTTCGCCGCCGGGTTTTTCCCGTAGATGGCTTCATATTCGCCGAGTCGGACATCGAGTTTTTCTAATAGGTCGTCAGCGGTTATGCAATTGCTGAAATCAAACTTAAACACAGGCCGGCTCACCCATTCCGTCTCTTTGTCCATTATCTTCAGACCATTGAAAAGGTCTTTTTTTCCCTCGAAATAGCATTGTAGAGTACTTGTAAGCAGGCTCTTTCCAAAGCGGCGCGGACGGCTGAGAAAGATATATTTCTTGCTGTTGGCAAGTTCCCATACCATATCGGTCTTGTCAACATATACGCATTTGTTATCCCGGAGCTCCTCGAAGCTCTGAAATCCTTCTGAAAGTTGCCTTCCTGTCTTTTTATCGCTCATAACATCTATTTTCAGCTCTTTATTTTGTTTACGGCGGCGAAGATAGCGATTTTTTTTCAATTATGCAAATAAATGCAGAAAAATAGTGTAATTTTATTTTTCTTTGCGCTTTGTCGCTTAATTCATCAGCTGCAAAGTTACAAAATTATACATAAATGTATATCACATAAATGTATAATTTGTATTTCTTTAACCAGTTTTGCACCTCTAACCCTTTTGTAAGTATAATCGTCCTTTGCTGGTACAATTTAATGGTCTTTGCTGGTACAATTAATCGTTCCTGATAGTACATCTAAAGGCTGATTTGTAAGTCTAATTGTTGTCTTATACCTCTAATACGTAATCTGGGCAGTTAACAATATGATGTTTTTTGGATTATTACCAAAAGTGGAAGTGAAAAGTTGCCAAAAGTGGAAGTGAAAAGTTGCCAAAAGTGGAAACAAAAAGTTACATAAGTTTTTTCAAGTCCTCAATATCCGGCAGTGCTTTTCTCAGTTTCTCCGGCATTTCTGCGGATGTGGTGTATGTGGCGACTCCCATTGGCTTATTATAGTCTTGAATCACGTATTGCACAAGTTCTTTGTCAGCCTCTTTGCACAGCACAATTCCTATTGATGGGTTCTCGTGAGGTTTTTTCACTTTGTCATCAAGAATTCTAAGGTATGCTGCCAGTTGCCCCAAGTATGCAGGCTTGAATTTGCCATTCTTTAGTTCTATGCAAACAAGCGCATTCAGCTCACGGTTGAAGAAAAGCAAGTCTGTATAAAAATCGCTTGAGAAAGCCTCTAAATGATATTGGTTCCCCACGAAAGAGAAATCGTTCCCGAATGTCATTATGAACTTCTTGATGTTGTGTACGATTTCTTTTTCGACCACACGCTCGTCAATGTCCTGAATGTCGCGCTCGCCTATTTCCTCCACGTTTATAAAGTCCAACAGGTATTCGTCTTTAAACATATTAATAGCCTTGACAGCCCTGTTTTGGTCGGGGATAGTGGAAGGGAAATTGTTGGGTAATTTGCCCTGGTGGTTGTATAAATCCTCCTTTAAGAATTTGCGTAATGAATATTTGTCCCATTGATGCAGGCAGGCTTCATGGATATAGAAGAGCCTTTCCTTTCTTGATTTAGCTTTGCTTAGGATTTCGCAATGATGACTGAAACCGATAGACAAGAATTCATTCATATCGACATCACTTTCATCAGCCTTGGCTGATGAAATTACACTATTTGATAAATTTTTATTTTCTTTTGTATTTTTGCTGTTCAAATCATCAGCCATGGCTGATGAAAGAGGAGATATAAGCAAATAAGGGTTCAATTCATCAGCCGTGGCTGATGAATTTACGGCAAGGTCGCTCCATGCCTCATAAAAAAGGCGCATATATCTGAAATTGGTGGCAGAGAAGCCGCGCAAGCCAGGCAACTCTTTTTGAAGTTGCCCGCATATAACTTCCAGCGCATTCGAACCCCATTTCTTTTGCCTTGTATTCTCGGAGATGTATTTCCCGATGCAGAAGTAAAGTGAAAGTTGGATGCCATTCACTCCTTTCGCAGCATTGTATTGGCTGCTGAATATAGCATCTTTTATCGATTTTACAGCAGTTGGATACTGCTCCATCGGTTTAATGTCGTTTATACTCATATTATTATTCTATTTTCGGCGGCGAAGATAGTGATTTTTTTTCAATTGTGCAAATAAAAGTAGAAAAAAGTGAAATAAATTTGGAGATATGATTAAAAAGATGTATATTTGCAGCCGAAATCTATTTATGATATGATTACGAAAGAAGAAATACGGACACTACTTCGCAGCACAGAAACTTATCGGGTTGAAAAGACAATCTCTACCAGTAACATGGATAAGTTCTGTGAGGCTATCTGCGCGTTCGCTAATGACCTGCCTGGCTCTCACGAAAATGGCTATTTGCTGATAGGAGCCAATGATGACGGGAGCTTGTGCGGACTAAAAGTTGACGATAATCTGTTGAAAAAGATTTCGGGAATTCGCTCCGATGGCAATAAATTCAAAGAGGTATTTTAAACTTTCAGAGTATGGAGAGTCTCTCTTAAAAAAGAATAGGTAACAGAATCGTGACAGGTATCCGCCAGTCTTGTATGTCTAAAAATATTTCCATATACTTCTAATGGTAGATTTTGTACGCCTAATAATAGTTTGCTGGTACAAAAATCGTCCTTTGCTGGTACAATTGCTGGTACAAAAAATCGTCTTTGCTGGTACATCTAATGGCTATGGGTTATTTATTTTTGCGTATTCCACTGCCAAGTCATAGTCTTTTTGCTCATCGATATCGAGGGCTTCAATGCCTGCCACTTCTTGGATGTATGGTTTGTAGCCGATGCGTCGGTGGTGGAGTGTGAAGATTTCTTTTATTTTGTATAGCATAATCGTTCTTATACGCCGTATTTATCTTCAAGATATTCATCGATTAATTCCCGGTCAGTCTTAGCAGTACCCTTGAACATTCCTCTAAACTCTGACAGCGGATGATTTACCACATCCGTCTTATCCTCCTTTTTGGTGCTGTTAACTAACATGATGAGATAGTGGTTTTCGGCGATGTTAAATTCAGTTCGTCTTCTAAATATGTTGAAGCATACACGGCACTCTGATAGTACATACCTGTTTTTTCATTTTCTATCAAAGAATATGTATGGCTATTATACAGTTTGTCCATTGCCTCCTGCATACTGAATCCATAATCTTGCATCAGCCAAAGGATTAAATCCCTCGTCAAGCACTGAATCAAGTATCTTTTATCTCTTTCATGAATCTCTTGTTCCGTCATCGCTTCATACTTTTAAAGTTAAATATTTCAATGATTCCAATTTTGATATTGGCACATTAGAGCCATGATATAAAATTTTCATAACGATAAAGACCCTCCTTTCCGTTTACAAATCTCACATAAATCTTCTATTGCGTCGTCTATGGAGAAAGTATGCTCAACATCATATTGGCGTAGCAAGAAATCTATGCCTGAAAATTTGCGGAGGTATTTGTAGGCAGCAGCGTTCGACATAGAAAATTTACGAGCGAACGCACTGACTACCACACTCATATACTCTGCTATATTTTTAATTCTGTCATTCATCTTGAAAAAATTATATCGTGAAATGTTATTGTTTCTGTTTTACTATTTACGGCGGCGAAGATAGTGATTTTTTTCAATTATGCAAATAAATGCAGAAATTTTAGGCTTTTTTCTTTGCAAAGTCAGTTTTTTTTATTACCTTTGCAGCCGTAAATAGTAAACATATAACTATGCAGAAATACGCAGATTATATAGAAGAGATAGAGATTGACTCGCTTTGGAGCGGGCGCAAGCACATAAAATGGACACTCGACAAGAAGGTGAACATTCTTAGCGGCGTGAACGGAGTGGGCAAGAGCACTATCATCAACAAGGTGGTGAAAGGGCTGGCGCAAGGCGGAGAGTTTCCGAGCCACATGCTCAAAGGCGTGAGGCTCAAAGTGTCGCCGGAGGATGCCAAATGGATTAGATACGACATCATAAGGTCGTTTGACAAGCCACTGCCGAGCAGCGACCTGCTGGGCAAGAGCGACAGCAGCATGCGAACGGAGCTCGACTGGCAGCTCTTCCAGCTTCAGCGCAAATACCTCGACTACCAGGTGAACATCGGCAACCGCATCATCGCCTGTTTGCAAGAGGGAGGCGCTGACGCGGCAGAGAAGGCGCAGAAAATCAGCGCGCCCAAAAAACTCTTCCAGGACCTTATCGACAAGCTCTTCAGCGAGACGGGAAAGAAGATAATACGCACCGAAAACGAGATAAAATTCTCGCAGATAGGCGAGGACCTCGTGCCGTATATGCTCTCCAGCGGCGAAAAACAGATGCTCGCCATACTGCTCACGGTGCTGGTGGAAGACAACCAGCCATACGTGCTGTTTATGGACGAGCCGGAGGTGAGCCTCCACATAGAATGGCAGAAGTCACTCATCGACAATGTGCTGGCACTAAACCCCAACGTGCAGATAATACTCACCACGCACTCTCCGGCAGTGATAATGAACGGATGGATGGACAGCGTGACGGAGGTGTCGGACATTGAAGTGAAATAAAGCCGGGGCTTTTTTTTACTGCAAATTGACAATTGACAATTGACAATTGACAATTGACAATTAATTAGCGCCTTAACGGCGCACATATATAAAAACATAGTGGGAAACAGGCTTAAAGATAATATCAACTCACGCTATTTCGAGGCGGCGAATAAGATGACGTCGAAGAAGGCGAGGCGCAGGATCGTGGCTTACGTGGAGAGCTACGACGATGTGTATTTCTGGCGTATGGCATTAAGGAAATTCGAGAACGACACACGCTATTTCGAGGTGATGCTGCCGTCGAAGTCAAACCTCTCGAAAGGGAAGAAGAGCGCGATGGTGAATGTGCTCGGCCCTAATGCCGGCCCAGACATGATTGCCTGCGTGGACGCTGACTACGACTACCTGATGCAAGGATGCACGGCGCAGTCGAAAGAGGTGATCAACAACCCGTATGTCTTCCATACCTTCGTGTATGCGATAGAAAACTACCAGTGCTACGCCCCATCGCTCCACGACGTGTGCGTGAGCATCACACTCAACGACCGACCCATCTTCGACTTCACCTCCTTCTTCACACGGCTCTCGCAAGACATCTTCCCGCTCTTCGTGTGGAACATCCTCTTGTACAGGAAAAACAAATACCACGACTTCACAATGACCGATTTCAATAAAGTGGTGGAGATAGGGCGATTTTCCGTGGGACAGGCGGAGGAATGCCTGAAAAGCGTGAGACGTAGAGTGCAGAAAAAACTCAATGCGCTGACTAATCAATACTCACATTATATCGACGACTTCACGGCTTTGAGCGAAGAGCTGCAACAACTCGGGGTTACGCCGGAGACGACATACCTGTATATGCAAGGCCACCACCTCTTCGAAGACATCGTGGTGCTGATTCTGAAAAAAGTGTGCGAGAAACTGCAAAGGCAAAGGGAAAACGAAATCTACCGCAACGCCGTGCACAACACGCAGAAAAATAATGAGCTCTCGGCATACCGCCACAGCACGCAAGACATCGTGACAATGCTGAAAAAGAATACGGGATACGAAGAGAGCGAGCCGTATGCGAAGCTGAGACAGAAAATCGAAGAATATTTGAATGCTTCGCAAATGGATAATGGATAATGGAAAATGGATAATTATACGCCGTTCCGGCGTTTTTGCCTGACGGCGATTTTAGACTGACAAAAAGGATAGAATGATAGAATATATAAAAGGCGAATTGACCGACCTCAACCCGGCGCAGGCTGTGGTGGAGGCGGCAGGAGTGGGGTATGACTTGAATATCTCACTCAACACTTATACTGCCATACAAGGCAAGAAAGAGGTGAAACTGTATGTTTATGAGGCCATACGCGAGGACGCATGGCAGCTCTTCGGCTTCCAGTCGAAAAAGGAGCGCGACCTGTTCCTGCTGCTCATCAGCGTCTCGGGAGTGGGAGCCAACACCGCGCGCGTGCTGCTCTCTTCTCTCTCGCCCGCAGAACTGTGCAATGCCATTTCCACCGGCGACGAAAGGCTCATCAAGGGGGTGAAAGGTATCGGCCTGAAAACGGCGCAGCGCATCATTGTTGACCTCAAAGACAAGATCGTGATGCTCGGCATACAGTCGGAAATCCCCGCCGGAGGCAGTATCGACAACTCGGGCATCGACCCCAATAAGGAGAGCGACTGCATAAAAATGCTTGTTAATATGGGCTATTCCCCAGCACCGTCGGCTAAGGTGGTGAGGCAAATCCTCAAAGAAAATCCCGAATTTGAACTTCAACAGGTGTTTATAAAGAGCCTCCCCTTGTTAAGTAATTCAAAAGGCTAATACATTTATAATATATGAGCGACGAAATACAAAATAACGAAGACTTAGAAGAGCAGACCTTAGATAGCGATGGCAATGCGACGGATGCAGCTGAAGAGACCGATGCGGAAGTCATTGACACCACCGATGACATGGATGCCGACGACGCAGCGACTTCCGGCGAGAGCCATTCCGACTACAAGCCGGTGGGACGTTTCGACGCCGCTGCCGTGCATCACCTCAGCGGCATGTATCAGAGTTGGTTCCTCGACTATGCCTCCTACGTGATCCTCGAGAGGGCAGTGCCACATATCAGCGACGGTTTCAAACCCGTGCAGAGGCGTATCATGCACTCTATGAAGAGGATGGACGACGGCAGATATAATAAGGTGGCCAATATTGTGGGTCATACGATGCAGTTCCACCCTCACGGCGACGCCTCCATCGGCGACGCTCTCGTGCAGTTGGGACAGAAAGAGCTGCTCGTGGACACACAGGGAAACTGGGGAAACATACTCACCGGCGACCGTGCCGCCGCACCGAGGTATATCGAGGCGCGCCTCTCAAAATTCGCACTCGACGTGGTGTTCAACCCCAAGACCACCGAATGGCAGCTCTCCTACGACGGGCGCAACAAAGAGCCGATCACCCTGCCGGTGAAATTCCCCCTCCTCCTCGCACAAGGAGCGGAGGGCATCGCCGTGGGACTGTCGTCGAAAATACTGCCGCACAACTTCTGCGAGCTATGCGAGGCGGCGATACATTACCTCCACGGCGAGGAGTTCCACCTCTATCCCGACTTCCCCACAGGAGGAAGCATCGACGTGAGCAAATATAACGACGGACAGCGTGGAGGCACACTCAAGGTAAGGGCAAAAATAGAAAAGTTGGATAACAAGACGCTCGTAATCAAGGAGATACCATACGGCAAGAATACCAACACGCTCATAGAGTCGATACTCAAGGCCGTGGAGAAAGGCAAAATCAAGGCAAGGAAAGTTGACGACAACACCTCGGCACAGGTGGAGATACAGGTGCACCTCGCCCCGGGAGTGTCGTCAGACAAAACCATCGACGCCCTCTACGCCTTCAGCGACTGTGAGCTCAACATCTCGCCCAACTGTTGTGTGATAGAAAACAAAAAGCCGTGCTTCCTCACAGTGAGCGACGTGCTGAAATACAATGTTGACCGCACGCGCGACCTGCTCCGGCAAGAGTTGGAGATAAGGAAAAACGAGCTGCTCGAACAGATGCACTTCGCATCACTCGAACGCATCTTCATCGAAGAGAGGATATACAAGGACAGGAAATTCGAGGAGGCGAAGTCGAAAGATGCCATCTGCGAACATATCGACAACCGCCTCACACCGTTCTATCCCCAGATGATCAGGGAGGTTACCAAAGACGACATCCTCAGACTGCTCGATATCAGGATGGAGAGAATCGCAAGGTATAACAAAGACAAGGCCGACGAGCTGATTGCGAAGATAAAAGCGGAGATAGAAGAGATTGACGGCAAACTGGCGAACATGACCGAGGTTACCGCCGACTGGTACCGCTACATACTGAATAAATACGGTGCTGAGCACCCGCGCCGCACGGAGATAAAGAACTTCGACACCATAGAGGCCACGAAAGTGGTGGAGGCAAACGAAAAGCTGTATATCAACCGCGACGAGGGCTTCATTGGCACGGCGATGAAGAAAGACGAGTATGTGTGCAACTGCTCCGATATCGACGACATCATCGTGTTCTATAAAGACGGCAAATACAAGGTGGTGAAGGTGGCCGACAAGATTTTCGTCGGAAAGAACATCCTCCATGTGGCCGTGTTCAAGAAAAACGACCGCCGCACGATATACAATGTCGTGTACCGTGACGGACGGAAAGGGCCGTTTATGATGAAACGTTTCAATATCACGGGCATCGCGCGCGACAAGGAATACGACCTCACGCAGGGCAAGGACGGCTCTAAGGTGGTGTATTTCACCGCCAACCCCAACGGCGAGGCAGAGGTGATAAAGGTTACGCTCGAGCCAAACAGCAAGATCAGGAAACTCATCTTCGACAAAGATTTCTCCGACATCATCATCAAGGGGCGCTCAAGTAAGGGCAACCTGCTCACACGCAACCCCGTGCACCGCATAACCCTTAAGAGCCACGGACACTCTACGCTCGGAGGGCGCAAGGTGTGGTTCGACTTTGACGTGCACCGCATCAACTACGATGACCACGGCACCTACCTCGGAGAGTTCCAGGATGAGGACAAGATACTCGTAATCCTCGACAACGGAGACTTCTATTGCACCAACTTCGACGTTAACAACCACTATGAGGACAAGATTCTCAGGATAGAGAAATTCAACGACGCAAAGGTGTGGAGCGCGGCCCTCTTCGACTTCGACCAAGGGTTCCCCTATCTGAAACGCTTCCAGCTCGACGCCTCGTCGAAGAAACAGAATTTCCTCGGCGACAACCCGCAGAGCCGTCTGTATATGCTCTCCGACCAGGTGTATCCGAGGGTGATGGTGTATTTCGCCGGCCCCGACGCCGCACGTCCGCCACAGGAAATCGACGTGGAGGAGTTTATCGGAGTGAAGAGCTTCAAGGCGAAAGGCAAACGTATCACCACGCTCGCCGTTGACCGCATAGAAGAGCTGGAGCCGCTGCGCTTCCCGGAGCCGGAAACAGAACCGGAGGAGAACGGCGAACCGGAAGACGAAGAACAAGAGCTTGCGGAAAATGAGATATCAGAAGGAGGAGGCGGAAATGACTCCGGCGCAAGCGATGCCGACACCCCCGAAGATGATGGTGCCGACGACGGATACCAACCTCCGAGAATAGACGAGGTGACGGGAGAGCTGAGTCTTTTCTAATTGAGAATTGAGAATTGAGAATTGAGAATTATGCGCCGTTCCGGCGCTTTGGGTGTTTGAGATTAAACGTGAAATTAGGAAGATTTATATCGGCGATTGCGGCACTGTGGCTTGCCACGGCATTGCCGGCACAAGAGAGGGGAGCTTCAATGGGGCTGTCCCAAGAGGAGCTTGCTTACACAGAAACCCTAAGTCAAGCCAAGACTTTTGAGCAAACGCAAGCTTCGTCGACGGTGCCAGGTACCCCTCTGAAGACGACGACCTCCACCAACCTTATTGGCATNGGTGGAGTGAACCTCCTNGACACATATCTCTCGCCCGAGACCTATCGTGGCACGGAACTGCGGTTCTTTAATGAGACGCAGTGGAGGCGCGACGGAAAGAAGTGGGGGGCAGTGATGATAAACCAAGGGAATGTGTCGTTGGCAAAAAACAGNGCCGACAANGCGAAGTTTCTTACCGCGATGTATGACTTCGCATACGGGAAGCTGCGCAATTTCTCGCTCGCCGACGGTCGGCTCCGCTTTCAGGCTGGTGGCATCATTGACGCTAATCTCGGTGTGATATACAGCACCCGCAACGGCAACAACCCGGCACAGATGAAGGCATGGGTCTCCATCGGTCCGCTCGTGGCGGCTGAATATGATTTCACGCTCTGGAGCAAACTTTTCACCATAAGGTATGAGGCTCAGGCGCCATTGGCAGGACTGTTGTTCAGTCCAAACTACGGTCAGTCGTACTACGAGATTTTCAGCCGTGGCAACTACGACCACAATATCGTGCCGGTAACAATCTTCTCGCAGCCTTCACTCCGCCACTCGCTCACCATCGACATCCCCATAAAGAAATCCCTGAAAATCAGAGCCGGATATATGGGCGACTGGCAACAGGCGAAAGTCAACAACCTGAAATACCACTCGCGCAGCAACCTCTTCGTGATCGGCATAACAAGACAGTTTAAAATCTTCAACCTATGAGCATTCAAACATATATGCGAACCTCGCGGTGCCGCCTCTCCATTATACATTATATATTATATATAGTCCTGGCTGCTTTCTTCATTCCCTCGCTTTCCTCTTGCGTGAACGAGGAAGAGTATGACGACACGCCAGAGGGGAATTTTGAGGCTCTTTGGAAGATACTCGATGAGCACTATTGCTTCTTCGACTACAAGAAAGAAGTGTATGGACTCGACTGGAACGAGGTGTATGCAAGATACAAGAAACAGGTGAACAGCAAACTGAGCGACTCGCAACTCTTCGAAATCCTCGCAAATATGGCGGGCGAGCTGCGCGACGGACACGTGAATATCTCCGCGCCTTTCGACTTGGGACGCTACTGGACGTGGATGGAAGACTATCCATCGAACGTGAGCGACACACTCATAGACAAGTATCTCGGCAAATCATATAAGATTATCGGCTCAATAAGCTATTGTATCCTCGACGATAACATCGGGTATGTAAGGATACCGTCGTTCTCTTCGTCGATAGGTAGCGGGAGCATAGATGAGATATTGGAGAAGTTCTTGCTCTGCAACGGAATAATCATAGACATCAGAGGAAACACCGGCGGATTAGTGAGCAATGCAGAGACCATAGCGGCGCATTTCACCAACGAGGAGACGCTCGTGGGATATATGCAGCATAAGACCGGCACCGGCCACAGCGACTTCTCAAACATGGAGGAGCAGTGGCTGAAACCTTCCGACGGACTGCGCTGGCAGAAGAAGACCGCAGTGCTGACAAACAGAGAGGTGTATAGCGCAGCAAATGAGTTTGCCATGTATATGAAAGGCCTCGACAACGTGCTGCTTGTGGGCGACAAGACGGGAGGAGGGGCAGGAATGCCTTTCAGCAGTGAGCTGCCCAACGGCTGGGGAGTGAGGTTCTCCGCCTGCCCGATGTACGACAGCGAGGGCAACAGCACAGAATTTGGCATCGAGCCCGATGTGTATGTGAATCTCTTGCAAAGTGATTTCTTGAAAGGAGAAGACACTATTATAGAATATGCAAGGCAAATTCTAATTGGCAATTGAGAATTGAGAATTATACGCCGTTCCGGCGTTAATTAAATATTGAAAGGAGAGATAAGATGTTGAGCAATGTTAATTTAGAACTGATGGAGTATGTCGAGACAGCGATACTGCCTCGTTATGCCGCTTTCGACCGGGCGCACAGTCTGCCTCATGCCAACAGTGTGATCAACCGCTCGTTGGAGATTGCACGGCAGGTGGGAGCAGACATCGACATGGCATACACCATCGCCGCATATCACGACCTCGGTTTGGAGGGGCACAGGGCGCAACATCATGTTATTGGGGGGAAGATACTGCAAAACGACAAGAAGCTGCTCAAATGGTTCACACCCTCACAGATAAAGATAATGAAAGAGGCGGTGGAAGACCACCGCGCCTCGCTCTCAAGGGCGCCAAGAAGCATATACGGGAAAATAGTGGCAGAGGCAGACCGCGACCTCACTCCCGACACCGTGCTGCGGAGAACAGTGGAGTTCGGACTCGACCACTATCCCGAAAAGACAAAAGAAGAACATTGGCAACGCTTCCTTGAGCATCTCCAGCAGAAATACTCGGCAAAAGGATACATCCACCTTTGGATTCCAGGCACAAGGAATGAGAGGGACATCAAAGAACTGCGAAAACTTATCGAAGACAAAACAGCACTGAGAGCAAAGTTTGAGACTTTTTACAAGGCGTTGAATAAGAAAAAGGAGGGTTAGCAAAAATCTTAAATACGCAAATATTTGCCAAAATATTTGCGTATTTAAGATTTTTGCACTACCTTTGCACCCGAAAAGAGTTATTATGCGCTTGTGGCGGAATTGGTAGACGCGCCAGACTTAGGATCTGGTGGCTTCGGCTGTGTAGGTTCGAGTCCTATCAGGCGTACTCGTTGAATAACTAAAATCATTTAGACGGATAACAAAATGGTAAAGGACGTTAAGCACAATATGCCGTTGATGGCGTGTATGTGCATTATTGCATTATTTGCATCCTGCCCCGCGGCGATGGCCGGTAAGAAGGCAGAGGCGGAAAAGGTGCTATATATTATAAATAAGGTGAACAGTGCCTGGCAGGACCGTAATCCGGCCGAGGTGAGGTCGTTTTGGGACAATGCCGCCTACCACACTGCCAATATGGAGGTGTATGGGCTCACCAAGGAGAATAAATATTTAGACTACTCTATCCGTTGGGCAGAGCACAATAAGTGGATGGGCGCCACCGGCACCGACCGCTCAAAATGGAAGATGACCTACGGCGAGGGGCGCGACTATGTGCTCTTCGGCGACTGGCAGATTTGTTTTCAGACCTACGCCGACCTCTACCGCCTCGACCCGCAGGATTATAAAATCCGACGGGCGCGTGAGGTGATGGAGTATGAGATGAGTACGCCACGCAACGACTATTGGCACTGGGCCGACGGTCTGTATATGGTGATGCCCGTGATGACAAAGCTGTATAATATCACCGGCAACAAGCAATATCTCGAAAAACTCTATGAGTATGTGCTGTATTCTGACAGCGTGATGCTCGACAAGGAGACAGGCCTGTATTACCGCGATGCAAAGTATGTGTATCCCAAACATACCTCCACTTCAGGCAAGAAAGACTTCTGGGCGCGAGGCGATGGATGGGTGCTCGCCGGTTTGGCCAAGGTGCTGCAAGACCTGCCCAAGGACTATGAACATCGCGACTTCTTTGTGAAGAAATACCAGAGGCTGGCAGAGGCTGTGAAGGGGTTGCAACAGCCGGAGGGGTATTGGACCCGCTCGATGATGGACCCCGCGCACGCCCCGGGACCCGAGACCAGCGGCACGGCATTCTTCACCTACGGACTGTTGTGGGGAGTGAACAACGGATACTTGGAGAAAAGTAAATATAAGAAGACGATAAAGAAGGCTTGGAAATATCTCACTGCCACAGCACTGCAGAGCGACGGCAGGGTGGGGTATGTGCAGCCCATAGGCGAGAAGGCCATACCAGGTCAGGTGGTGGACGCCCACTCCGAGGCCAATTTCGGCACCGGAGCCTTCCTGTTGGCCGCTTGTGAGTACTACAGATACTTAAACCGGTAAAAGTTAACTTTGCACATTCTATGCCAAAAACCGAAAATTGGATGCGAAGCAACGAATTTTTATGCTTTTTTGAGAGCGTTTTTCGTGTTTTTTGCTAAAAAAAACGGTTTTTTTGCATTTTTTGTCGGAAAAAGTGGTTTTTTTGTCGATTTTTTTTTGTGGTTTAAAAATTTCGTCGTACCTTTGCACTCGGATTTTAGCTTATCAACAACTTAAATTCTCACAGAATGAAAAAATTATTTTTAGTTCTTGCAGCTGCTGTCATGACAGTTTCTGCAAACGCACAGACAAAAGGTCTGGCACAGAGTAAATTCACAGACAACTGGTACATCGGTATTCAGGGTGGTGTGGCTACAAAGACAACCGGCTCAAAATGGCTGAAGAATCTTGACGCTAACGCAGGTCTCCGTATCGGTAAGAACATTTCTCCGATCTTCGGACTCGCTGTTGAGGGTAATGCTTATTTCAGCAACAGACCTTGGACTTCTAATGGTACAGTGGTTCGTGCCGTAAACGCTAACTTGCTCGGTACTGTTAACCTGATGAACCTCTTCGCTGGTTATCAGGGTGAGCCCCGCGCATTTGAGATCACAGCTATCTATGGTTTGGGTTATCTCCACTGCTTCGGCAACAAGAGCAAGTATTCTTATGCTTATGTAGGTGGCAACAACACCATTCCTGCTCGTGTGAACCGTATGACTTCTAAAGCCGCTCTTGACTTCCAGTTCAACTTCGGTGATGACAAACAGTATCAAATCTATGTTGAGCCTTCAATGAACTGGGCTTTCTTAGGCCAGGCTACAAATGCAAAACACAACTACGGTTACAGAGCTGCTTCAAATGTTGACCAGCCGGGTTACAACATCAACAACAGCTTCTTCCAGGTTAACGCTGGTTTCATCTACAAGTTCAACAACAGCTACGGCTCACACAACTTCAAACTTGTTGACCTTCGCGACCAGGCTGAGATCGACGCTCTCAACGCTCGTATCAACCAGCTCCAGGACGAGCTCGCTCGCAAACCGAAAGAGGTTATCAAGGAAGTGGTTAAAGAGGCTCCCGTTGTTAAGGAAGTTAACGTTGCTGAGAACCTCGTGTTCGTAACCTTCGCACAGGGCAAGAGCGCTCTGACCAAAGAGGCTAAGGCAGCTCTCGATGAGATCAAAGAGGGCACACACGTACAGATCGTGGGTACCGCTTCACCTGAGGGTAGCGCTGCACTCAACCAGAAACTTTCACAGGCTCGTGCTGACAACACCGCTGAGTATCTCAAGAGCCGTGGCGTTATCGTTGACGAGGCTACTGGTAAGGGCGTACAGGGTACTACATCTAACCGTCTTGCTATCGTTTACGTAAAATAAGTAACGACAGATAATTAATTAAGCTCCTGGTGCATCAAGCATCAGGAGTTTTTTGTATTATTCCTACTATTATTCTTGCGAATAGAGATTAGTGCTTGATTAATTTTATCGCAGCCCTTATCACAAACCAGGCGTGCATGGCCACAGCAGAGAGCAAACCATAGTGGCGTCGCATAATTTGGAAACGTTCCATCAGCGACGCGCGGTGGTTTTTTGTTGTATTACCCTCTTGCTGGTAGTCAGCGAGAATCAGGTGTGTGTTTAGCATTGTCAATTTCTGTTTCTCCGCCTCTTTCATCACCCGGATGCACCAGTCCACGTCGGCGGAGTGGTGATATTGCATGTCGAAAGGTATCTGCTGTGCCAGTTCCCGAAGCGCATAGAAAGCCTGGTGGCAGACGAGCATTCCTTGTTTGAACGATTTCCACGAGAGTTTTTCCGGTGGTGTGTGCTTCCGCGGTCCGAGGTATTTGCCGTCGTTGTCGATAAGGTCTGTATGTCCGTATATCACCGCCGGCCGGCATCCGTCTTCTTTCTCCTCGAGCTTTTTCGCGCATTTTGTCAGTTGGTCGGGCGCGTGCATTTGGTCTCCGGCATTCATATATACTATGTAGTCTCCGGTGGCTTTCGCCAGTCCTTTGTTCATCGCGTCGTATATTCCGTTGTCGGGCTCGGAGAAAATCTCTATCTTATGTCCGTTTTCAGCATTGTCGCTGTCTTGTTTATATTTTTCGACGATGCTCAGTGTGTCGTCGGTCGATGCCCCGTCGATGATGATATGCTCAATGTCGTGGTAGTCTTGTTGCATAATGCTGTCGAGGGTGCGTTTCACTACACTCCCGGCATTATATGTTATGGTGATGATTGAGAATTTCATAGGTTATAGTGTTTCTGTGCTATTGCGGCATTATATACCTCCGTGTATTTCAATGCCACGGCGCTTTGTGAATAGTTTTTTATTACTTTCTTCACTGCCTCGCTGCTCATCTCCTTGTAATTGTCGCTGTAGAGCAGAGTGATGATGCCTTTTGCGAGGTCTTGGCTGTCCTTATACTGTGCCGTGTATCCGTTTTTGCCATTGTCGATCATCTCCGGGATACCACCTGTTTTGAATGCCGCGCAGGGCAGTCCGCAGGCGAGGGCTTCCATAATCGTGTTTGGCAGGTTGTCCTCGAGTGAGGGGAGCACGAAGATGTCGGCGGCGTTGTATGCGCTGACGATTTTCTGTGTGTCGCTGATGTATCCGAGGTGATATGCCGGTATCTGTATGTCTTCGGGCAGGTTCTCCGGTTTTGCCCCGAGAATAGCCAATACGCATTCGTCTTTGAAGTTTGGTTTTTCCCTCTGGCATATTTCCAGTGCCTCGAGCAGGTATTTGCCCCCCTTCCTCTCATCGCTGACTTTTTGCGATGCGAAGAGGATAACCTTTTTGTCCTTTGGCAGCTGGAAAACCTCTCTCGCCTTCTGCTTGCCTTGCGGTCTGAAGATCATCGTGTCGATAGGGTTGGGTATGCTCTGTATTTTCTGGTCTTTGATGAGGCTGCTCTGTTTAGCCGTCTGCATAAGCCATTTGCTGCACGTAACGAATTGTATGCCTTTGTTTTCCAGCATCGCCTCTTTCCGTTTCCACACTTTATGTGAGAGGTCGTTTTTAGAGCTGCCTGGCAGCAGGGGGCAGTTGCCGCATTGCTTAGTAAACCCTGTGCACCCTCTTGCATAGTGGCATATAGANGANGCNGGCCANAGGTCGTGCATCGTCCAAACCACGGGTTTGTCGCTTTCGAGTATTTTTCTGATGCCGTTGAGCGACAGCATACCTTGGTTTATCCAGTGCAGGTGTATCACGTCGGCCTCTTGGAATTCCCTTGTTTTTGTGATGTCGATGCCACTGTTAGCGATATCGATGGCGAAGAGGTTGTTTTTTTTCCCTCTTAGTGTGGTGAGTATCGAAAGCCTTTCGTATAGGAAGTGCCATTTGCTGTATTTCTGCTCTCCGGCCTTAGCCACGGTGATGGAGCTGGTGTTTTTGTCTCTCACCAGCATCTTTGCCTTATGCCCGTTGTTGTTGAGGGCTTCCATGAGTCTGAAGGCAGCCGTTGCCGCTCCCCCTTGGTTGTCGCTTGTATTTACGATTAAAATTTTCATCTTTTTTTTATTGTCTGCAAAGGTAGTTATTTTTTTGCTAAGACGTATGCGTTTTTTGCCCAAAAAATGCGTTTTTTCTCTGTTTGCGCACACAATGAATTGATTTATATCAAGAAAATCGCATTTTTATGCTAAAAAACATATTTTCCTCTTGACAAGTATCGAAAAATGTTGTACCTTTGCATCGTCAAACAGGAACAACGGTTCCGATGACATCATAAAGTAGATTGTTTAGGTTAGTAGTAATATTTTTTAGGTTTTAGTTATTTGGTTTTAAGGTATGTTTACAAAGATTGCTTAGTGATAACAAAGGATGTCGTGAGACAACCTTTATTAAAGAAAGAATTTTTAGTTAAACATAAGTAAAGTGTCCAGTTCGTTGAGAATCGGGCACTTTTTTTATGGTCAAATTCTTCCGGACAACCCCGACCCAGTCGGGGCAGCTCTTAACAGAGAGTTCTTTCTTTAGGACAAACCCGACCCAGTCGGGGCAGCTCCTAACAGAGAGTTTTTCTTCCGGACAAACCCGACCCAGTCGGGGCAGCTCCTAACAGAGAGTTCTTTGCGAACGGAGTTCGCTTAATTCTCAATTCTCAATTCTCAATTCTCAATTTCATCTCCGCCATTGCCTCATGCGCCGTGACGTCGATGGTGGTGGGAGTTATGGCCACGTAGCCATTGTTGATGGCCCAGTTGTCGGTGTCTTGAGCCTCCGGCTCATCGTTGGTGTAATCACCTGTGAGCCAGTGCATGTCGAACCCTCTTGGGTGTCGTTGCGTAACCACCTCATTTCCCCAGGTGCCGTATGCCATTCTGCATACTTTTACGCCTTTGAATGTCGGTAGCAGTGGCGCGTTCACATTCAGGCACACCCCTTTTGGCAGTCTGTGAGCCAATACGTCGGCAGTGACTTTCCTCACCACGTCGCGCATGGGTTCGAAGTCAGCCCCTTCGCTGTAGTCGCAGAGCGAGAACGCCACTGAGGGAATGTATTTCATACATCCTTCGAGGGCAATTGCCACGGTGCCGGAGTAGTGGCTGTTTACCGACGCGTTGTCACCGTGGTTGATGCCTCCGATGATGATATCCGGTTTGCGCTCTTTGCAAAACTGGTCGAGTGCGAGTTTCACGCAGTCCACTGGCGTTCCGTTGCATGAATACACTGTGAGCCCCTTTTCCTCTATCCGTTTCGTGAGGGTGATATAGGTGAGCACGCTGAAGGCGCATGAGCGTCCGGAGCGCGGTCCCTCTGGTGCGCACACGAGCAGGTCGCCCATGTCGCGGAGCATGTTTATCAAACTGTTGATGCCTCGGGCTTTATAGCCGTCGTCATTAGATATTAATATCAGTGGTCTTTGTCTTTCTTGTTGCATAATTTCTAAATTTGGTGCAAAATTACGGAAAAAATCCGAAATAATTGGTATGAATTACGAATTTTTTATAATTTCTGAAATTAAATTGCGTAATCTGAATATTATTTTGTACCTTTGCACCCAAATATATTTTTTATAGAAGTATTATGGGAAAGATTATAGCTTTGGCGAATCAGAAAGGCGGTGTAGGTAAAACCACCACCACGATCAACCTTGCAGCGTCGTTGGCCACATTGGAGAAGACGGTGCTTGTGGTTGACGCCGACCCGCAGGCGAATGCCTCCAGCGGTCTTGGCGTTGACATAAAGCAGGTGGACTGCTCCCTTTACGAGTGCGTGATAAAGAAGGCACCCGTCACCGACGCCATTTATACCACCGACATCGAGGGTTTGGACATCATTCCGAGCCACATCGACCTCGTTGGCGCCGAGATAGAGATGTTGAATTTAGAGAACCGTGAAAAAATCATCGAGCGTTTGCTCGCACCCATCCGCAATGAGTACGACTACATATTGATTGACTGCTCTCCGTCGTTAGGACTTATCACTGTTAATGCGCTTACCGCCGCCGACAGTGTGATTATCCCTGTGCAGTGTGAGTATTTCGCATTGGAAGGAATCAGCAAGTTGCTCAATACCATAAAGATAATCAAGAGCAAGCTGAATCCGAAATTGGAGATAGAGGGCTTCCTGCTCACGATGTACGACAGCCGTTTGCGCCTTGCCAACCAGATTTACGACGAGGTGAAGCGCCACTTCCAGGAGCTGGTGTTCAAGACGGTGATACAGCGTAATGTGAAACTCTCCGAGAGCCCCTCCCACGGCTTGCCGGTAATCCTCTACGATGCCGACTCCACGGGCAGCAAGAACCATTTGGCCTTAGCGAAGGAGATAATAAACAAGAACAAGTGAATCCCGAAGACAATAACATACAAGTACCAAGGAGGAATCCAAGAATGGGAGTACAGAAGAAATATCCTAAGAGCACCAGCGCCCTCGGCCGCGGTTTAGACGATATCGGTGACGGCCGTGGTCTCGACGCCCTTATCGACACCCACGGGGTATCGACGGGTGGCAGCAGCACCATCAGCGAGATAGCTTTAGACAGCATTGAGCCCAACCCCAACCAGCCTCGCCGCGACTTCGACCAGGCAGCCCTTGAGGAGCTTGCCGCGAGCATCCGTCAGATAGGCATCATACAGCCCATCACCCTCCGTCAGGCCGGTGAGGGTAAATATCAGATCATCGCCGGAGAGCGCCGCTGGAGAGCCTCGCAGCTCGCCGGACTTCAGTCGATACCGGCATACATCCGCACCGCCAAGGACGACAACGTGATGGAGATGGCCCTGGTGGAGAATATACAGAGGGAAGACCTCAACCCCGTGGAGATTGCCTTGGCATACCAGCAACTGCTGGAGCAGGAGGGCATGACCCAGGAGAAAGTGGCAGAGAGGGTAGGCAAGAGCCGTGCTGCGATAGCCAATTTCATACGTTTGTTGAAACTCCCCGCACAGGTGCAGGTGGCACTTCAGAAACATACTATCGACACCGGGCATGCCCGTGCGCTGCTGTCTTTGGACAGCCCCTCGTTGCAGGTCAGGGTGTTTAACGAGATACAGAAGAAAGGCTGCTCCGTGAGAGAGGTGGAGCAGATGGTGAGCAAGCTGAAAGACGGCGGACTGACATCGGGCGGCAAGACCCCGGTGAAGAAGTCGGCCCTCGCCGGCTATTATGCCGAGGTGAAGGAAGGCCTGGGCAAGATGCTGGGCGCCAAGGTGCAGCTCAGCGGCAATGCCGACGGCAAGGGCAAGATCACCATACCTTTCAGTAATGAGGAAGACTTGAAACGTATCACCGCCGCTCTCGGCATTAGTCAAGGATGAGAATGAGGCGGTGGCTCATAGTGATAACGGCAGTTGTGCTTGCGGTGGCTTTCCCGTCGCAAGGCAAGGCTATGACGTGGTCGGAAGACAGCGTGATAGCCATCGAGCCGGACATGCACACCGTGAGCGACACTTTAATCGGCGACAGTCTGCTCGGCGACAGCGTGGTGCTGGCAGGCAAGGTGAAGAAAGGCCGCGACTGGGCCACGTGGCGTCCCGACCCTCAGAAAGCCCTCTGGCTCGCCATGGTGATACCGGGCGGCGGACAGATTTACAACCGTAAGTACTGGAAGCTCCCCATCTTCTATGGAGGTTTCCTCGGATGCATATATGCCATGCGGTGGAACAACATGATGTATAAAGACTATTCGCAGGCATATCTCGACATTATGGACGATGACCCGACGACGGAGAGCTACAACAGTTTCTTACATCTCGGAGTGACGATTACAGACAGCAACAAGGAGCGTTTCCAATCGCTCTTCAAAAGCAGGAAAGACCGGTATCGCCGTTGGCGCGACCTCAGTTTCTTCTGTCTCATTGGAGTGTATGTGCTTTCAGTAATCGACGCATACGTTGACGCCGAGTTGTCGGTATTTGACATGAGCGACGACCTGAGTCTCAAGGTGAGGCCCACGGTAATACAAAACCAACAGACTAACAACCCCTTGCAGGGCAATTCGCCAGGGGTGCAGATAGCATTGAATTTTTAAGGATATGAGAAAAATAACAACACTGCTTGCCGCCGCTTTCTTATGGGCCCTGCCCATGAGCAATGCGTATGCGCAACAAGAAGACGATGACGACGATGATGAGATCATCATCGTTGACGACAACGGTGAAGAAGAAGTGATTGACGTGCCGGAGGGCATGGACGAAGAGATTGAGGAGGAGCTCGAAGACTTCGACGGCAGGGAATACCTGAGCGGCGAGGCAGACTCCGGCGAGAACCCCTCGTATGACGACCAAGTGTATATCGAGCGTCTTAAAAGGCTCCCGACGGTAATAGAGATGCCATATAATAAGGTGGTGAGGAAATTCATCGACCGTTATACAGGCCGTCTGCGCCATACCGTGTCGTTTATGCTCGGCGCTCAAAACTTCTATATGCCCATCTTTGAGCAGGCATTGGAAGCGTATGAGCTGCCATTGGAGCTCAAGTATCTGCCCGTGATAGAGAGTGCCCTCAACCCCACGGCGCGCTCCAGGGTGGGAGCCACCGGACTGTGGCAATTTATGCTCACCACCGGCAAGGACTATGGACTTACCGTCAACTCGCTCATCGACGAGCGCCGCGACCCGATAAAGTCAAGCTATGCCGCCGCCAGATACTTGCGCCACCTCTACAACCGCTTCGGCGACTGGGCTTTGGCCATCGCCTCCTACAACTGCGGACCGGAGAATGTGGAGAAGGCCATCACACGCAGCAACGGCAACACCGACTACTGGCAAATCTATCCCTACCTGCCCGCAGAGACACGCGGATATGTGCCGGCATTCATCGCCGCCAACTATATCATGACCTACTATTGCGAGCATAACATACCCGCGATGAAATGCGAGTTGCCGGAGCGCACCGACACCGTGATGCTCTCGCGCGACGTGCACCTCGGACAGATTGCTGCCGTGTGCGACATCGACATGGACGAGTTGAAAGAGCTCAACCCCCAATACCGCACCCCCGTGGTGTGTGGAGCCAGCGCGCCTGCCACGCTGCGCCTGCCTTTAGACAAGATGAAAACCTTCTTGGAGAAAGAGAACGAGGTGTATAATTATATGCCCGACCAGTTCTCCACCAAGCGAGCAATAGCAGAGGTCAACGACCGCCAGGTGTATAAAGCCCCGCGCCGCCATGTGGCACGCCATAAAGTGGCCAAAGGCAAACGAGGAAAGGCCGTGAGAGGAAAGAATGCCGTGAGAGGAAAGCGCGGAAAAGTGGCAAGAGGAAAGGCTGCCAAGGTCACAAAGGGCAGAGGCAATGCCGCAAGAGGCAAGGCAAAGGCAGTGAAAGGAAAGACCAAAGCCAAAGGAAAGGCAGCAAAGGCCAAAGCCAAGAAAGGAAAGAGAAGAAGATAATGCTGAAGGGGTACGCCTATGGATAAAGAGCAAGAAAAACAGACGGCCTCCGCACCGGCGATGACGGAGGCGGAGAGAGAGGCTGCCGACAACGCCATGGTCGATGCGGCTTTTAAGAAACTTATCGACACCTATATGGCGTCCAACCACCGCAAGAAGGTGGATATCATAACCAAAGCCTTCAATTTCGCACGACAAGCCCACAAAGGAGTGAGGCGCTTGTCGGGAGAACCATATATCATGCACCCCCTCGCCGTGGCACAGATCACGTGCGAGGAGATAGGGCTGGGCTCCACGAGCATCAGCTCTGCACTGCTCCACGACGTGGTGGAGGACACCGACTATACCGTGGAAGACATCGAGAACGTGTTTGGCTCGAAAATAGCACAAATCGTTGACGGACTGACAAAAATCTCAGGAGGCATCTTCGGAGACAGGGCATCGGCACAGGCAGAGAACTTCAAAAAACTCCTCCTCACGATGAGCGAGGACATCAGGGTGATACTGATAAAAATCGCCGACCGATTGCACAACATGAGGACTTTGGACAGTCAGCCGCCCAACAAACAATATAAAATTGCCGGGGAGACACTTTATATCTATGCGCCGCTCGCCAACCGCTTGGGACTCAATAAGATAAAGAATGAATTAGAGAACCTGAGCTTTATGTTCGAGCATCCCCACACCTACAACGACATAAAGAAGAAACTCGAATCGACACAGGAGAAGCGCGATGAGCTCTTCGCCGACTTCACCAAACCCATAGAAGCGGAGCTCGACAAGCTCGGCATACATTATGAGTTGCGCATGCGCGTGAAACAGCCGTATTCTATATGGCAGAAGATGCAAAACAAGCACGTGACGTTTGACGAAATCTACGACATCCTCGCTGTCAGGATTATCTTCGACCCGCCCTCACGCGAAGAGGAGCTCAACGAATGTTTCCAGATTTACGTGGCAATAAATAAGATATACAAGTCGCACCCTGACCGTCTGCGCGACTGGGTGAACCACCCCAAGGCCAACGGCTACCAAGCCCTGCACGCCACATACATGAGCCATCAGGGGCAGTGGATAGAGGTGCAGATACGCAGCCGGCGCATGGACGAGCAGGCAGAGCAGGGATTTGCCGCTCACTGGAAATACAAGGACGCCGGCGTGGATGTAAACAGCAAAGAAGAGCAGATTAGCGAGGATGAGGGAGAACTCAACGAGTGGCTGCGCACCATCAAGGAAATCCTCGACGACCCGCAGCCCGACGCCATGGACTTCCTCGACGCCATAAAGATGAACCTCTTCTCAAGCGAGATCTTCGTGTTCACACCAAAAGGCGACATCAAGATGATGCCCGTGGGAAGCACGGCCCTTGACTTCGCATTCTACATACACACGATGCTCGGCTCACACTGCATCGGAGCGAAAGTAAACCATAAGCTCGTGCCGATGAGTCACAAACTCAATGGAGGCGACCAGGTGGAGGTGCTAACATCGCAGTCGCAGCACGTGGACCGCTCATGGCTCAATTTCGTAACCACGGCAAAGGCGAGAAACAAAATCCTCGCTGTGTTGAGGCGCGACAACCGCGAAAACCAGAAGAAAGGTGAAGAGATTATCGACGCCTTCTTCAAAAAATATAATGTAGAGTTCTCGGCAAGCAATATCACCAAACTGCTCACGCATTATGACATCCGCAAGCCCGAAGACCTCTATCAGCAGGTAGGTGCGAAGAAGATAACACTCTCAGAGAAAGAGGCCGACCTGCTGCTCAACAAGAAGAAAGAGAACAGCGGTGGAGGATGGAGGAAATACGTGCCGTTTATTAAAAAGAAAAAGTCTGCTGCCGACATTGAGCCGCAGCTCGTTACTGTCGGGAAAGACTTCAACAAAAAGCAGACCCTTTATCTCTCCGAGCAGACACTGCCCCAATATAAATTCCAAGGATGCTGCAACCCGATACCGGGAGACGACATACTGGGATATATCAACAACCAGCAACAGATAGAGATACACCGCAGAGACTGTAAGGTGGCCGACAAGCTCAAGACCAGCTTCGGCAACCGTATCGTGGATGCCGACTGGGCAATGGGCAACAGCCAAATGAATTTCGACGCGCAGATAGAGATGAGCGGCATCGACAGAATAGGTATTCTCAAGGAGGTGACGGAAATAATCTCCGACCAGATGAACGTGAACATTCACAGGGTGGAGATAGTGTGCGACAACGGCATCTTCACCGGAAAATTCGACCTCAGAGTGAGAAACCGCGACGACCTGCACCGAATTATCAAGGAGCTCAAGAAAATAAAAGACGTGAAAGAGCTCTCAGAATTGTAAGCGGAGCTTACAATTCGGAAAATTGACAATTGACAATTGACAATGGGCTTCGCCGACTTTCCTCACGCTCGGCAGAGTAAACAAGTTTCCTTTGCCCTCGCTTATCGGAAAGTTGACAATTAAAACGCCGTTCCGGCGTTGGCGGCTGCGCTGCAATAAGCCCCGGTGACAGGGACAGCCCTTGCGGAGAGTAGGACAGACTGTTATTAACTAAACGATATTATTATGAAACTAAGACTATTTGTATCAGCAATTGCTATTATGGCTGCAATGGGATTATCGGCGGCTAACAATTACGACAATCCCGACACCCTCGTGGTGGCTCGCGATGGTACGGGGCAGTTCAGAGAGGTGAACGAGGCTATTGAGGTGTGCCGTGCGTTTATGGAATACCACAAAGTGATTTATGTGAAGAAAGGCACATACAAAGAGAAAGTGATTATTCCGCAGTGGCTCACAAACATCGAGATTTGCGGTGAGGACCGTGATGAGACGATTATCACCTACGACGACCACGCCAATGTGTATATCCCTGGCACACAACAGAAAATGGGCACGTTCCGCACATATACCCTGAAGATACAAGGCTCAAGCATCACGCTGAAAAACATCACGATAGAGAACAACTCCGCCCGCTTGGGACAGGCAGTGGCACTGCATACCGAAGGTGACAAACTGAAATTCATCAACTGCCGCTTCCTCGGACATCAGGACACCATCTACACCGGCAATGGCGACACACGCCTGTATTTCAAAGACTGCTATATCGAAGGCACCACCGACTTCATCTTCGGTCCTTCGACGGCATGGTTTGAGAACTGCGAGATAAAGAGCAAGGTAAACTCCTACGTCACCGCCGCCTCGACACCGCAAGACGTGAAATACGGTTATGTGTTCAACAACTGCCGTCTCACCCACTTTCCCGAGGCCACGAAGGTGTATCTCGGCCGTCCGTGGCGCCCATACGCCTACACCTTATTTATGAACTGTTTCCTCGACGACCATATCCGTCCCGAGGGATGGCATAACTGGGGAAAGGCAGACAATGAGAAAACCGCAAGGTATTTAGAATACAATAACAACGGTCCCGGCGCCGACAAGTCGAAACGCGTGGCTTGGTCTAAGCAGCTCACGAAAAAGGAGGCCGCCGCAATAACACCGGAAAAGATATTTACTAAAAATGACACTTGGAAGCCATAAGGCTTCCAAGTGCCATTTTTATTTTAGAGTGATAGGTGGCAAAATCGGAGATTTTGCAGTGAGAGGTGGCATCGGCGAGCCGATGCAGTAAGCGCCGGCACGGCGCATAATTGTCCATTGTCAATTATCAATTGTCAATTTCAATAAGCTCGCTTGCGGGCTTATTGAACATACTCCAGCTGCTTCTTGATTTTATACAGCTCTGTTCTGATTTCTTTGAGGGAGCTGATTACTTCTTGGCTCTTGTCCACCCCCTTGCGGTTGGCCGAGAGCATTTTTTTTGCGGCGGCGATTTTGAAGCCGCGCTCCTTGACGAGGTGATAAACGGTTTTGATTTCCTCTATTTCATCCTCCGTATATTTCCTTACACCGGCTCCCACAATCTTGCGAGGTTTGAGTTGAGGCATCTCTGATTCCCAATATCGGAGAAGGGAGGGTGCCACACCCAACATTTGTGCCACTTCACTGATAGAATAGTACATTTTGTGGCTGTTTTCTGTCGTTTCTGCCATAATTTTGCTTTTTTTTTTCCTTTATTTTCAATATTTCTTGCAAAAGTAAGAAAATAAAACTATCTTTGCAAGCAAATTCGGAAAAAAGTGCAAAAAATTATGACAGCAAATGAAATAAGAGAGTCATTTAAGGCTTTCTTTAAGGAAAAAGGACATGCCATAGTGCCATCTGCGCCTATGGTGGTGAAAGACGACCCGACATTGATGTTTACCAATGCCGGAATGAACCAGTGGAAGGACATTATTCTCGGTACCCGCAACCCCGAGCCGCGCCGCCGTGCCGACTCGCAGAAGTGTCTTCGTGTGAGTGGTAAGCACAACGACCTCGAGGAGGTGGGACATGACACCTACCACCACACTATGTTTGAAATGCTCGGCAACTGGAGCTTCGGCGACTATTTCAAGGAGGGAGCCATCGACTACGCCTGGGAATATCTCGTGGACGTGTTGAAACTCGACCCCGCCGACCTCTATGTTACAGTTTTCGAAGGAAGTCCCGAGGAGGGCTTGGAACGCGATGACGAGGCTGCCGGCTTCTGGCTCAAGCACGTGCCTGCCGACCATATCATCAACGGCAACAAGCACGACAACTTCTGGGAAATGGGCGACACCGGCCCTTGCGGACCCTGCTCGGAGATACACTTGGACAGCCGCACGCCCGAGGAGAAGGCAAAGACTCCTGGTAGGGAACTTGTAAACAAGGACGACCCGCAGGTGATAGAGATTTGGAATATCGTGTTTATGCAGTATAACCGCAAGGCCGACGGCTCTTTGGAGAAGTTGGCGATGAACGTTATCGACACCGGTATGGGTTTCGAGCGACTCGTGAGAGCCCTGCAAGGCAAGCATTCCAATTATGACACCGACGTGTTCCAGCCCATCATCAAGGAAGAGGAGAGGCTCACTGGCAAGAAATACGGTGAGAATGAGGATACCGACGTGGCCATGCGTGTTATCGCCGACCACCTTCGTGCCGTAGCTTTCAGCATCGCCGACGGTCAGCTGCCCGGCAATGCCAAGGCTGGCTATGTCATCCGCCGTATCCTCCGCCGCGCCGTGCGCTACGCATACACGTTCCTCGACCAGAAAGAGGCGTTTATGTATAAGCTCCTCCCCGTGCTGATTTCCGAGATGGGCGACAGCTATCCCGAGCTTCCCGGACAGAGGGAGTTGATTATCAAGGTGATGAAAGAAGAGGAGGACTCCTTCCTCCGCACCCTCGACAAAGGTATTCAGATGCTCACCGATGCCATGGACGAGTTGAAGAAAGAGGGCAAGACACAATTGGACGGCGCACATGCCTTCCGTCTTTTCGACACCTTCGGCTTCCCCCTCGACCTCACCGAGCTGATATGCCGCGAGAACGGCATCACCGTGGATGAGAAGCAGTTTGACGAGGAGATGCAGAAACAGAAAGAGAGAGCCAGGAACGCCGCACAGGTGGAAAACAGCGACTGGACAGAGTTGCAGCCCGGCGAGCAACAGTTCCAAGGCTACGACTTTACCGAATATACTTGCCACATACTGCGCTACCGCAAGGTTACACAGAAGAAAAACTCATATTATGAGCTTGTGTTGGACAACACCCCGTTCTATGGCGAGATGGGTGGACAGACCGGCGACCAGGGCGTGCTTGTGAATGAGCTGGAGACGGTGGAGATTTTCGACACCAAGAGGGAGAACGGCCAGAGCGTGCACCTCGTGAAAGAACTGCCTAAAGACCCCACGGCAGAGTTTATGGCCTGCGTGGACACCGACAAACGAAATGCCAGCGCCGCCAACCATACCGCCACCCACCTGCTCGACTATGCTTTGAAACAAGTGCTTGGCGACCATGTGGAGCAGAAGGGCTCGTTTGTGTCGCCCGACACCCTTCGTTTCGACTTCTCGCACTTCGAGAAAGTCAGCGATGAGGACTTGCGCAAGGTGGAGCGTATCGTAAACCAGATGATCCGTGAGGATCTGCCGCGCGACGAGAAGCGTGCCATGCCCATCGAAGAGGCAAAGAAGATGGGAGCCATCGCACTCTTCGGCGAGAAATATGGCGACAACGTGCGTGTGATCCGCTTCGGACCGAGCGTGGAGTTCTGTGGTGGTATCCATGCCACCTCCACCGGCCGCATCGGAATGTTTAAGATTGTCAGCGAGAGCAGCGTGGCTGCCGGCATCCGCCGTATCGAGGCAATGACAGGCAAGAACTGCGAGGAGGCTCTTTATCTGATGGAAGACAACCTTAAGGCTGTGAAGGCATTGTTTAATAATGCCAAGGACCTGCAAGGCGTGATACATAAATATATCGAGGAGCACGACAACATGCGCAAGGAGATAGCCTCCTTCCAGGCACAGGCCGTGGAGAGGGCGAAGGAGAGCTTGTTGCAGAAGGCACAGACCATCGGCGGTTATACCGTGGTGAAGGCTGTGATGCCCGTGGACCCGCAAGGAGCCAAAGACCTCGTGTTTAAGTTGCGTGAGGCACATCCGGAGAACCTGCTGGCTGTTATCGGCAGTTATCAGGGCGACAAACCTCTGCTGAGCGTGATGTTGAGCGATGACTTAGTGAAAGACCATGGCTTGAATGCCGGACAGTTGGTAAAGGAAGCCGCGAAGCTCATCCAGGGCGGTGGCGGCGGTCAGCCCCATTTCGCCACTGCCGGAGGCAAGAACAAAGACGGTCTCGGAGCTGCCGTGGACAAGGTCATTGAGTTGGCTAAACTTGCATAAAAATGCACTCCGCTGCCGTTTGTACTGATTTTAGCATAAAAATTCGATAAGGCGGCAGTGGAGTGGCACAATTTTTGCATATTTATAAGAGGTAATTAATATTATTAACAAATAAACATTTAAACTATGAAACTAGACGGAAGACGCGAAAGCGAGAATGTGGACGACCGCCGGAAGATGTCGGGCGGCACTGTGGCAGGTGTTGGCCTTGGCGGTATCATCATGGCTATTGCCATAGCATATTTCACCAATGGCGGTAATTTCGCCGGTGCTCTGCAAGAGGGTATCGGTCAGGCGATGGCTCAGAGCCAGAATGTGGAAACAGCCGACGGAGAGAGAGAGTTTACAGAGGAAGAGCAGAAAGCAGCCAAGTTCGCTTCACAAATACTCGCAGGCACCGAGGATGTGTGGACAAAGGTGTTCCAGCAGATGGGCAAGACCTATCAGGCTCCCAAGATGGTGCTTTTCACCAGTAGCGTGCAGACTGCCTGTGGTGGCGCCACGAGTGCTGTGGGTCCGTTCTATTGCTCTGGCGACCAGGCGTTGTATATCGACTTGAGTTTCTTCGACCAGATGAACAAGCAGATGGGCGCCGGCGGCGACTTCGCCTACGCCTACGTGATTGCCCATGAGGTGGGGCACCATGTGGAATACTTGCTTGGTATCTTGAATGAGGGTCACTCGAAGATGGCACGGCTTGGCAACGGTTCGGCGGAGGCCAACAAGGTGAGTCAGTGTATAGAGCTTCTCGCCGACTATTATGCCGGTGTGTGGGGACATTTCGACAATGAGTTGTTCGGCTCTCTCGAAGATGGCGATATAGAGACAGCCATCAATTGTGCCTCAAAGATTGGTGACGACTATTTACAGAAGAAAGCCCAGGGCTACACCCAGCCGGAGTCGTTCAACCACGGTACTTCTGCCATGCGTATGAAATGGTTGAAGAAAGGTTTGAACTTGGAGGGCAACCGTCTGATAGTTAAACTTCCTAACTACCAAGACCTATAAGCCGTTATTATTTCATATACATGGGAGCGGCATGTTTGCTGCTCCTGTGTTTTAATTTATTCGCCGGTTCGGTAAGCATCCCCGCCCCGGCAGTTGTCAGCGCCCTGTTTGGCGGTGAGTGTAACGACGTGTGGCGTTATATCGTGCTTCAGTCGCGCCTGCCCCAGTGCTTGGCAGCGTTGTTGTGCGGCTCTTCGCTTGCCGTTTGCGGCTTATTGCTTCAAACAGCCTTTCGCAACCCTTTGGCCGGTCCGTCGGTATTCGGCATCACCTCTGGCGCCTCCATGGGTGTGGCGGTGGTGCTGTTGCTTATGGGCGGCAGCGTGTCGGCGGGCGGCAGTGGTTTGAGCGGTTTTGCCGCTGTCTTTGCCGCCGCATTCGTTGGTGCTATGGCAGTTACAGCGATAATACTGTTCTGTTCCACCTTAGTGCGTGATGGCGTGATGCTGCTGATAATAGGTATTATGACGGGTTATCTCGCCGGGGCTTTGTCGTCGCTCTTAAGTTATATATCGACGGCAGAGGGCGTGAAGTCGTATATCACCTGGGGTATGGGCAGTTTCAGCAATGTGGGATTGGAAAGTATCCCTTGTTTTGCGGTGGTAGCATTGGCAGGCATCGTCGGCGCTTTGCTGCTTGTGAAACCCCTGAATGCCTTGTTGTTGGGCGACCGTTATGCCCGCAACCTCGGAGTCAGCATCCGCTTGTGCCGTAATATGTTGCTTTTAATCACCGGGGTGTTATGTGCCGTATGCACCGCCTATTGCGGTCCAGTGGCCTTTATCGGTCTTGCCACTCCCCATGTTGCCCGTTTGTTACTTGGCAGTGACAATCACCGTTTTCTCTTGCCCGCCACGATGCTTGGCGGTGCGGTAATCGCCTTGTTGTGTCAGTGGCTCTGCGTGTTGCCCACCTTGTGGAATGGTCCGCTGCTGCCTCTGAATGCCATCACCCCGCTCGTGGGTGTGCCAGTGATAATATACATTATATTAAAAAGACAATAGCTATGGATTTTGATTATCAATATATCGTGGGTCCGTTGGTGGGCGGTGTTATCGGTTATGTCACCAATGTGGTGGCTATCAAGATGCTTTTCCGTCCTCATGAGAAGAAATATATTTTCGGCATCCCGGTGCCTTTCACCCCTGGCATCATTCCGAAGGAGCGCGCGCGCATAGCAGAGGCTGTGGGCAAGGCTATCAGTGAGAACCTGATGAACAAGGAGGTGCTGGAGAAGAGCCTGCTGTCGGAAGAGATGATAGGCAAGGTGGGGGATGCTTTCGACGAGCTTGTGGCTACTCAGAAGAAGAACCCTGAGCCGGTGAAAGCTTTCGTATGCCATTACCTCTCGCCGGAGGAGTATGAGAAGGCCAAGGAGAGCATGACGGCAGAGCTCACCACCTTGGTATATACCCGTATTGCTGAGACGTCGATAGGCGACCGGGTGGCAGAGCTTATTGTGGAGCATTTGAAGAATAAGTCGCGCAACGGTTTCCTTGGCGACCTCTTTGGCGGTGGCGGTGGTATTCTCGACGCATTGCAAAATTCCTCTTTCGGCCGTCATGTCGTGGAGGGTCCGGTGAAAGAGTTTCTTGGCAAACATATCAACGAGATTTTGCGTAAGAATGCCCGCGGGATTGTTACCGACCTTATTGGCAAGGAGTCGGACAAGCTCTCGGAGATGCCGGTGTGCGATTTGTTGAAAGACAAGGACGGTAAGATTGCGGAGGTGCGCGCCTCGCTGCTGTCGCTCTATCGCGCCATCATTTCCGAGCATCTGCCAAGGATTTTGAAGACCCTCGATATCAGTAAGATTATCGAAGACCGCATCAATGAGATGGACATGATGGAGGCAGAGCAGATAATAATCACCGTGGTGAAGAAAGAGCTGCGGGCAGTGGAGTGGTTTGGCGCCCTCCTCGGTTTGTTGATAGGCATTATAGGGGCATTTATATAGTGTTTTTGCAATTTTTAATCAATTTATTTGCGGATATGAAATAAATTGCTTACCTTTGCAGCCGAAAGAGGTAGTACTCTAAAGTAAAAAGATATTGTAGGATTAATAAAATCAAGAGATTATGAAAGTATTAAGAGCATTGATGTATATGGCGATAATGACGGCGATGATATCGCTTTATGGTTGCAACAAGACTGATTATGAGGAGTCACAACCCTTTAATGGTCAGTGGATAGGGCATATATCCGATACTTATTATCAAGACAGATATAACGAGGATATAATGAACTGGTTTTCAGAAATGATGTTCTATTATGGAAATGTCAGCAGCCAAGAGGGAAATGGATTGCAGTTTGATTATAACGTGAACACATACAAATATAAATTTTACAATTTCACATGGAGTGCCAACGATGACAACCTGTGGGTTTACTATGAGGACGGCACGGTGCTGTTTATAAAGAACTATTCTTTTACAAGCAATACCTTGCGCGGCGAGTATTATGATTACAACACAAACATTAAGGAGTCAGAGTTTTTGCTGAACAAGACAAATACTTGGGTTGACTATCGCCAGCAGCCTAAATATACAGAGTGGACGAAGTAAGTGAATTCTAACCGTTTTTGGTTATAGAAAACTACCGTTTTGGTGCTGAAAAATAATAAATTGCGCCGGTCGATGAGGCCGGCGCAATTTGTTTTATTGTTTGCTTGAGTATCTTTCGAGTTATTTGCTTGAATATCTTTCAAGTCCTTCTTTGAGCCATTTCACGTATTCGGGAATATCCTCTTTATATACGTATGCCCCGTTGAGGGGTTTGCCGTCGTTGTCCACTTCCACGTAGAATGGTTGTGCCACGGCACCGAATTTCGTTTGTTGCAAGTAGCTCCATTTGTCGCCCACAGTCCTTAGTGTGCGTTTTTGTCCGTTGATATCCACTTCCACATTCTCGGCCAAAGGTGTCTTGTCGTCCACGAAGAGTGAAATCAGCACATAGTCTTTCGTGAGCAGTTGAGCCACTTGCGGGTCGGTCCACACGGCAGCCTCCATTTTCCTGCAGTTCACGCATCCGAAGCCGGTGAAGTCTATCATCACCGGTTTTCCTTGTGCCTTTGCCGATGCCATACCCTGGTCGTAGTCGGTATATACGGCTCTCACCTCATTGCTTTCATAGAGGTTGAAATCCTGTGTGCTCATGGGTGGCGCGAAGGCGCTTATCGCTTTGCAAGGTGCGCCCCAGAGCCCGGGGAGCATATAGATGGCGAAGGCGATGCTGCACAGTCCGAGCATTATGCACGGCACCGGCATGGGACCCGGGTCGCCGTTTACCATGTCGCTTTGGAATCGCAGTTTACCGATAAGGTAGAGTCCGAGCAATGCGAAGATGGCTATCCACAGTGCGATGAACACCTCTCGGTCGAGAATGCCCCAACCGTAGGCGAGGTCGGCCACAGAGAGGAATTTCAGTGAGAAGGCGAGTTCGATGAAGCCCAGCACCACCTTGATGGTGTTCATCCAACTTCCCGACTTGGGGGCTTGTTTGAGCCATGAGGGGAAGAGGGCGAAGAGGGTGAAGGGCAGTGCGAGGGCTAATGCGAAGCCGAGCATGCCCACTGCCGGGGCGGTGATGCTGCCTGACGTGGCGAAGTCAACGAGCAGGAACCCGATGATGGGGCCGGTGCATGAGAACGACACGAGGGCGAGGGTGAATGCCATGAGGAAGATGGAAAGCAGTCCGCTGGTGCTGTTTGCCTTGTCATCCACGGCATTTCCCCATTTCGACGGCAGGCGTATCTCAAACCATCCGAAGAAGGAGAGAGCGAAGACCACGAGCAGCAGGAAGAAGAAAATATTAAACACTGCGTTCGTGGCCAAGTCGTTGAGTTTGTTTGCCCCGAAGATGGCGGTGATGGCCAATCCGAGCGTGAGATAAATCACCACGATGGATATGCCGTATGTTATCGCATCTTTGATGGCTTTCTTGCGGTCTTTGGTCCTCTTGAGGAAGAAGCTCACCGTCATGGGGATGATGGGCCACACGCAAGGTGTGAAGAGCGCGATAAGACCTCCGAGGAGTCCCATAAGGAAGATCCACCAAAGCGACTTGCCCTGAGTGCCGGAGTTGCCGAAGGCATTGAGGTCGTCGATAGCCGGTTGCCACCACGGGTTGTTCTTCACTGTGTTGGCATCAAAAGCAGTGGAGTAGGGCATGGCAGCTGTTTGTGCGCTGTCGCCTGCCATGGCTTTTGCGGGATTTGCGGTGTCGGCGAGGGCGGTCAACGTATTGTCTTTGTTTTCTTCAGCTTTCTGGTCTTTGTCGGCCTCGTCTTTTTCATTGGCAGCCTTATCCTTTTCAGTTTCTTTATTGTCTTTGGCCTCTTCTTTTTTGTCGCTGTTCTGTTTCTTTCCTGAATAGTCGAATTCCACCGGTGTCGGCGGCATGCACATCTTGTCGTTGCATGCCCCGTATTCGAGATAACCTTTTATATTATAGGTGTCTCCGGTGATTTTGAATTTCTGTGTGAAAGTGACGTTATTTTCGAAATAGCTCACTTTCATGTCAAACAATTTGTCGAAATTGCTTATCTCTTTACCTTTCGCCGTGAGAGGACCGCTTTTCTCGGCTCCCTCACACTTGTCGAGGTTTATCGTCGCCGGTGTTGGACCTCCCTTGGGAATGTTTGGGGAATACACGTGCCATCCTGGCTGTATGCTTCCGGTGAAGACCACTTCCACCTCGTCGTCGGAGATTTTATTCTGCTTCACCGAGAAGTTGGCTCCTCCTTGTGCCGCTGCGCCGGTGGCAACGAGCAGGAGGGCGAAAAACAGTAACAGTTCTTTTATTTTCATTTTGCAAGTCATCGGTTGTGTCCTTTCTCTTATTTGTTTATTCTTCCTCATCGGCAGTGAGCCGTTGGGTCTCTAATTGGTATGCGAGGGCTTCGAGCTCCTTGACTGTCATCCTCCTTAAAACATCGCCGATTTTCCTTATCAGCATCTCTTTTTCAAAGTCATTTTCCATATTATCGAAAAAATTTGGTGCAAAATTACATATTTTTTTTCAGAATGCCCTCTTTTTCCCGAATTTTCTGTAACTTTGCGGAAAAATAGAACAAAGCTGGTGATTTGACCGATGGATATATTAAAGTATAAAAATTTTATTGGTTCTGCCGAATATAGCAGTGATGACGATATCTTTTACGGAAAGATAGAAGGAATTGATGGACTGGTAAATTATGAGGGTTCTAACGTCGAAGAGCTGCAGCGTTCTTTCCGGCAGGCAGTAGATGATTATATAATTTATTGTAAATAATAGGAGACAGTAATTTGTGCAAATATAAGGATACTAATTTAGGAATCAGGAAGTTGGACTTTAATATAAAGAGAGGCTGCATGGCAGTTTATCTTACAGATGGCCGTATCGTGGTTGTTCCTGTGTCGATGTTTCCCGACATAAAAAAATTGTCAAAATCGCAGCGTGAGGATTATATGATTATGGATGAACAATATTTTTCTTTTGATGCGTTAAGTAAGATATATTCAGTGAAAGATGTTTTGAGAACAGATTAACAAATGCGAACTATGCGTAGAATTGTTATTAAATTGATTTTGTCGGCGCTGTTCTTCGTGGTGCCTTTGATGGTGAGCGGTGAGAATTACGCTTACAGGAGTGATTATTTGTGGTTGACAGTTCCCGACCATGCCGACTGGCTTTATAAGACGGGCGAGAAGGCGGAGGTGGAAGTGTCGCTGTATAAATATGGTGTGCCACAGGATGTGGAGGTTACATACGAGTTGATGCAAGACATGCTCTCGCCGACGGAGACGGGCAAGGTGAAATTGAAAAACGGCCGTGCCAAATTGTCGATGGGCACGATGACGAAGTCGGGCTTCAAGGACTGCCGCCTCACTGCCGTCATCGACGGAGTGAAGACATCGCATCATGTGAAGGTGGGCTTCTCTGCCGACAAGATACAGCCAAAGACGAAAAACCCGTCAGACTTCGACAGCTTTTGGAAAAAAGCCCTCGAGGAGTCGGCGAAAACTCCGATGACATACGAGATGCGGAAGTCGGACTTATATACCACGGATAAGATTGACGCTTATTTGGTTAAAATCCGTGTAGATAAGAATCATAGCATCTATGGTTACCTCACCCGTCCGAAAGCCGCCGGAAAATACCCTGTGGTGTTGTGCCCTCCGGGTGCGGGCGTGAAAACCATCAAGGAGCCGCTGCGCCATAAGTATTATGCCGAGGACGGTATGATTCGTCTCGAGATAGAGATACATGGTTTGAACCCCGAGATGTCGGCATCGGATTTCAAGGACGCCTCGAATGCTTTTGGTGACTATCTCACTAAGGGTTTGGACAATAAAGAGAATTATTATATGCGCCACGTCTATTTAGGTTGTGTGAAAGCCATCGACTTCCTCACTTCCTTAGACGACTGGGATGGCAAGAATGTGGCTGTGCAAGGCGGCAGTCAGGGCGGGGCTTTGGCATTGGTAACCGCCGGTCTTGACAAACGTGTTACCGCTTGTGTGGCCAACCACCCGGCATTGTCAGACATGGCCGGCTATCAGGACGGAGGCACGGGAGGCTACCCGCATTTCAATAAGATGAACAGTATGATGACCCCGGAGAAGATCAACACCATGGCTTATTATGACGTGGTGAATTTCGCCCGTCGCATCACCTGTCCGGTGAGGATGACTTGGGGATACAATGATATCACCTGCCCTCCCACCACGAGCTATGCCGTGTGGAATGTCATCACTGCCCCCAAGGAGGCTCTTATAACGCCAATCAATGAGCATTGGACGAGCGAGGCCACGGAGAAAGGGCATAAGGACTGGATAAAAAGCAAATTGAAGTAACCTTACCTTCTTATTTTCGGAATTTCTATCATGTCGGTCACTGTGATGCCGTTGTCGGGGTCGTCGGTGTCATATAGTTTGTTGATATACACGAAGTTGATGTATGTCTTCCCCGTTGCGTTGAAGGTGAGTATTCCCGAGCAGTCGTCGGTGATGGTAACGTCGTCGTTGAGGATTGCCCGCGGCATCTTGAAGTATTTCCCGTCTTTTCTTTCATAAAACAGGTATTCCTGTGTTATGGCGGCGAGGCAGAACTCGAAATGGTAGTCTGTCTCTGGTATGGCATTGCTTATTTTCCCCTCTTCCAGGAATTTTTTCTCGTCGTCTAAGAGTTTCTGGCTCTGCTCTTCTGAATATTTTTTCAGTGTGGTGGTTTTCAGGAATGTTTGTCCGAAGTCGTGTATAAGGTGCATCTCTGCTGGTCTTACGTATTCCTCTCCGTCTTCATCTTCGATGTATTCCCTTCCTTGCAAGTCCATGTAGAGCCATTCGATGTCGGTGCTGGTGTCTATTTTCTCTCCTTTTCCGATGTTAGCGAGTTTTGCAACCGTTTCGGGTGCGATGAGTTTCAGCCGCATCTCCCCGTCTTCGATGTATGGATAGAATTCATACCTTTTATATTTTATACCGGAGTATGTCTTCTCTTTGCAGTACATAAAGAAGCCGTTCACGAGTTTTTCGAATGTCCAGTAGGTTTTGTTTTTCTTCGTCTCTTTGCTGTTGGCCTCTTGTGCGTCATACCAGCATCCGTCGAGGATTAGCGATGAGGTGATGGTGCAGTCTTGAGCAATTCTCCCCTCCACGTCTCTTCTTCCCTCGTCGAAAGTGTTTTTGAATGTTTGCAAGACATTCTCTGCCACGACATAGAAATTGATGTTTGCCTTTCTCTTTATAGGGTTTTTGCTCCTTTTCGATGCCATTTCCGCCTTGTAGTATTTAATCATCGGCATTTGCGAGTAGATTGGATTGTCGGCGGCGTATTCGTCGAGGATTTGAATCAGCATGTTCATTTTCTCCTCATATTTCTTCACTATCGCCGAGCCTTTTCCCTTGCTTGTGCTTGGGTATATCCCGATGATAATGAGCAATAGGAGGGTGATGTCGATATCATGTCTTTCAATTTCTTTGAAAATGGCTTTGTATTCTTTCTTGTTACACCTCTTGTTTGCCATAAAATGGTCGAGAAGCAGTTTTATGTTGTTCACGGGCGTGTAGAGGGAGCTGAGTATGATTTTGTTTTCATTGTAGAAATCGCAGGCGTCTTTGAAGTCGGTCAGTATTCTGTCGAGGTTTTCCACTTCAAATGTCTCTTGTGCGTAGTTGCAGAGCATCTGGTACGCGGCATTTTTCATAAACGGGTTTGAGCCCCCGATTTTTCCGAGTGCGTTGCTGTCTTTCTTCACTTCCTTTGCGGCATTGTCGGTTTTGCCTTTATTAGAATTTCCGTCTTTTTCTTTGTTTGCGGAGGCATTTCCCGTGCTTTCTGTAGCCGTCTCGTCTTTCCCCACCTCATTACCGTTGTTTTTCTCTTTCGCCTCTCCCCAATGTACATATTTAAACATCTCTTCGCTGGTGCTGAAGAGCAGTCTTAGGCGGTTGATGTCGTTGAGCCTTTTTGCGGCTTCCTTGATGTCGTAATGTGCCATAATATCAGAGTTTTGTGCAAAGGTAGTGATTTTTTCAAAACGCTGCAATATTCGAGCGGCATTATTTTTGCGGGTTTGCGACTTTTTTAACTAATCGGTATTATATTACCGTTTATTCTTCCGTCGATTCGGTCGTTTTCTGAACCGTAAACGTAAGAAATGTGGCAAAAAAAGTGCGATTTCTTACGTTTACGTCTCGTTTTGGCATCTGATTTCCGAACCGTAAACGTAAGAAATGTGGCAAAAAAAGTGCGATTTCTTACGGTTGCGTCTCGTTTTGGCATCTGATTTCTGCACCGTAAACTTAAGAAATGTGGCAAAAAAAGTGCGATTTCTTACGTTTACGACCCATTTTTTGATGAAAAATCATTGTTTTTTGAAAGAAAAATCCCAAAAACGACTTTGGAATCAAAAAAAATAGCTATTTTTGCACCGTAAACATAAGAAATGTGGCAAAAAAAGTGCGATTTCTTACGTTTACGGATGATGATGAAGGGGATGGATTGAGCTGTAAATTAAAGAAATGTGGCAAAAAAAGTGCGATTTCTTACATTTACGGATTAGGTGCTAAAGGTGTTTTTATAAATTAAATAATTGAAAATAAAAGATATACACTATGGTAATAGGAAGAGAGAAAGAACAAAAGAAACTCTTAAGTCTATTGAAGTCAGAGGAGTCGCAGTTCGTGGCTGTTTACGGTCGCAGGAGGGTGGGCAAGACATATCTTGTTCGTCAGACATTCCAAAACCGTTTCACCTTCGACTATTCTGGAGTGTTTAATCAGAAGTCGAAGAAGCAGCAGAGCGAATTCGTGGAGGCAATCCGTGCGCAAGGTTATAAAGAAGCTCCGAAACCAAAAGACTGGTTCGATGTCTTTCGTTCCTTGTCGGTGCTTATCGACAAGTCCCGCATGAAGAAGAAAGTGATTTTTCTTGATGAGATACAGTGGATGGACAATCCGCGCTCATCGTTTTTGCCGGCTTTCGAGCATTTTTGGAATGGTTGGGCATCCGCGCGCAAAGACGTGTTGCTGATTATCTGTGGCTCCGCCTCTTCCTGGATTATAAATAAGGTGTTTAAGAACCGTGGCGGCCTATACAACAGGGTGAATTTGCAGTTGGGCCTCAACCTTTTCACCTTGTCGGAGTGTGAGCAATATGTAAAAGCGAACGGGCTGAATTTCAGTCGCGATGAGATTCTTATGGCTTATATGGCAATTGGCGGCGTGCCTTATTACTGGTCGCTGTTAGACAAGAATTTGAGTGTGGCACAGAATATCGACGAGTTGTTTTTTCCACAGAAAGGACAGTTGCACAATGAGTTTGAGGCTCTCTATTACTCAATGTTCTCCAACCCCGACCCTTATATAGATGTGATAACAGTCTTAGGCACAAAGAAATGTGGAATGACCCGCGACGAACTGCTCAAGGCTCTTAAACGCAAGGACGACGGTTCGCTGACACGTATGCTTGAGAATCTGTTGCAATGTGATTTCATACGGAAATATCATGCTTTCGGAAAGAAGGCGAAAGGGGTATTGTATCAGTTGATTGACAGCTATACGCTCTTCTATTTCAAGTTTATAAAAGGCAAGAATACCGATAGCGTCCGCTGGCTCAAAATCATTGACACACCGCAGTTTTATGCCTGGCGAGGGCTGGCTTTCGAGCAAGTGTGCCTGCTACATACCGAAAAGTTAAAGGAAGTAATAGGCATCGCCGACGTGGCGTGTGACGTCTGTTCTTGGCAGTACAAGGGCGATGATGACACTCCCGGTACTCAAATCGACCTGTTGCTCGATCGCAGCGATGGGGTGATAAACCTTTGTGAGATGAAATGCACTGACGGACCTTTTAAAATCGACAAGGATTACGCGATGTCGATGAAGGAGAGGAAGAGAATTTTCATCGAGAAAACGAAAACCCGCAAAACGGTGCGCACCACGATGGTTACTTCCGGCGGACTGGCAGATAACCAGTGGTCGCGGGAGATACCGAATCAAATAGTGGCAGACAGCCTGTTCTGAGAATCATCATAAAATGATGATGAGGAGGGAAATTTTGAAAAAGGCTTTCTTTCGGGAGCGTCGCCATTTATGTTTTTTTAATATTTCTGCAAATCCACATTCTTAGGAAGAGATCATAAACGGAATAGGTGTCGCCCTCTTTTGTTATAAGGTCTTTTTCGAGGAGACCTTTGGCTGCTGAGAGGACGGAGCTGGCGGAGGGGAGGTGGTGCTTTTTGATGAAGGAGCCGCTGGAGATGGCTTGCGCCTCTCCCTCTTTGGCGATGGCGATGAGCAGAGTCCGCTGTTTTTCGGGGATTTGAGCCATCAGCGTTTGATAGGAGTCGGTGGAGATGTCCATAATCTCGTCGAGCGCGATGTCGATAAGTTGCTCATGGCAGGTGCCTCCAGCTGGCGTGAGCATATAAAGGTAGTTCATCACCCTTTGGAGGTAGTAGGTGATGCTTTCAAACTGGTTATAAATGTTGCTCACCACCTGCGGCATCAGCTTTTTCCCCGCTTTTTCGAAGTGGGAGGTGGCGAAGGCCGTATATGTCTCCTCGGGTATCGGCTTGAGATTGAAAAGTATCACCGACTGATAGAACGGTCTTGCAGGGGAAGTGAACATCGACGTCATAAGATGCCTTTGCGAGCCGGAGAAGATGAAATGGGTATTCACGCATTTCTGGATATGGGTGCGCAGGGTCGCCTCCACCTCTCCGCCGTTGGAATATTTTGTTATTTGCTGAAACTCGTCAATGGCCACGATGCACGGTTTGTCGGCTGTTTCGAGGTAATGTAAAATCTCGTCGAGGGTTGCCGATGGACTGACGATGTCTCCGATAGAGAGTCCCCATACGGGCTTGCCGTCGATGTCGTAGGTGATGTATGATTTCAGAGAGGCAAGGATGTTTATAAAACTTTCCCAGATTTTGCGCGGTTTGGAACGCAACGTGTTGATTACCGCCTTGCCGAATGCGAAGACGAAGTCTTGCAGCGACACTGTGGCATAAATGTCAATGATGAAAGTGTAATACTCCTCGGCGAGGCGGTCTTGAGCGAAACAATGGTGTATCAGCTCTGTCTTTCCTAAGCGCCGTGGGGAAATCAGAGCCACATTGTTTTCGTTTTCGAGCATCCTCGTCAGTTGCTCCGTCTCTTTCTTGCGGTCGCAAAAATATTCTTTACCGGCATAGCCGCTTGTTACAAAAGGATTTTTCATACTAATACATTTTATATCCGGGTGCAAAGATAATAATTATTTTTTAATCATCAAAAAATAATCATCAAAAAATGATGATAAGGTTGAATTTTTTTGAAAAAGGTGATGCTTTTCCAATTTCTTCCGTATTATAATACGGAAAGACTGGAAATTGGCGGTTTGCCCTGAAAAAAAATCGTGTGGCTCTTGACAAATCGGTATTTTATTACTACCTTTGCAGCTGAAAATAATTATAAACTTTTAAAACTTAAGAAATATGAGTGATAATCAGCTGGAGCAACAGTTGACTGACTACCTTAATGAGATGAAATCCGTGGAAGAGGAACTCAATGAGCAGCTGGACGAACTGGCAGAATCGATAGACGAGAGTTACGGTAAGATTTCAGAGATGATTACATCGTTTACAAATATGGCGGTTCAGTCGTCTAATGGACTGCTTAGCGGTAAACAGAGGTCGGCAGTGGCGGCAGTGGCGGCAGTGGGACAGATAGCGAGCAGTGTGGTTTCTGCTATCGGCGGAGCGACAAAGGCATACAAGCATAACCAGTATCTTTCAAAACTGTTGAAACAGAAGAAGGAGATAGCCACTGCGAAACAGGCGTCCTTGCAGCGCATGCTCCCTATAATAGATAAGGTGACGAGCAGAATGGAGCGGCTGCTCGTGAATGAGAGCGTGAAGGAATATGATGTCGCATCGCTCGCTGACCGTCAGAAATGCGATATGCTGATAGACAATATGGACCGCTTCCTCGATATCTACCGCACTTCACAGTATCTCTCGTTTGTGTCGCATTATTTAGACAGCGAGTATTCATCGTGGCTTAGCGGAAACCAAACCTCCGGTTTGCCGCGCCCTGACTATTATGTGGCAAATAAGGCGGTGCTTGAGCTTTTTGATAAGAACGGCAGCGATACGAAAAAAGAGTATCCATCATTTTTCGAGGAGCAGCCAGAAAAAATTAAGGGCAGTACTATTTATTGCCTTATGGATTCCCAACTATCGGCAACACTGTTGGCCGACTTGTCTTCCAATACGTCGGAGTTGTTTTATCTGCCCGCCCCGGAGCAACCGGCAGTAAACAATATTATTGACGGCAATGAGGCATTGGAACATTATACCGACACGGTGGAGGATTTTATGAGAACTAAGCGCCGCGGACCTGCGAAATGGAACCTGCTGATTTGGCCCACTCTCTTGCTCGGCGCCGTGGCTGTTTGGCTCGAATGGGGCAGGGTGAGCTCGTGGGTGATAGCGGTTACCGTAATCGCAGTCATATTACTTTGCAGATATTTCATAGGTTTGGCGGAAGAAGCTTTAGAAGAATATGCCCTTAAGATATTCATGTTGCCGAGGAAAGCTCATCGGGATGCTCTCGACGATGCCGGATATGTGGAGCAGGAGGAAGAGCAAGACTTTGAGAAAAAGTCGGTGATGAAAGAGCTGTTCCACGGATTAATGGGTGGTTAATTTTTAGAAACAACAATAAATTTTCAGATTATGAGACCAATAGATTCAAACGACAATTATGTGAGTGATAACTATGATGATTATGATGACTACGAGTTGTTGCCCGACGGCTCTTCGAATGGTGTGAGCAACGCCCTGCAGATGGTTGACAACGTTTGCGGTTTAGTCAACAACGTGTCCTCGAGCCTTGCGGATGTTTCCAAGGCAGTGCAAAACACCCGTTTGCAGATTGCCCAGCTCGACAATCAGCTCAACACCTTTATTGCCGAGTCGAAAACAAGACTCGAGAAATTCAAGGCCGCGGCCCCGATTTTGGAGAAACAGCTTCAGAATGCCTCCGCACGCATCGACCGCATCACCGATACAATCTTGTCACAGAGCGACAATTCCTTGTCGGAGGAGAGCTTGAAGAAGCAGGCCTTGTTAATCGATGTGTTGAAACAAGCCGACGACTCGTTCAACAACCTTCTCGTGAAACTGATAACAATCTGACATGAAGATAAATGTGGAAGATGACGAGGTCTTTGCGAAATTAGACGAGGCGAAGGCAAAGAAGCAGCAGCGGTTTGAGAAGTTGCGCAACACCAACTCCTTTAAGATGATGGAGTCGGTGGCGAAATATATGGACAACTGGTATCTCGACCCCTTGATAGGTTTGGTGTCGGGATTTGGCGATGTGATATCCACCTTGGTAGTGCTTCCTTCGATATATTTCTGCCTTGTGCATGCCCGGTCGATACCCCTTACGCTGGCTGTGGTGTTTAATTCTCTGAAAGACGCCGCCTTAGGTATGATACCGTTTTTCATCGGCGATATTTTGGATGCTTTTTATAAGTCAAACCACAAGAACCTGAAGATGATTATCGGTTATGTGCAAGGCGATGAGGCTGTTGTGTCGAGTGTCAGGAAAAAGGCCGTATGGTCTGCTCTTGGCATCGCCCTGATGTGCGTCGTTATTTATTTCCTCGTCGGCTTAGTCGTTGATGCGGGTAGTTGGGTCTTAGACTTTTTAAACGGTAAGTATGCAAAATAATTTAATATAGGAGATAAAATTATGGTAAGAGGTTATACGACATTTACATGCTCGGAGTGCGGGCATAAGTTTAGGGGATTGGATGCGGAGTGGTGTTGCACTGTTTATACGGCTCCGGTGGAATGCCCTAACTGTCATAGTATGCGCACATACCCGCGCTCTTTGTTTGGACTGAACAAATTCATATACAAGAAGATTTGGGATGCGAATGAAAAGTAAAATTATGGCAGCAAAATAAATAACGCATTCTTGCGTTATGTTATTAAAGCTGCTAATCTGTTTTCAATAAACTATGCACAAAGGGAAAGCCGACCCCCTTAACAGTAGGCATCATAAAAAGTTATAGAAATGAAAAATTTATTTTTTGCCGTAATGGTATGTGTGGGATGCTTGTTCATCTCATCGTGTAGTAATTCTCCAAAGGATAAGATCTTAAACGAGATGGAAGATTTTGCCGATTGGTATGAGGATCAGATGGAAACTGCGTATAAAACTCTTTCTTCCCAAACATCCAGCTCAGAAGAGTCTATGGGAAATTGGGGAAAACTAATGGATCAAGGCAAAGAAATCGAAAAAAAGAGGGGCGAAATACTTGAAATGCTCCAAGAGGCAGAGAAAAGTGACCCGGATTTAGAGAAAGATGAGGATTTTCTGAAGAAGGTGGCTGATATAGAGCAACGTATTCAGAGTATCGACGAAAAATATACAAAGAAACTTTATAACGGAGATTAATAGAAACAGTCTGTATTAAAAATGGAATATACTTTTAAAGGTCCGTATGATTGAATAACGGATGAAAATATTCCTTGCTATATAAATGGCGTCGCTTTTTAGGGAGCGTCGCCATTTATATTTTTTGCGATAGGAAACACAGAAAATCGTGAGTAGAGACAGAAAATCGTGGAAAAACACAAAAAAGAGCTTTTTTGACGGTGAAAAAAATGCCGTAAAGGGTGGATTTCGGGCATTTTAGCGCAAAAGTGCAGGAAAACGAACAATTTTACACTTTTTTTCCTGATATAGTGCGTACCTTTGCATCGTGAAACAGAAAGAATAAATTTCTAAGATATAAAGATATTGTTTTTTAAGGTTAATAAAAGATAGTAATTTAGTTTTTTCATTAGTTAGTTATGTTAGTAAAAGTTTAGCCCTGGTTCGTGAGAATCGGGGTTTTTTCATGCCTTATTTTCATTAAAAGGTGATTTTTCTTTTCATAATGTAAGATAAATAGAAAAAAATTAGTACCTTTGCACACCATAAAAGAAATTTATGCGAAACATGAAAAAAATCTTGATATCCACAGTTTTGTCGGCTTTCTTGTCAGTGCCGGCAGTGTTTGCACAGTCTTATAGCAATGCTTGGAGGAATGCCGACGTGAATGAAATCAACCGTTTTCCGATGCATACCGACTTCATTGCCTTTGAGTCGGAGGCGATAGCTGACGGCGACCATGACATGTCGGAACACTATCTTTCGTTAGACGACAAATGGTTCTTCTCCTGGTATCAGAATGCCAACGAGGCGCCAGAGGACTTCTACGCATTGGATTTCAATGCCGACGACTGGTTGTTTCTCAAGATGCCAGCCATCTGGGAGGTCAACCGCCACGGCAGTCCCGTGTATATCCGCAGCGGCTACCCATGGCGAGGACGTTTCGACAAGGCAGCCCCCGAGGTGCCGGTGGAGGGCAACAGCACCGGCCTCTACCGCGGTTTTATTAAGAAGAGGCCCGAATGGAACGGACGTCAGGTAATCGTGCATTTCGGTATGGCGGCATCGTGCATCACCTTCTGGCTCAACGGGCAGTTCGTGGGATATGCCGAAGACAGCCGTGTGCCGGCGGAGTTTGATATCACCCCATACCTGCGCGAAGGCCGCAACCTCTACGCTTTCAAGATACAGAAATACTGCGACGGCACCTATCTTGAGGACCACGACACGTGGCGCCTCAGCGGTATCGGCCGTCCGAGCTATATCTATACCCGCAACAAGAACACCCAGGTGGAGGACATCAGAATCAACGCCTCGCTCGACGACAATTACGACAAGGGCAGGCTCACCATAGAAGCCGATGTCGCAGGCCGTGCTACCATTTATTATACTCTCGCCGATGACAAGGGCAATATCGTTGCAGAGACATCTGAGCTCGCCAATGCCGCCGGCGGACAGACCTACACCACAGTCATCGACGGACTCAACATCAACCACTGGACTGCCGAGACACCTTATTTATATACACTCACCGCAACCTTGAAGCAAGGCACCAAAACCATCGAGGTGATCAAACAGCGTGTCGGCTTCAGAAAAATTGAGACCAAGGGCGGCGAGCTGCTCGTAAACGGTCAGCCGGTGCTGCTCAAGGGCGTGAACCGCTATGAGACCGACCCCGACGGCGGCTACCTTATCGCAAGAGAGAAGATGATTGACGACATCAAGAAGATGAAGGCAATGCATATCAACGCAGTGCGCACCACCTGTCCCAACGACCCCGTATGGTATGAGCTGTGCGACGAATACGGCATTTATGTGTGTGCCGACGCCAATATCGACGCCGAGGGATTAGGGCGCGGACAGGCGGCGGCAGGCAGCTGCGGCATCTTTGACAAGGCCATCGTGGAGCGCAATAAGCACAATGTGCAGTGGCTCTACAACCACCCGAGCATCATCTGCTGGGGAATGGGACGCAACACCACCGACGGCAAGGGCTTCCAGAATGCCTATAAGTGGATAAAGGAATACGACAAGACAAGACCCGTGAGCTGGAGCGGGGCAGGCAACGGCAGCGACACCGACATCTTCAGTCCGGAATACGCCTCTGCCGACAGCTGCGGCAAATATATCGCCAATACCGCCGAGGGCAGCCGCAAGCCTGTGGTGCTCGCCGAGTACAACCGTGTGTCGGGCAACGGCTCCGGAGGCATCAGCAACATCTGGGACGAAGTTCGCAAGGACAAGGGCTTCCAAGGAGGCTTTATTTCTGCCTTTGGCGACCAGACGATGACGGTGAGAAACGCGTATGGCGACAGAGTGCTCACCTGGGGCGATGGCGACTATATGCCCGGCAGCGGCTACAGCCACGCTTTCGGTTTCGCTTCCGACAGCACCCTCTCACCGCAGGCAGAAGAGATAAAATATGCGATGCAAAACGTGTGGGCACAGCTCGGCGACATCGCCAACGGACAGGTGAACGTGTATAACGAGAACTTCTTCACTCCGCTGAAAGACCTGAAAATGCTGTGGACACTGACAGTAAACGGCAAGGAGACTGCCAATGGTACTGTGGATGATGTGAATGTCGGTCCTCGACAGGCAATCGGCTATGCCCTGCCTTTCAATGCCTCGTCGATTCCGGCGGGTCAGGAGGGACTGCTGAATATCGTCTTCGAGGATAAGAACGCCGCTCCAAAGACAATCACTCTCCCTGCTCTGCCTTCATCGGATGAAGATGATGAGTTTGGCACTTTCGCCCAGCCCAGAACAAAGGTGATTATCCCACCGGTGGATAACAACGGCCATTGCCAGTTGCAAGTTACCAAATACGATTTCGAGGCCGCTTGTCCGCAGCCGGAGAATATCAAGAAGAAGCTCAAGGTGAATGCCAACCGTGGCGGCGAGGCTTGTGTTTACGGCTCTAACTTCTATGTTGGCGTGGATGCGGCCACAGGCGCCTTGAAAACTTACACTATGAATGGCGTGAATGTGTTGCCGCAAGATTTCATTATGCAGCCTTCGCTGTGGCGTGAGCCCACCGACAACGATATGCTGGCGCAGAAGCATACGAATGCCAATGCGTGGGCTTCCGACCGCATGACCCTCACCTCACTCACCACAAAGGCAGTGAAAAAGGGCGGATATGGCGAGATTGTTGCCACTTACGGTCTTTATGATGCCGGGGCGACGCTGACAGTGGTTTATACCGTTTATCACGACGGAAGTCTGCAAATTAAGGAGAGTCTCGCCATGGCACAGGGCAGTTC
>Ga0065711_1027283_pt1 | contig 51439 bp, 23 predicted proteins | sample Hoacrofraction12_FD_59098 | JGI IMG/M metagenome (GOLD analysis project Ga0065711, IMG submission 59098) | Hoatzin crop microbial communities from Cojedes, Venezuela - Epithelial fraction 12 v2 (version 2) | ecosystem: Host-associated > Birds > Digestive system > Esophagus > Crop | place... | reverse complement strand
GGGGGGGGGGGAGAGAAAGAAATATTTTCTAAAAGACATTTCTCCTTTAGTCTGTATTTCTGAAATCTAAGATACTTTTATAAGTTGACAGCTGAAAATTCATGCACAGATTGAAGCAGATAGGTGGTGGAAGTTAAGGGGAGGTGATTCTTAAATTTACTAGGAATTATGGGCATTTGTAATAGCAGCAAATATTTTGGCATGTGTTTTAAAGGTGATATATTGGGGAACTCATTTGATATAAGGGTAAGAAATGAGTCTCTTACTGCTGGTACATAAACCACTGTACCTCTCAAATACTTGATAAAAAAGCTGTCAGCAGGATCTCAGCCTATGACACCTGGATTTCAACTGTGTCATGCTTAAACATTTCAAATTAGATGAATAGTAACCTTCAGCTCAAATGTTTTCTTTAATGTCTTAGAACAGCCATAAAATATGGAAACTGGCTTTCTACAAAAAGAGAAATGAATCATGCTTGTTACCTGAACAGGTGCTTATTTTGGAGCCAGTCACAATTAAACATGTACTGCTCTGTTCTGTCCAAGATTAACTCATCCTTCCTAAAAATAATCAAGTTCTGCCTGGGTGAAGCATATTGGCATTACATATGCAAGATGACATTGCAGAAATCAGTACTACAACCTAAGAGAAAAAGAAGAAAGACAAGGAAAGAGCTATGTCTTAGGCAATAATTCATAGTAGAGCTATGACAAAATCTGTCTCTCCACCATCATATAAAAGGATTCTTTCAAGCCCATGTGTTATTGTATGGATTCGGAGTTACTTACTGATTAGTTTATCCAACCACAACTGATACAGCCTGTTGCATTTGCTGGATGCTGAGTTAGACTTGTGATGACCACATGGCTGATGGGCATACGTGTATTTTCAAAAGAATGTGTTGCCCGAATTGCTTACTTTTTGTAAGTGAATGCTTCAACTTTTGTCCCTCACCTTCCCTGTTTCAAGCAAGCCTCAAAACTTGATAACTGCAGAACAGTAAGGAGTGTTTGTGTGCAAAGAGGCCACAGTTCATCATAGGGAATGACAAATGTGTTGGCAGAATGAGTAAATGTGCATCTACGTAGTATGCACAGTGAAATACAGGCTTTAAACCAGAAAAGGCATCTCTATGTACATTTGGCTTTCACTTCTAAACAATATGTGCATCTTGTACAAAATATTTCAAAATGGTCAGTTGGCTGGAAGATAAGAGATTGGTCAGACATTTCTAGGAAACAGGAATTATTTCTGTAAAAGCTTTCTGTCTTTTTTATTTGAACTATACCCCAGATTTGATGAGACTTTCAAAAACTGGCCCCAGATGTAGTATCACTGACAAATATTAAAAAAGGGAAAGTAATCCTGTAAAAGAAAAAGAATTGTTCCTTTAAGTCCTATGTATTATATTACTCTAAGATTCACATTTCTCTAATCCCCTCTCTCTTCCTGATTTTAAAATTGTTTATTAATGAACCAACTTCAGTGACACTAAATATTCATTTCTCCCAGTTTCTCATCTCTGACTTCATACCAGAGGGAGGAGGGGGAAAGAATAAAAGATATGAATGCTGTAGAAAGATAAACAAACCAGCAACCCCCTAGAGTGTTCTCACAACATTCACATTTTATTCAGTTATCCTTTTCTTTTATAATAAAGGCTTTTTCACTGGAATACTTGCCCATGTGCCTTTTACCAGGCAAACGGCCTTGTAGCCAACATACAAAAAACTAATCACATTTCTCCTCTTGTTCTTTACTGAGGTCCTAAGTTGAGATAAATATGATCTGTGGCAGATGGCGGTGCAGCTAACGAAGCCCAGGTCAGTGTGGGACCAAGTGAGAATTGCCACCAGACAAGGTCAGCAGGCCTGGCCCCAGTTCAGCTAATAGCAGTGTCGAGCTCTGCTGCTGTTCTGGCACAGCGGCAAAACTCAGCCTTCAGCTCAGGCCCATATGCTGGGAAGAGCTTTCTTCACCTGAGCTCTTTTAGTAACCCTCCATCACTATGAAATATCTGACCACTGGGGACTTGCCTGGCAAGTCTAACAAATTAGGGCTGCCGTTACAAGTAAACAGCTATGCCTGCCAGTTATCTCCATCTGCCCAGCACTGCCAGGATCATTATGAGCATCAGGAGATGGAGTTAAACAGATGGCAGGAAATGTGTTTGGCCCTTGCACTCAGGAGAGGGGGATGAGAGGCAATTGCTTTGCATAACATCCCTTTCCCTTCATTACTTCACATTATAATATGTAAATAAAGTCACCCCAGGAGCAATTTAAAAAGCATTTAGCATTGAAATATAAGGGTGCTACATGGACAAAAAGAGAAAGGAAGGGATGAAGTTTCAGCTGTTTGCAAACCAGAGTTTGCTCCCCTGCCCCCCCAACCCCAAAGAGATTTCAAGGGCTGCTTTTATTTCTGACACACTAAATGAGACTTTCTGAACATGTCTCTCTCATTCTCTTTCCCTGGCTGTCTCCAAAGATTGCAGGAACCTATCAATCAGGCAGCTTGCAGGAAGGCCTGCAGTGTGCATATGAGAGCACGAGGAGTGCACAGCGTTAAACAGCCAGGCTCTGCTCAAAGCCTTTTTTTGTGTTTTTCTTGAGTTGAAATGCAGCCAGCCTGCAAGCTGGTTGGGAGACATCATTAAACACTGCCCCACACAGGACTAAAGAAAATCATACAATTTTCATACAGAAATATTAGCATCTTTGGATTAAAGTGGGGACGCAAATAACACAGCATGGGGCTTAAGTCTCAAAGTAGGAAACTTACTTCCATGCTGTGCCCTGCTGCAGACCTATCAGAGAATGCTGGGAATCTCACTTTCTGCTTCTGAGTCTAAATAAAGACAAGTATAACTTACAAACAAACAGTTGAAATCATTAGACATCAGGACTTCCATGGGATTTAGGCCATCTGAACATGTATCTGAACTTTCTGGAAGAGTGGCAGTCTTTTTTATGCACTTCTATTATGCGTAACATAACCTTATCTCAGCTGAAGCCTGCAGTTGCTGCTGTAATACAAGGAACAAAAAGAAAGAGGTGAAAGGAGAAGGCTGACACACAAGTAAAGCAACCTGGCTTTAGTGGACTGATACCAGTATGAATCTGATGATACGACTCACAAAGTTATATCTCTTCATCACATATTAAGTGAATAGATTGCACAACAAAAAGCAACCAGTAAGGCAAGACAGAGTGGCAACAGTCTGTTAAGATTTTCCTCTTCGGTGAAACATCTGGAGTTCACATAACACCTAGAAAGTACATGATATTCAGTAGAATTTAGCCAGCTAAATATGAAATCTGGGCAGCTTGTCAGAAGAAGGGCACCACAGAGTCTAATGACACTGGGTCTAAGACAGCTCCAAGCCATATTTTGCATCCTGGACAAATACTGGAGGATAAAGAAGTCTGTGAATACGATGCATGTAAACACAGAAGTCGGGAGGCTACCCAGCAACAGCTGCCAGCACACTTTCTCCAAAAGGGAATTATATACCTCAATTATATGCCCAGTAGTAGCGGTCTGGTGTCGTCCCCTCTGCTCTAGCTGAAAGCAGATGTTCAGAGGCCAGCAATGAGTGCTGTGTTTTAAAAGAATTGTGAGAAAATCTTTAATTTACAGAATAAAAGAAAAGATGTTTCACACTTGCCAACTTCCTGCCTCTTGATGGTAGACTGCTGGATTTCAGGATGGCTAGCAGCCTGGGCTACCAGGTGTTCAAAAATCCCAGACAAATGACCATGGTGTCTATAAAGAGCAGCTCCACTGCACACCAAGGGGAAAGCTGTTCTGCTTTCCACAGTCCAGACTTGTCTGTGGTACAGCAGGCTTGTCACCTACGTGCGGATCTACTGAGCCTGTATGATAGGTCCAGAAATGAGACACATAAAACTTACTGCCTGTGGACCTGCCAGCTTTGACAGGTCTGAGTCTGGAAGCTGCAGACGAAGTGAAAGGGTTCCTCTGTGCTTGTAGTGGCAAACAGTGGTACATCCAAAGTTTAAGTCTCAAACCTTCCATGACTTCTTGCTAACAAAATTCAGAACACAGGAATTTTTCACCTTGGTCATCTTTATCACCCTAAATAAAACCAACTCCACATCCTGTCATGAAAATATGGTGTCAATGTATTTTCCGTAAACATTTTCTCCCCTCTTCCTCAGTTGCTCCCCTCATTATCCAGTTCCCTACTTCTGGGTCAAAGAATTAATCAAATTGAGCTACTGTATTTAACAGGTATGATTTTTTTTTTCTTTTTGATGGCCTGATTATTTTATTTTACATTTGTATTTGTAAGGATTTAACCTGTATTGTATTCTACTGTCTTTTACCAAACCACGTTTCTAGCTTTTGAAGCATTTCTGCCCAAAGGCTCAGGCACCCAGCACACCATTGCTATTAAGAACAGTAGTGAATCCTTTCACCTCTTTCTTCTTGCAAGTTTAGACATGGTTTCTGGGGGTTTCTTATCCCACAGGGGAATTGCCTCCACACTAAATACAGGGATTAATTGCTATTCTTGCTTCTAATTTGTGTAAGATATCTTTGGACGTTCTAGGCCATTTTATTTTACACAGTCTAGCATCATGATTAGTTTTGGCATATGCTGCTCTCATTGTCAAATCTGATTATACTGTGGCCGCTATTACTTATGGGTTTGACAGCAGTTCATACAGAAATTTTTTATTTGGGACTAGAGTTATTTGAGATTAGACTCTGTCTTCTTCTGCTCTAGTTTGGAGCTGATGATTGCTTTCCTGCAGCTACTTTTTGTGCATTTTTTCTTATTCTTCTGGCAACACTTTGGTGCATGGAGTTATTGGATTTCAGGCTGAAGTGGAAAGGAGTATCTGGATTATTTCTTCAGTCATCCCAGGGGTGTGCTCTGGGTGTGTGATCCTAGACAAGGAGGCTGGGAAGGGCCTCCACCACCAAAGAAACTACTCTTGTCCTTAGTACATTACACTGGTGTTTACCATAAAGATCTGCAACTTTTCCTCTTTAGTTGACAAAAAAGGATGTGCATTTATAGGCTTATTTAGTTGAGGCAGGCTCAGAAAGGGCCTGCACCCATTATTTTGAAATGAGATCTAGTTGAAATCTTAATTTAGTTACTATTTGCTTTCTCTTCCACTGCTCTGTGCCACTTTGCCTGTTCCTGCCTCTGGTGTCACCTTATATCTTACCATCACCTCATGTGAGTGACGTGTCTGTATGTCTGTTTAAAAATATACAGATAGATGCAGAAAGATACAGATAAAGTGCACGTTAGACTGGGGATACGTATGTGATGAGACTGCTTAAAAACTCTGTAGTAGACCAATTAGATGTGCAAACACTGAAATTTCAAGCACGCGTAACCCCTAATGAAACTCCATTCATTCAGGCTCTATTAAACACTATATATATAGTATATTCTCCATCAGTCTCTTTTATAAACAAATGGCAAGAGTTCCCCCAAGTGCTATAACCTTATTCAGCATCTCCAGTCATCAAAGTTTATTTAGTATTTGGACTAGCAAATGATCCAGTATCATTTTGCAGACACCAGACTCTGTCTCCGGTTGCAAGGGAGCTGTTTGCTTCAGGGTCCTGGGTGGGCAGCAGGTTACTGATTTGGCTTTACCAGGCTGTCAGAAATCTGTGGGACCACCTGAGTCTTCTTTGCTGTGCTCTTGTCTCTGCAACATCTCCCATCGCAGCACCTTCAGCAAAGGCTCTTACAGCAAAATCCTCTATCCGTATTGTCTGTCACAATAGGTAGTCTCAGGGTTTATTTTTGTTTCACATGAAGAGCTCAGTGAGGAAAATAAAGGAAACAAGGGTCTGGAGCATGGACCACAACACATGTCTACCTTTTCCCGAAATGGAGAAAACTTTTTGCAAGCTTCAGCATATTTTTAAAATTCTAATATCACCCTTGACTTTTCTAGTTAAAAAAGACTTGCAGTTAATCAGCAGATAAATTGATCTGAGGTAGCTGGAAGTGGCAATATTTGTTCACATGAAGCTATTTTGTAAGGTAAAAGTCAAGAAGATTGAAAATACACTTTCTACATATTTTACACTAACTGTGGGCATTGCAGTTTGTTTAAACAGAAATTAAAAACCCCATATATATCCTGGTTCTTAAGTCAGTTGTAAAGACACAGCAGCCATATTTTTTTTATTTTGCCTTGTTCTGTGGCTTTATGGAGCATGTCAGCGTTGTCTCTCATGCCTTGTCATTAGCAGGCTGAAACACCTTCTATTTACTGGAGATTAGCCACTCCAGAGAGAGGAGGTTTTGCTGTCTCCCCCTCTGTCTGCTGAGACAGCTGTAATGGCTACGTGCACTTGTAGCACAACAACCACCAGCAGCCAGCTAGTATTGTTTATTGCTAATGAGGCATATAATTGCTGCAGTTAATCCAGCTTCTGTGGTGACTAGGTAGAAGGAAGAAAACTACAGTGAAACTGGATAGCATAACAGAGCGAGCAGAGTGTCTCCGGCATTTAATTTAGCTCTAACAAGGCACTTTGTGTTAGATCTCAACTGATTGTTAAAGAGCACTTACTGATGTTAATAAGCATAATAATCAACTATAACTGGCATAAATTAATTCAGCATTACAATACAGAAGCAATAAAATGGGTAATCATTATGCTCTTTAAATTATATTAATGTGCACATTCAACCATATCAAATGGTTTAACTATTCACCAATATAGCAATAGTAAATTAATTTGAAAGAAATGCAATGCAGCAAACAAACACTAATTGCCATTTAATAAGTATGGTAATTTCTATTTAATTTGGCTACACTGTCCTGTTGAAAGGCAAAAAACTAAAGTATGTAGAGTTAGGGAAAAAATATTCTTAAGTGGTTCAACACGATTAATTGAAAGAAAGCTCTGCAGTTCCACCGGCTTATTTCTCTAGGTTTGGTTCTTGCTATACCCTCAGTGCTCCGAAGTCTGTCTTGCTCCAGATTTGCCTTTGATACTGATCTAGCCAACAAGCAGATGTCTGTGAGTCCCCAAATGTCTGAAGACAGTATTGACTGAGTGTGCCCCAGTGTTTCACTAATAGATTAAGGGACAGGAAAAAAATACAGACATACCCTGTGCATCCCCTTCACCCAAGAGTCTCAAAACAGCAACACAAATCTTTTTAAGAAGCTACTTTAGAATGAGGTTAAAATATTTGTATAGCTAAATGTATGTCATACTCCCAGCCAAACAAAGGTCAAGGTAAACAGAAAATGGATTTCAGCCTTCACTGAATGCTGAAGCTTACACACAATTCTTTTAAAGCTTTGCTGCTGTGCAAATAAACCAAAGGCAGGGAGATACTAATCAAAGAGCCAAAGCAAAGAATCTACAGCTGCTCCCACAAGGGGTCTGAAATGCAGCGAAATTTTTTGTATCAGTAAATACAAAGGTTCCCATTTCAAATACAGGTATCTCAGATAAGGTTTATTTCCTTACTTATGTGTTCCAGTTGAGATGTAGATGGAAGTTCTTTGTCTGTACTTTTGTTATTTTGTTTTCAAAATACCACACATTTCGCATTTCACCCTAACACTGTCCTGGCCCTCTCTCCACACTTCATTGTTTCAATACCAGCAGAGGAACAAGTTATTACAAAGAAAGATGTTTAAGAAAAGCAGCAGTTCAGGGACAAAACAGGTGAGAAATTGGACCACAGATCTGTTGGCAGAGAGAGAGAGGGGAAAAATCCTGAACTTTCTCCATGTAAAGCTCTGGGATTCAGCTGAACTGTGAACTGGTTGCAGCAATAAATGCAACCTCTTTGAAGCAGTTTGGTATCAGCCCATTAAAAAGGTATGAAGGAAACAACAGATCGACTATATAAATCTTCAAAAAGAACAGAGTAAACCATCTTTTATTTCCATCTACAGTTTTCAACCAACTGGGAGACATGTTTTGAAAAGTCTTTGTGCACAGAATGCTTGAAATTTATACTTGATTGCAGCCGTGTTGCTTTCTGCTGCTAATCCACAAGATGCTTATGAGATTTGAACCTGCTGATTGTAACTGGTTTAGGGGAAGCTGCTAAACACCAGCCATTTGACAAAGTACTTTAACAGTCAGGTAGTTGTTCCTCTGAACTTTCCCCAAACAGGCCCCAGGAATAAAAATCAGAGGCGATTCTCTTTCAGTCCACAGGACTAGTTGAACTTTCAACCATGTCTCCTGGGGGAGAGGTGGGGGCAAATGTATATAAAATCAGACAGTTTTGGAGACAGTTAATCTGCGTCTTTTCTACTGGGGACTTAGGAAGCTGGTATTGTCATTATGTTGTCATTTTATATGTTCAGTAAAAGACATCTGAATTCCCAGTGCAAGAATCAGCATTCTCGATGGATTCTTTTGACAGAAAGACCTGTCCTTTATGAGCTGAATCAGATTTTTCTCCAGAAAAACAGCAGTGTCTAAACATTTTACATTTAAAAGTAGTTCATATTACTGCTGGTAGGAAAAATAAGCCTAATACTGTATTTTTGAATCTCCCATAGCTACTTTGCCTGATGTCAAAACGAAGCACAGCTTCAGTGGAGGCCTACTTGCTTCTCTTCCTGTTTGTCTGAGTCTGTTCATAAATACTAGACCACAATGTGATATAGTCAATATAGTAAATCTGTTTCATCTTATTGAAAGTAGTTTGTTTCATTTATGTGGAGCTTTTTCTGTTTTTGGCACCTTGTGCTGGGTCACGGGAAAGGAACTGCGGCCTTCACGTTGTGTTCCACCATGAGAATGTTCTCACACACCTGGCATAAAACACTTGCCAGAGTTGTCTTCTTAACAGCTCATCTGTTGAACTTGAGAGAAACTAACCCATTGTTCTTTACTGTATTATTAATTTTTCCTTCCAAATTATCCTCCAAAATGATTGAACATTTCTGTGAGAAGCAAAACCAGGGCTGTCCTTGAGGACCGATCATACCAAGCTGTATCAGAAGGTTCAGCAAACAAAAACTTGGAGACGGTCATAGTTACTTTTGGTCAGAAATCATTTATTCTTTATTAGACAGAATGGAAGAAGCTGCTATTTCCAAGAAATGTCTTTTAGTTATAGTAATTTTACCGCTAAAAGGTTGGCGCTAAAGGCTAAAGGTTGGAGCTTTAGCCTTGTGTGTATCATATACTAATTTATTTATATAATAACCCATTCCAGAATATTCTGACAAAGGATTTCTTGAAGTCTGATTAATTTGAAACTGTTGAACTTCATTAATCTGAATCAAGCAAGACTGACAGAAAAAAAATAAATGAAAGCATTAGTACGACGGAAGACTTACATCCCGACGCCACAAGCACCTTCAGGCCTTCCTGCAGAGGATGTAAAGCACGAACAGGCGCTTGTGGCAGAGGCGGCGCCATTGGCAGGTCTGTAGTGCCATCTGGTGGGCTTCGAAATATATAGTTTCTAAATGTACAGTTACAGTTTTTATGTACAGTTACTGTAGGCTACATGTGAGAGGGAAAATATCATGGGATCTTTATGATAAGAATCGTAAAAACACGTTCCTTAGCACTTTTAATGGGGTTTTTTTGTTTGTTTGTTTGAGTATAGCACTTGATTCTGCCTTAACACACTTTGAAATGTGATACTGGTAAGAAAACTGTTTTTCTTGGTATGTGGCTTTGCACAGCCCCTGAAAAATAGTAGATTTCAGACACTATACTCTTTATTTACTGTTAAGTAATAAAAATTCAGGAAAGTTACCTGTTATATTTAGAAATTACTAAAGAGAATATGGGATTCTGACCAGTGATTGAATGAATTTTCAAAGACAAAAAGGATTTCGCCACTTTTTTTTGGCAACACCTAATGTAGTCATCACTGTTTCATCCACACCAAAGTCTGCTTCTGTTTGTCACCTTTATCTCACAGCTTCTGAATTAAGGTGGCGTATTGGCTAAACAGTATTTTTTTTCCACACTATTAATGTGATTGCTTTTCTCAAAAAGCATTTCTTACTTATATAAAAGCCTATTAAGGGAGCTTTAAGAGCAACAGGAGCCTGCAGCAGAGATCAGCTGAGTTAAAAAAAACTGCTTTCTGTGCCAAGGCAAATCAATTTCTGTGATAGAGGCAGGATAGCTCCTGCACTCTGGGTACCTCCTGAAGAGGTTTTTGCGACCGGATATCTATTGGTCAGCATTTGCAGCTGCATAGTACAAGGATTTCCCCAGCTGTCTGGGGTGCAATCCCATTAAAACTGGCAAAACCTATGATGCAAGCAAGTAAATGGCTTGTTGGATACAGCAGATTTTGCTGTCTTGCCTGCCACTTCCTAAATTGTGAGGTACACAGGACAAAATTTTATGGCTAGGAGTCAGTGGTAGGGAACATTACACGTATTTATGGCCTATTACAGTTAAGCATGTTTGAAACCTGAAGGCTAAGACATGATCAGTCTTTCACAGTAGTAGATTGTCAGTGTTTTACCCATTTGTGTGTGGTTACAGCTGCTGCTTCAGAGGGATCACAACTGTAACATTTCAGTAATCATTGAACACTACTAGCAGTTCTTTTCTATGCTGTTTGCCAAGAAAATTAGTTCCCCAATCAATATAGCTAATTCAGAAGTTAGCAGCCAAGGTAAAAATGTGGGGCTGTTTCACTTCATATGAAGAGTTAAAGATAGAAGTTAGTATACTCATCAAACATAAGTGATAAAAAATCCTTCACATCCTATAGAAGTTGAAGAAAGAGGCTGAGCAGAGTTTGGCAACTGGATTTTTTCTCAGCATATGAATTTTGAAGATTTGTTCACTTCTCATGTGTACCAGACAGTGTTGTTTTCCTTTCAATTTCAGTGAAAAATAATTTTGCTTTCAGACCAAAATATACGTTTTCAGTTTTTCTCTCTCTTTCTCACAGAGAACAAAAAATCCTAATGGAAATATTTGTAAAGAATATTTGTTATTACTCAATCATATTGGCCTAGCCTTATTTTTAAAGACATTCGAGTCATTCTTCCCTTTACTGTATTTGCTAAGCTTTATAGCAGTAGGAAGCTTTACTGGCCTCATTAGCCCTAACTCAAAGCTTAATACACTTCTGTGCAACCTCTTACACTGACAAAACATGCCAGAATTCATAGCAAAACATGCCAAAATTCGTAACACTACCTATGTCCTAACATGTTGTTTATGGCAAAATACACTAGGAACTAGGTGATGCTGAGCCTGTTAGACCTTTCTCATGTCACTTTGAGACTTTTACCTAGGAAATTTCCTAAATTTCTTTTTAAACCTCCTACCTCCCCATACATTTTACATGCTGTTAGAGCAGAACAAAAACTTGTGGTACATCCCACAAATCTGTGAATTAGGGTCATATATACAAGACTGAACTACAAATAAGTAGACTGTCTTTTAAAAGACAATGCTTCAAGCACTGTATTAAAATTCTGCAGGCACTGATTGGGTGAAGAAGTACATCAGAACTATTTCAATCATTTCCACATACTGTACTAGAGAATTTTAACTGGAAAACCAGCAAAAGCACAATTGAAGAGAACTCTTTTACAGTGCTCGTCTTGGAATTAAGTGTCTTTTTTATTACATGTGTGGATTCAGTTTTTCCTAGTTTTTATTTCTGATTGCACAACAGAAAAGCAAGTAAGTAGATTATCTGCAAAAATAATGCAATATACAAATGTCTACTTACTCTAGCCTGATTTCCTACATGGCAAGCCCTAGAACTCCTCACTGTGATCTTCATGAATTCTTTAAATTCGTTGTTTTCTGGCTGAGCCTATGAAGAATTTATCCTATCCTTTCTAATCTATAAGAAGGTGACCTTTTACAATGCCACTGATCTTGGATTTAGAGGGGGAAATCCTACACTTCCAAAATCTTTCTTATGTAAAGCTGAAGCTCTAAAGCCTATAGTACGTCCTATAGTCAAAGAGAGACAAAGGTGCAAAGTTATGTCTGGGGATATTTCTGTTAATCTAGCACACATTAGATGTTAACTTTTAGATAGCTAATATAAAATCTCTTCTGACTGTTCCCTGGACTGCCTCTCTCTCCAGAAATAAGGTACTCCTTTCAAACACAAAGAATAAGGGAATGGGCTTTGTAAGTCATCCTCTTCCCTGTATATGCGCAGCAATCCACAGAGGAATAAGGCCTGAAACAGCAGTAACATGAATGTAGATGTCTGAGGAACAGCAGAAATGGCCGTGCTTGGAAAAATTAAACATCCAGTCTGCCACTTCAGATTATTTTGCCTCTGCCAATTAAAGAAATTAGGATAAAGAAAAAATATTATACACTTATAGGTGACAGGAAAAATGTAAAAGAGTCAGGTCTACCCTCAAACTTCATCAAAGTAGGCTTCTACGAAATTACATGTCTCCTGAGAAGCATTCCTCTAACGAGTTCAAGAGTTCCCCCAAGAAAGTCCATTAACTCTCACAACAGCATCTTCAGGTTTTCCCACTGACCTCCTTTATTGGAGTGCTTCCAGTCTGAGACTCATGAATCTGATTCCTTTTTCATCTCGTACGATGGACATGATGAGTTACCTGCAGGACAATGGTCCCAAACTGTAAGCCAAGACCATCTTTACAGGACAGAGATAAAGAACAGAAGCCTTCCCCATCATTCTTTAATTAACTGACTTGAACATGCTGCTCTGCAGGCCAAGGAGAAATTCACAGGTCTTTGTCATCTCCTCCAGCACTCAAGTCTTTCTGTAAGCTACCTTGTCACTCTGTGATCAATTTTATACTTCCCAAAGGAAGATATTTTCTGTTAGAGAAATCTAATCCTGGTCACCCTTTTGCGAAGATAGGTCCAAGATACTCGTCTTAGGAAAAAAATCAGTATGCTTAATAAACCTGCTGCTTAGGTGACATTCTTTGTACTGAGTTGGCCACATTTCACAAGCACTCAGCAGTGTGGTCTACCTGCTTTCCCGGGCTGGTTTCCAGCTGCTTTTCACTAGCACTCTTTCAGATAGCCTTAATACTCTGGTTACTACACTTAGGACACCTTTATCACACACACATGCTGAAAAAGTATTTTAGGACTTAACAGATTTTAAGACAAGTTCTTAGAGCTGAGAAATTTAATATGGGGATATTTAGCTTTCATTAAGTCTCAAGAACATGTCTCTGTGTTTGCTTAGTCTGGTGCATATTAGTGTGTACGGAAGAGTGTCTCTGGGAAGCCATCTGGTATGTTATAGCACAGTATGTACTATCTTTCCTTGTTGCCAAACACATGCATTCAATTAATGATAATCATCTGCTGCTTCTATGCAGTGATAATTTTTTTTTTTTCCCTTTCCTGAGTAGTCTTAGCCAAGCTTTGCATAATCACCTTAGGAAACCTTAGTGCTGAAAATTTGATTTCCTTCCCAGACAGCAGCATACCAGTGGGGTCTGACACAACCCTTGCTTGTTGCTGAGGAGGAAGTGGAAAAGCAATAGCATTGCTTTCTCTCACACGATCACAGCTGGGCTCCCAGACACAGTCAGCAAAAAAAAATATTACATAGCCTGCAGAAATGTCATCAGGATTGGAAAGGTGCTGATCTAGGAGTAACAATAGCTCTAAAAACAGCTGTTGTCATCCGTAGAGATTTAGCAGTTCCACTAGAGAAACACTTTAGCCAGTTTTCCTCACTATCATGGAAAAACTTATTTCAGATGTGATTGTGAACGAAGGGAGAAACAACTATTTAGTGCTAAAGCACGGGAAACCAAAATTTCATTCAAGACTGCACAAAGGCTGAAATAATCACTCGTGATTATATTACATATCAGATAATAAATGAAACAAAAATAAATTTAAAAGGGAGAACAATTAACTAAAAGACACTTTACAGACATTTGGCTTCATCGGTCACCTTTTCTTTCATATCTTATAATAAAGGCAAATTTTGACCCAAGTGGATCTGCACTGGAAACTGCATCTAAATTCCCCACTCCTCTGGCTGAGGTCAGGACAACATCAGGTGAAGACACAATGGGATTTCAGACCAGCAGTACCAGAGAACACCTTTGCATGGCCACACATCAGAAGCTACAGATCATTCCAACACATACAGGAGAATGCAGGCTTTCAGTAAAATAGAGAAATAAATGAAAAGCCCACAGAAACCACAGCATATCTAAGAAAGTCAAATGGAGAGATGAAGAGTTTTGGCAGTGTTTTACATCCCTGAAGTGGCGCGGTCAAGCCTGGTTAGTACCACACTGGTTCTGTCAGATCTTCCCAGGCAGTGGGTGAAAAGGAGAGTGAGAAATAAGTGAGAAAAATGGTCTTTTGGAGACTGCAAGACTGATGTCTCCCCCTCTGTACTCTGGTCCTTGCCTGGCCCATGGCAAGAGCTGCAGGGAGGCTCCTGGTAAGTCTGAGGCGGAGCAGCACACATGGCCCATGTGTTGCTTTCTCATTTCTCTCTCCATCAGCTCTGGTGCTGTATTCCGATGCCACTTTGCCACCACCACCAGGAATTTGCTGAGCTGAGGACCTGCTTGCCCATGTGGCGCAGTGATCTCTGTGTGCATCCCAGCTCAATGTCCAGGCTGGACGGAAGCAATGTGAAGGTGCCAGGGGTGCTGGGCTGGCAGGGCTGGCCCTGGTGCTGCTACGCCCAGAAGCAGATGCTTCAAGCGCCAAAACCAGAAAGATTTTATCCCGCTCCTACCCTTACCAAACCTTCTGGAGAATCACTTGGAAGAGCTGGGTGTGGCTCTTGGTGGTCACTACAGAAAGTGTTGCTCCAAAAGTCTTTAAGACTACAAAATTCGGTTTATTTGTCCTATTGAGAAGTCTGAATATGTACTGAATATATGCTGCTCACAGGGAGACAAAACACAGAACTGGGCTGCACTGAAACATTTGAACACTTTAAAGAACTCGCATAAGGAGAAAGAGTATGAATATGGTCCTGTCTTTACTGTAGGAAGGAGATCTGTAACTCCTCTGTAGATCTGTAGATGGACCATGAAAATAGTCAGCTTTATCAAATTTATGCTACATCTCCTAACATTCATTTATTATGTAGGTTGCATTGCGGTGACGTTGCAGTGCAGACAAACCAAAAACTTGCAACGTAGTAGTACAAAAAGTGTGACCTTACACAGACAGACAAGAAAGCTGTTCTTTCAAGCTAATGCTAAACTTGAATAATAAGTCTCTGTCTGTAAAGACTTCAGCTGCTGCTCTCACTGTATAAAAAACAGAACAAAGAGGAAAATTCAGCTGAAGAATTAATATGTATAGGTTTCTGAAGTCTCATTAGAGAACTGATAGATGTTTTTAAGCCAGGTAGCACTGACAGTCCCTGGAATCATCTTCCAGTTCTACCTGTGCCAACTTTGCTGCCCACTGCATGCAGGATACATACTCATACAGGGGTTTGCGTTTTTATGAACTTTAAATTTCTTAAAGTAAACTCTTTACTCCCTCTTGTGGCTTTTTAGCAAGTATGTTCCTTCCACTTGGAATCGCGTTGGATTATATTTTTCATGGCATATATTTGATGTTAAATAAATTGGTTACAATGTTGGGTCGTGAGTTCTATTCATTACATATATTTCCTTCCAGAATACAGTAGATTTGTAAAACGTTTCTCTCCAAATATATCTATACATCTATTTCATATTTCAATAATCATATAAAGTAACTTGAAAAATATTTCATTATAACTTTTGCAGCAGGCATAAATAAAAATTTGACTGTTTTTTAGAAAAAGACTTTCAAGACTATATTAACTGCCCTCCAAATAACAGTTTTTTTAATAAGTGTATGAGAACAAAAACATCTTTAATACATTAAAATATTTTAGTCTGGGAGGAGTGACTGATACAGAAGGCTGTGCTACCATGTAGTGAAACCTGGACAGGCTGGAGAGTTGGACACAGAGGAACCTGATGAAGTTCAACAAGGGCAAGTGCAGGGTCCTGCACCTAGGGAGGAACAACCACATGCACCAGTACAGGCTTGGGGCTGACCTACTGGAGAGCAGCTCTGCGGAGAGGAACCTGGGAGGGCTGGTGGATGACAAGTTGACCATAAGCCAACCGTGTGCCCTGGTTGCCCAGAAGGCCAATGGCATCCTGGGCTGCATCAAGAGGAGTGTGGCCAGTAGGTCGAAGGAGGTTCTCCTCCCCCTCTACTCTGCCATGGTGAGGCTGCATCTGGAGTATTGCGTCCAGTTCTTGGCTCCCCACTTCAAGAAAGGCAAGGAACTACTGGAAAGAGTCCAGCGGAAGGCTACAGAGATGATGAGGGGACTGGAGCATCTCTCCTATGAGGAAAGGCTGAGGGAGCTGGGCTTGTTCAGACTGAAGAGGAGAAGGCTGCGAGGGGACCTTATAAATGCTTATAAATATCTGAAGGGTGGGTGTCAGGAGGATGGGGTCAAACTCTTTTCAGTGGTGCCCAGCGACAGGACAAGAAGCAACAGACACATACTGAAGCAGAGGAAGTTCTGTCTGAACATGAGGAAGAGCTTCTTCACTCTGAGGGTGACAGAGCACTAGAACAGGCTGCCCAGAGGGATTGTGGATTCTCCTTCTCTGGAGATGTTCAAAACCCAGCTGGATGAGATCCTGTGCAGCCTACTGTAGGTGACCCTGCTTCGGCAGGGGGCTTGGACCAGATGATCCAAAGAGGTCCCTTCCCACTGCTACGATTCTCTGATTCTGTGATTCTGTGATTTTGTATAATGAAGTTTTCAGAGAGCAAACACAATCTCTGGTCTGGCCACACCAGGCACAAACTGTATTTTTTTTTTCCTGGTGTGTGCTGAGTGTGGGTGTATACACCGCCAAAGCAGAGAGAATAGGAATGAGCTGTGGCACTTGCACAATGAGGGAAGTGGCAGAATTCATTATTCCTGTGGCATGTCAGTCACCACATTCCCTTACTGTTGGCTGTCACACCACACACATCTCTCATGGATGCAGAATACTGATGGGAGACACTCTATTTTCAGCTTTATTTCTCTTTTTCAGTTTACATAACACATTCCCAGTGGGCAAAAAAGCCCTAAACTTCTACAGCATCACAACTTTTTTCCCGTATTCACTCCATTAAATTATACTAACCTTTTTCTATTTCTTATCTGAAACACTTCTCAAGAAATTAGAATGCAGATAAAGAATCAAATTCCAGAGGCTTTGCAGAGCATGTGGTGACAGCTGAGCCCCCGCAACCCCACCTGTGCACGCTAGTAGTTGCAGCAAATATGCAAATGTAAATCAACCCTCTTTCACTGAAGGCTTCCCAAAATTTTACCTTTTCACAGCTGCCACCAGCTAAGAATGGGCACAAGGGGAGTTAGTCTGGCTCTGTTCTTACCATTTTAAACCTCTGTTACTTGATCGAGGTCTGAGTTTTAGGACATTTTACTGGCCATCTGTACAGATGAAGCTGTTACCAGTTTTCTCCTACCGTAAATCAGTGGTTTTCAGATAACTTGGCTGAACCTTAAAGTTTTTCCTTCTCCAGATTTCTTCTCTGGTTCTTAATTTTGCAATCAAATATATGCTTGTCATGGCCATATATAGGATGGCAACACACAAGACAGTTATTTTGTACTTCAGATTCTTGGGCATGAGGTCTTTAAATACAGAAGAAGGAGCGGTGATTAGAAGGTATTTTATTTAGACTTGGATTGGTTTAAATGAAAAGGAGTAGATGCTCTATTTTTGGTTATTCAGAGCCAATTTATTTTTCTTCCTGCCTAAGATAAGAGCTCTGGAGAAAGGAGAGATCTCTGCTATAAGCAATCTGGGCAGTAAGCTTGGAATTCTGTAGCTCCATCTCTGCTTCTGCTGCAGAGATATTTCTTTAAATCCAGTGCTGAAAATCAGGCTAGATTACAAGGTCTAAGTGAATCAGCAGTGCAGTCTACAAAGCCCGGCTGCCACTGAAATACACAGCCTGTAGAAGCTTCCAGGACCTGACAGTGTTCATTTTGAGATAAAACAAGCTCAGTTCTGATTTGCAGCTGTGAACAGTGCACTAAGGAACAAGAATCAAAGGTCTATTTGCTTGTCCATGTCTTGGTGATGACTAGCTACACAGGACAGAAAGCAGGGAAGGAGATTAAGTCATGGAGAGAATTTACTTCAAGGCTTAAAAAAGGGAAAAAAAAAACCAAACCAATCCAAGCACTGTAATTTGTCTTAAAATGTTTCAAACTTTGAAGAAGAAACTCAGCTAGCATGGACTGGTTTATATTCATGTGGGCATAAGGACAGTGTGTCTTTGTCTTTAAAGAGTATGACTTGGCATTCACGTTCCAGTCTGCTGGGAGTGGGGTTTTGTAGTCATTTTATTTTAGAAGCTCACACCAACTAACTGGCTTTATCATATTAAATCATTTATCATGGAGCTCTCCGTTCAGTGCTCCTCTGCTGACACATTTCTCAGACCAGCACCGCACATTTCAGAGTAGTCACACCACCAGCGTGGCAGACTGTTGTATCCCTTGGGTTATTCAGTAGAGGAATAGTGTGGGACAGATAAAGGTAGTTGTACATCAAGATGCTGAAATATTCAGGAAAGATTTTTCCCTAGGGAATTCCTAGACACACTTTTTTGACAGGGCAGGTGCATAGCCACTGTGTTATTTATTAGACAGCACAAACACGGAGAACTACAGTCAAGATTTATCTTTAATTTGAGGTATTCTTTAGAAGCAACTGTTCCATTGGGAAGAAATGACTGCTCTGAATTGCTTTAGCTAAATAAAATTAGCAGTTAACATGTGTAGGAAACTTTATAATAATTCTGAAGTCAGAAACACAGCCTCAGTGAGCACTGAAGACAAGGGACAGGAATTCAACTAGGATTACTGCAGAAAGGATGAGAAGGGAGCATCTTTTACTTGCTTACGTGCTTTGCATAAGTGAGAGCTGCTGCAGGGAGTTAGGGTGAAAAGTAGTAGTATCTTATTCCTTCAGTTCACTGCCATGTATGGATAATTGTATAGGAACTGAATAGGATTACATAGAAAATAATGGCATAGCAACAGATACTATAGGGTGATGGGGTAAGGACTAAGCAGCGCACTACCTGTCTTTGTGCTCTTAGATTGTGGCAGATTGCAATGACCACACTGTCGCTTACCGCTCAGCAAATGCAGTTAGGTCTACAGTAACAATTTTTGCTTCTTTGCCTGCCCAAAAGTTAAAAAAAAAAGAAAAAAGGAAACAAATTTAAGACAATTTTTAAACTATGATGGTCTGGACTTCAAGCCACAATGGAATACATGACGTTCTACTATGGAATTCACTGTTGTGCACTGTGGCCTTTTCCCTGCTAGAGAACATATGACCAAAATAGCAAAAAAGAGTTGCCTGAAGAAAGATATAATTGAAGTCTATAACTTACAAGAAAAGGTGAAGGTGTGAATGCTCAGTCTGACTTCTAATGTAAAGACTAGGACATTGCTGCTGTGAAGCAGATTCATGAAAAGCAAAGGAGAAGCCTATTCAATACACTGTTAAACTGTATAATGTCTTGCTATAGGATGCAAAGCATGCTAAACATTGACAGGATTAGACAAGTTTGTTAAGACAGACCCTGGTGTACTGGAGCACATCTCTGGCCCACCAAGATGGCTGCAGGGGTGGAGCACAGGAGCAAGGAGGAGCTGACTTCAGCCTGGAGAAGAGAAAGCTAAGGAGGGGCTGTACACCCTGCACTTGTGTACCAAACGGGTAGTTACAGTGGAACCCAAAAGATAAAGGTATGCACAGCCAAAGGATAAGAGCAACAGTTACAGGCTACAGCAAGATAAGTAGCAGTTAGCTACAAGCAGAAAATATTTCACAGCAAGGGCAGTCAAACTGGCACGGGCTGCGGAGAGAGGCTGTGCAGCCTACTGGTTTTGGAGATGCTCAAAACCCACCTGTAGAAGGCCCTGGGCAGCCCAGTCTAGCATTAGCCTTGGTTTAATCCCGTAATACTGTGAAAGGGAGATCCACTGGAGGTGCTAAATACAGAGGTAATCACTTCTGTCTCGGAAGGGCCCTGACCTGCAGATCACTGGAGGCAAAATGTGCTTCAGGGAAATGTAAATTTGCAAATTTAGTCCCCCCTTGCGCCTCTTGCCACCATATTTGTTATGATCATAACAAATATAAGTAAAATGAAGAATTTTACTTGCTTACACTAATGTTTACAGTTAAAGACCTCTCCAGCTCCTATCATTGTCCCTGAGCACTTGTAGACATTCTTTTCTGTGTGTTTTTGGTTTTTTTCCCACCACTACAGATATGTTTAACAGAAGAACACATACTAACAAGCCTAATACAGTCACTTCATGTGTATTATTTAAAAACTTTGGCTCTTGTGTAAAATAAATATGCCACAAATGCTTCCTTATTGAGTCCCTTTATTTAACTTTGGTTGACAACTACACGCTGTACTTCCCTGTGAGAAGTTTGATTCTTCCTGTTAGGTTATAATTTTTAATCCTGTTTTTCTCAATGCCATAATGGGCATTATTCTTCTGGCATTTATTTAAACAAAGGTTATTTTTCTAAAACCCATTTAAAAAAAGCCCAAACATACAGTTATTGCTCTTTCACTTTAATTTCTCCTTTCTTCCAATCTCTCACAGTACTTCTATATTCACTATTGTTTAAGATAGAGTCCTAAATGTTGCATGTTTTACCACTGATTCCAATGAAATCTGTGCTGGTTTATATTAGCCTCACAAGAATACTTCTAGACTACTGCTTATACTATTAATAGTTTAAAATGAGAAAGGAATACAGAATAATACAATTAACTTGTTTCTTTTCCATCTAGTTCTTGTATTTTGTGTGTAGAAGACACCCAAATCAATTAGACTGAGAAAACCTAAAGAAAACAAAAAAGAAAGAAACAGTTTTGATGTCAGAGCCAACAGCTGCTTAAATATAGTAAGGTCTCTTCAGTTTCCCTCTTAGATCCTGGCCCTGCTGATCTATATGTATGCAAAATTTTATTATTTAATCTATAAAGAAAAGTCTTCAGGTAAAATACATTTCTTCTTTACAAATCCTCAGATGAGCCCTTAATAGTATTTTTTTAATTATGCTTTCTCCTTGCTGCTTGTCCCCACAGTGCATTTTGTTCTCCTGTGCAGATTTTCTTTTGGTTCATCTTTTTGTTTTGTGAATGAGGGCTGACACCTTTTGTGGAAAGATGTGGGTGAACGAATGTAACAGCTATTTTGCTCTCAAGATGAACTAATCTTGGCATCTGTTTTTGACCTATTCTGTCTCCAGCTGATCTACCCTGTAAATCTTATTTGAACTGATGTAGCTGTTTCAACCTTGGTAGATACGTTTTAGTACTTTGGACTCAAATGCAAGTTTCAAATATTGAGCCAAACAATATTGAACTTATTCCTGAATTATCCAGACTTCTACTGACAACAGCCAGAAACCTGAGGAGTGCACAGACATTTGGCAATGGTGATTTATGAGTAAGAGCTACTTTGGGAACTCCACTTGCCCCGTGTTGTCCGGTGGCTACATCTGCTGTGTATGACATCTTATTTTCAGGTGCCATTGTCTTGGACCTTTCATACACAGTAACAGAGTATGTGACAGCAGGAAAATCCTTGAATCTGCCTATTTGCTTTTTTCATTCGCAGGTTCTAGATAGTGTTGGTAGAACAGTTCATGCATAGAAAAATTGTCTATACTGCTTACGAACAAAGGGTGGAGGATGTTTTCTTTGGATCATGCTGATTCCATTACTTTTTAAATGTCTCAAAAGCCCCTGAGAGTGACAGGATGGTCAGTGGGTGTAAATAGGATTTTGACAGAAAGGCCAAGTTCTCTCGATTTTGAAGCCAGATGTTCATAGCAAGACTGTCATTGTCTGAGAGGTTTGAATTGCATGTTTTCAGATATCCTTGGATTAACTGACAAGTTTCCTATTAGGAAACTAGGATTTCTTCACGTTATCTTGCTTTGGTTATAACTTGAAACAGCCACTTCTATCTCTAATATAATATCATCCTTTTATTTCATGTCACCACAAGCTTTCTTCGATGGCATTTGCCCTTTTGGTTTTCGTGTCTCTATTCAGAATTTGGCACGCAATCACTAAAACTTTCATTTCTGTTTCTCATTTTTACAGAACTACTCAAAACATGTACAATTTACAAGTCATTTGTCCCATATTATAAATTTGTCATGAAAGCTTTAGCCAAGTTTGATGTGACTGACGGTCCATGAAATTTTGGAAGGTTTTGCAGATATTTTATTAATGCAGACAAATGTCAACCATATGCTGGTCTGCTTCAATGTCCTGTGGTGAGACTACTCAAATGTGATTGAGATTGATTAGATCTTGCCAGCAGAGTTACATCAGCAGGAAATTATTTGTAAAGCCCCCCTCCTAACTTCATTACTTCCATTTCCACCCCAAACTGAACTATCTGTAATAGCCTTTATAAACAAGACTAGAAAAGTATGTAATTCCTTTTGAGGAGATACCTTTTGAAGGCTTTCCTCTTTAAATTTTCTCTTAGTAAACTCATTATATTTTAAATTCTAGAACATGAATTCTAAAAAAAAAAATCTATTATTTTTATTTGTAAGAAATTATTCCATCTTATTTTATACATGATCTTTCAGATATTATTCTGAAGAAATTCTTGTTGATATGGTCTCTTGAGATACTGTTACTACCCATTATCCTAGTAAGTTTGTCTGTGCCAGGATATTTCAGAAAACTTGCGACTGATATCAATATATGACATTATTTTCCGTATTTGCCAGTGACCTTAACTCCTGTACAGCTTTTCTCTCCTATCGTATGTTTTTGTGAAGTATATTGAACTCAGAAAGTTTTCAGTGATAATGGTACTGCTTTATTTTGAAAAGCTCATCTAATTGCATTCACTTGTCATCACTGGATGTATCACCAGTTATACTTGCTGAAAAAACCCAAACATTTGAGTTGCAGCTGGTGTGCTGGAATAAGGAAGAAGAAGCTGTATATCTTTCGTGACCATAAGCTTTTGTAGCAATATAATTAAGATTATCAAAATTCCCAAGAGCTAGCTAATTAATTCTTTTTCATACTTATCTTTGAAAATACTGTTGCTTACTTTTCTTCTTAGATAGTATCTCCAGCGTTTTCAAATCCATACATGTTTTTTTCTAGATTTGGTGGCAAATTTATTACTGTCACAGGCTGGAGAAAACCACTGTAACACTGGAATAATGTTTTGTTCTATATGCTGCTTCTTTTGAAAACAGTAAGAACTTTAAGTATTTTCTGATGTCAGTTCTCTAGGAGTGGAGTTGAAAGCATTTATTTTACATGTATTGGTGAATAATAGCCATGATAGCAGGTAACTACTACTATCAGTCTAGAGGTGATAGAGAGGTCTTAGAGGTGAGAAATTTTGTTTCTAGTCTCTGTATCACTGAACTCATTAGCTTTAAAACTTATTGCGATGTCAACATTAATGCCATGGTTTAGCAAAGCACATTAGCTGATGTCTAAGTAGTTCTTAGGAATTTCAACAGGAAGGTTAGTATCTACTGACTTCACTGAGACTTGAACATGTAAGTGCATGCTTACTGAATAGGAAAACTGCCCCAGATGAAGGCTTACATGACAGGCGGCATTACATATGGGAGTTATATGTACATGTGAAGGATTGATGAATTATGGCCTATTTATACTTTTGTTCCGTTTGAGGTTTTGGGTTTCACTAGGACTTTGGATAGACATCTGAGCTACATTGGGACATCAGGCAGCTGAGCACAAAAGTATGACAAACTGTTGTATGTGTTTAAGAAATTAGGAGAGTTAGCTGAGGCACTCCTCAGTAGGAAGGAAGGTCACATATTATCATAAAAATCTCACACTTTCAAAAAAAGAAAACCTACATAGCAAACCACCAGATAAAAATATAAATCAACAAACATAATGAAAACGTGTTAAAAAAATACTATCAGGACACTATTTTTTGGTATTCTTTGAAGTAATGTTTATGTATTTTGAACTTAGAGTTATTTTGGACTGACACAAAATTTTGCATTGGTTTGTATAAGAACTAGGTATAACTGACATTTAAAATACTTTCCATGTTGTTCTTTCTAAGGAGAAAGACCAGGAGGTCTAAGTCTATAAATATTTCTTATTATATAAACTATCCTTTCTATAAACTTAGTGGCTCTGGAGTATTTATATAATCCAGTCAGTTTCCTAATATGGTCAACTTTCAGTTATCCCAGTTACATCATATTTCCTTATTATACACATATGTCTTCAATGCTGTGTCATATGATCCCTGCGATTTGTGTGGAAAAAGCTGATAGCTCTCCTACAGTTTATTTCCACTTCTATTTTCATCTTCCTACTTTGAACTTCATTCTGAGTATTTGAAACTTTTACTACCAACAGATCCTCCGGATTTTTCATTACTGAGAAGTTTGTACCTTTGTCCACCTCTGTCACTCCATTAAAATAATATTTCCATTTGTTTTACAAACAGGTCTGGCATGCTTCCTCGTGTCTCGCTCAGCATGATTCCTCTGTCTGTGCAGTACTGCTTTTGCCAAAATGTCTGCCCAAGGTAATGTCAGTGCCAGTTCTACTGCAGCCATAGAGCCTTTTCAGCCTTGATACTCTGCTGCAGAGTTCACAGTCTACCCAATGCGTATGAATATGAACTCAGCACTGTACTTCTCTATGTGCAGTAAAGAAGTTTTGCACTTTTTTAAGGACCTTGAAATGTTTCTTGGCCATTTTCCCAACTGTGACACAGAGCATGCTTGTAGCTCTCATGTTGAGTTACATATTTGTAAGGAGAGGTAAACATATTAGACTCTGTGTAGTATTGATCTTCTCAGTGTGGATGCTTACAGAAACCTGGAGGTAAGACCTGAAGTATCAGTCTTGATATGCAAGCAGTCTACTCAAATTTTTAGCGGTAATAGCAAAATGACAGGATTGCATGACCTAAGGAAATGAATTTGAAAGATTAGTTAGTAATCCACTAAGTTGCACAATACAGAGACTACACTACTCAAATCAATTGTCTTTTAAGCAGGTGAGTACAAATTATATACAAGGAAAAGCCTCTCCTTTAGACAGATGTAAAAATTAGTTGTCTGAAAATTAGTAAATTAGGATGTAAAAATTCAAAAATGTTTGCATAAACTATGGTTTTAAGACTTGTGCTGACCAAGGGTCCAAATATCAAGATCAAAGCTGTCAGAAAAGATGGTAAGAATTGAATGTTATCTGGAAGGTAATAGAAAGGGAAGTGAGCAACGTTTTAAAAGCCAAAGAAAAATCCAAACATAGCAAATAAAATCTGTGGGTGTAGAAAGATTACAAACAGGATACGTGAAAATGTGCAATTCTCTACCACCTAGAGCTGAGTAAAATATGGAAATCAGACCTGTGGCAATTTTTCTTTTATAATCATGGCTTTTATTATGTATAAGGTAACTTGTGACCCCAGACGCAGCTGGACTGACTCAGGTTGCAATATCTGTCCTCTGGAGGTGCTGCAGACCAATGTAATGGGTGGCAACAGTTCTCCACTGCAATAGGATGTTCCTGCAATGACAGGATTTAGCAGTTAGTAATGTCCAGAATCTTCATTATCTGGTGGAAATACGGAAATGAGACCCTCTGTATGGTGGGAAATGTGTGTGCATTGAGTCTTTTCCATAATGAATTTTGAAATTAATTAATGAATTAATGAATTCATTAATTAATTTCATTAATGAATTAATGAAAGAGAATTTTGCTTTCTTTTTTTTTTTATGTTAGGAACAGTGGTCTCTAAAAGATTTCACTGCCGAATTGTTAACTGCCTTGAATTAAACCAGATTCATTAATATAATGTGCCTTAGATTTTGGTTCCTCAGGATTGCATTCTTTTCTGTAAATGCCACATAAAAAATATGGATGTATATTATCTTGGTGGGTGCAGATTGCCAGGGTCTGGATCCCTTAGCTGATTCAAGAAGGCCTGTCCAGATCTAATTCACTCACACAACAGTATATTCAAATTGTCCCATTAATTTAATTGAAAAAGTGAATTATTGAAACCTGTTGTCATGGAAGTCAGCTGAAAAAAAATGGGAAAGGTGTCAAAATTTCACTCATGATGTAGAGTATTATTAAACTGGAGCATCAAAACATGGCCCAAAGTAAACAGACATTAATAGAACATGTCTAGACTAAAAACTATGTAAAGGCAAAATGACCAAGGAGAATATTACCATTCTTTTCTTTTTTTTTTTTTTAAAGAGGAAATTTAGTTATACTTTGTGTAAAGGGGTATGGAAAGTGTCTGGAGGAAAACAATAAGAACAGGGAAAATTGTTTGCTCTGTGTTTTTGAGGACTTTGGAACACAGAAGTGTCAGAAAGGAACCGCTGAAGTCACCACATCATAACTCACCCCTCCCCTCTGAGTGCACAGCAACGTTGCTGTCAACAACGGAAAATATGCTTGCATGCTTAAGAAAGCTTAATTTTCTGAATAACTATCCAGTCAAGTTGGTGTGTCAGCACTGTGGGTTTTTTCCGTTTTTCCAGTCATTGACAGATGTGTCACACAAACAAACAAAAGGATTGGAAAGAATATCCATGTAGTGCTACTGTACTCTTGTGAAAACATGTGTACTGTACCACAACCTCTGTGCGAATAATGAGATCAGATTTATCCATGCTAACATCAGTACTGTTGTTCTTAAAGGGTTTTTTTTAATAAATTTACTTTAGAAAGCATGCTTTGTCTTCAGAGCTTAGGACAGATGTGTGTTAGGTGTTGAAGATTACACTGGGAATGAGAGAGAATGATCAGGTCACAGCTGAAAAGGAAGTACACATATACTGATGAATTCAGACTGTTGGAAGAGAAACGTCATAAGAAGAGCAAATTACAGTTTTGCAGAAGCTTTTTGTTGTGTGATCCACAAACAGATGGGCTTGTACCAACTGTTATTTGTATTTCATAGCCAGGTTATGCGTAGGATAATGACAATGTCATTTGCCATCAGAGCTAAGGATATAAAGCGGTTCTTTGAAATGAGTGTCTCCAGAAAGAGAGGCCTGAGAAGCATCATCTGGCCTGTCTACAGATGCCACATTTAACAGTGGAAAAATATATCAAAATACATTGACTACTTTAAAGTTTTGCAGCGCGGGTGTTGACTCATTCTCAATCTTTGCTTCTTGCCCCTTTTTTGTGCATCTGACTCTGTGGCATCTCTGCAAAGGCTCCTCAGCTGCCCATTTCAGCCCTGCTTCAGCTAACTGCCACTATCTTTAAGCCTGGTTGTCTTATGTCCTAAGCTATAACTACTTAGGTAGAATTTTTTCAACTACTAGATTCCTGAGGAGATAAATTGCTCTTGCTGTTAGAAATGTGACCTTTCTTTGCATCCTAAACATACTGAGTTTCAGCTTTCAGCCACTGGCTCACGTTTTGTCTTTATTGTCTAATGAATCCTCTGAAATCATGCTAGACCTTGGGAAGGTACTCTTGGCAAGAGTCAAAGAAAATGTACATTTCCAAAATGGGATTTGAGCTAAATGAGGAACCTGCATTCATCTTTGTGATCCAAAAAAACCTCATTCAGTCTTCACCTTGAGATTCAGCCTTAAACTGACTGAACTGAGAAAATTCAAGCTATAAATCCATAAAGGTCTTTAAATATCCATTACTATTCTTGGTTTTCAAGTTCCTTGGAGTCCAAGGAAAACCCAGAAAAAAGGTAGCGGGGACAGGAATGTGGCTGTGTACCATAGCGAAGATGATGAACACAGCCAAGGTCACAGGAATTCTAGCCCTGTGCTGCAGAAAATCCTTAGAAAGTTTTCTGGCAGGAATTGAGATACATAATTTTTAAACAGTTTTTTTGTTGATCATTACCTGGAACTTAACTACTTAAAGGCTGTATCTGAAAAAAAGCATTTACTGTGGTCTATTCTTTGCTTTACGTTCTCTTGGATAAATTTTAGACAGAGATTTAAAAATCCTTTCCTTGTCATAGTTTTCTACTTCTGTTTATTATGTTCATGCAGTTGCCTTTTTTAACATGATATAGTACTAAATATAAAAGTAAAATGTTTAAATTTTTCGCTATTCATAGAGTTCAAGAATAGCACTGGGAGCTGAGGTTCTGCTAACTTTAACTAAGTGAACACAAATTTTATTTTGTTTAAAGACACTTTCTCAGGATTAAGTTTTTCGCTATGAACGCTGGGGAACATTCTCTTCTCTTCCTTAGTTATATGCAGCAATATAGAAAAAAAACCCCAAGAAATCAAAAAACCAACCAACTCATAGCGGAGAACAATATTTCAAATGTTTCTTTTCACAGGACTAGTAATTACAGTCTTACTGAAGTAGCTAAACTTTCAAATCCAGTGAAATGCCCAATAAGTTTTTATCAAAATTTACTTGAAATCCTGGGGACTTTTTCTGCTGATTTCAGTAGCATTGGATTGGGGAACTGGTAAGAATACTAATGTGAATACAAATTAAAGAAAATCACTTTGCCTTTACTTCAAATAAAGAAGCATAAAATCCAATAACTTAAATAGAGACATATTTACACATTATAACAGGGGCTAAAAAATGTCATTACTTTACTTTAGGTGCTCTTTTTATTATTTTTAACTACACTAAACCATTTTCCACAAATAATATTTATAGAGTACATTACAATAAGGATGATGGAAAAAAGGCTGCGGAATAAAACATCTAACTGTTTTTGGCTTTCCACTGGCACTTTCCCATTTGTGTGCAGCACTCCAAAACCAGAAATCTTGGCAGCTTTTTTTGTGGTTCAAAATTCAATTACTGTTCCATCAGAAATAGTAGAGGTATTAACAGAAAGATTTTCAAAGATATTTGTGAGACAGATTTCACTCCCTCCTTACACAGCAGAGACATTGTTGTCATATCTGACAGATTAACCTGGCGCCAGGATTTTCAATCTGTTGACAGTGCTTGTGGTTGGGTAATTTTTTGAGTTAAATTGTCTCCAAAACAAAAAAAAAAACCTACACCCCAAAACCAACTCAAAATTTAGATCAACATTAGGTTGAGAAACTACTTTCCTTCATTCTTTTTAAGTAATCTTCCATTATCATGTGTTGGTTTGAGGTGCCTTAGTATTATTATATAGTGGGTAGTATTCTTAAAGGAAAACTGCATTCCTTCTCATTATATTACTATTCAGGGAGCTGAGGTCCCAGTTCAAAAAGCATTTCAGTCTTAATTTCAATTCAGTTTGGATGACAATCCTTAAAAATGGCACGTCAGTCTTTAGATATATAAACAAGACTCCTGGTTTTAATTGTAATACTTTCACAAATGAATCCTGCCGATGTGTGACAGCAAGGCACTAATGGTTTTCTCTTTATACATGCAAGTCCTGTGGAGGTTTGCTAACTGAAACAGGAAAGCTGAAGGCAAGGAAAAGGCTTGATGGTTCACCTTGCTGTTGAATGTTACCTTCAAAATGATAATGCAAGTCCTTCTTTTGTTGATGATGCCTTTGTGACACGTCATGGCTTACAAAGAAATATTGCAAAATCAAGATTGACTGCTTCCTTCTCCTATGGTCTACTATAAACAGGAATTAATTCAGTAAAGCCCTATGTCTTATTTTATTCAAAAGATTGAACTAGACATTCCTAGTAATTCTCACCAGTTGTTTTTTTTTCACAGCAATTAATTAGGCTCATTTTCTTTAAAGACAGAAGATATTTCCTACTTTGTGAATTCAGATTTTGTTTTTAACTGAAATTGTAGTAGATGTATGGAATATGAGGATGAACATAGGAAAAAAAGGGGCATCTAACTACATAATGTGCATTGCAAAATGTAGAATCTTTTGAGTAGTCTAGGATTAAGGTATGTAATGTGGATAAAACTAGGCACATTTGATTTAGCTGTGAAATATTGGTTTTTATTGAATTAACCTGCTTACCCATTACTGTATAACTTCATTCAATTATTCCTTTTGAAGAAGTACAAATACAACAATTATCTTCTTGGTTATTTAAATACACCCAGACAATTAAATGAGTTTCTCTTAAATGAGTATGTGTATTTTAGTTTTCAGCTTAGAAAATCGTTCAGTGTCTCCTCTGCTATCTCCTCTCTCCAAGCTATTATTAGTGTCATATGACTATGTCTATGGAAATTAAAGAATCAGTATTTTACTTAATTAGCTTGCTTACACAGCCAGCTACCATCAATATTTGTATTCAGAGCCAGCTCTGTTTTGAAATCGGTCTGCTATTCTGTGAGCCAGAGCTTTAAAATATACATGCAGTTGCTGAAGGTTGTCTAGATTAAAATGCAAAATCGGTACTGGAATAACAGAAAAACCTGAGATCAAATATGGAGTGATGGAATCATTATCTCCTTGAATGTACTTCCTGTTCAAATTTATAACTTCTCTGGGTTCGAGTCATTCCTTGTATTACTACTTCTGCCACAGTGTGAGTTGTTACATCTCTTATTCTGCTCGCATCTGAGGGTATTTTTAACAGGCATTAGTCTGCTTACTTGAAGACCTATGAGAGACCAGGCTCTTTGGGGAAAGTCCTCAGTAGGTACAATTCCCTTTTTTAAATACTGTTTTCTCTACCAAATCTGCATCTGATATTTTTTCTCCAGACACACTTGTAGGAATCAGGAGAAATCTTTAGGTCAAAGGAGTTACATCAATGTGCAAATCACATAATCAGAAAGAACATCTGTCTCTTCATGTTCTCTTTGACAGGCCAGCCTTGGCACTTTTGAGACCAAGTTGCGGTTCACAGTGATGCAGCCGTAGCTGCTGTCAGTTTTTGTGCTGGGCATGTGCATAAGAAGAGCATCGCGTCCTTCTCCCTCACTCTCTGCCATCACAGAGGTAGTTTGAGTTCAGAGAGCTGTGGATAAGCAATGAAGGAGGCATTTTGGTTGATAGTTTCCTGCCTTCTTTTGCAATCTCTTTTAGGAAAGAGATCTTAGGTTGGCCATATAAATTTTGTTTTCAGATCTCGCTCAGCTATTCTCCTGTGACCAGCTGAACACTAAGCACGTTGTAGTTTCATGTGTATTATGCAATGGTGATGTCTTGCTTTAATAAAAGCTAAATTTTCATATATATAAAAATCTACAGTTGGTCTTGTGTTCTGCAGGATATGGAACACATAAAAAAATGCAAGATATACTGTAAATGAATGATTTCTCATCCCTTCTCCAATCCATTCTAAATCTATAATACATTAAGATTAGAAACCCTCAAAACACTTAATTCCTGGGCCAAATGAGAAATGACAGGAACTGCTGCGGTTAGGTAATTATTCCCACTTGTAAATATTACACTTGTATATATTTTTGACATTATTTCTCTCAAGTCTGTCTCTAAGGAGCAGCACTAGATCTTTACAAGTGCTATTATTTCAGTTCAGTATTTCTATTTTAACATAAAGATGTTTAAAAGTCTACAACTCAGTGTGATCTTCACTACACAGACAACATAAAACCCATCCCTTCAGAAAAAAGAAAGACTGAATGATTCTATTTGTGCTTCTGATTTTTTATGAATACTAATGCCCCCAAGCACAGATTAAATTAATCTCAGCTGCCTCAGTCACACTTGGTAAATGAATCATAAAATAGTTTCATCTTGATATGGTAAGTTGTCCTTGACAGCAAATTAAAATCTTAATAAGGTGTCCTATTCAGGAAACACACACATACACACATTCTTCATTCCTAGAAATCATGGTCAGAATGCAGATTTGGTGTTTTTTTGTTGAAGGAAAGCTGAGGATAATTGTGTGCTATTTCTTCAAGGCCCTGTTATGGTATACTAGGAAATTTCAGCCTTAAAGGAAAATACTTCTGGCACTGCCTGAGCATTTTGATAGGGAAAGCCTCAGTAACATACTCAAAGAAAAAGAAATGCAACAATTCTGTTTTAAATGGGGTTTAAGCTAATGAAATATTTTCTTCTCAAATGTACCGCTAGTTTTTCTTTTTTTTTTCTGTTAGTTTAAAGGGAAGTTGACATCCTCATCTTGAACTAAAAATTGGCTTTTCTAAATCTTTGAAGACAAAGGGGGTGCTTTGTCGGTTATTGGCAAACAGGGAGGGCAGTTCTCACTACTCAAATCTAGTTATCTCATGTCTATGTAGTAGTTGCGAGAAAGGAGGAATGAGAAAAAAAAATGGTGTCTTTCATTTGTTTTGGAAAGGTGGGTAAATTAGCAGCCAGAACAGTGGATGATGTCAGTCAGTCAGACTTCCATGAGTGACATGTGTTTAGCACTGAGTTCAACATAATGGACCAGAGTATGTAATTTCAGAAACTGTAAATGACCTCTTGCTCTCTTGAAACAACAAAAAATTGGCTTCTAATGAAATAAAAGGCTTACAATGAAATAAAATTTAACTTAATTCTATTTAGAAGTACCTTGAAATTTGAGATTATTTTTCATAGCTGTAGACATAATTTCTCTGTTTTCCTTATTCTGTACAAAAACAACGTACAGTTTAACACCAGTTGGAATTTCTTGGTAAGAAGCTTGCTGTATTTTGATGACAGCAGGTGTTTGAGCTGCTTTCTCTGTTTGCAGAACTCTTTAATCTGTCCATATATGCATTATGTTTCCACAGCTGATTTAGAGCTTTTAGGCTGCATAGTACTAATGTCCATACAGTACTGTATACAGAGTGTTTAATTATGCAATGTAAGTCTGCAGATACAATAGTGCTTATGATTTTCTAACAAAAAGTAATTACAGCACATGTGCAGATTATACTTTTCTACATGAAATAATCCTAGACTTTTTAATTCATTTTGTCAAACAACTAGCTCACATTCTGGACTAATGATCTGTAAAATTTCATTTGTAGTGTAAAATAACTCTAGAGATGAGATCTTTTAAACTCTTTGTAGAAGAGTTACTGATATATATTTCTATCACAGTTTCCGCACTTTATAATGGGAACAGTGACAGTCCTTTTCAATGACGAAGTGGCAGCTGAACAAGTAGAGCAGCTGAACAGACAAGGGCAACCAAAGAAAAATGATATATCATGGAATATGCATCGTTGTACAGACTCAGCACAGTGTTGCCACACTTAATGCAATCTGTAATGAAAAATAACAAGATTTTCTTAAAATAAATGAAAATGACAATGGGTTACCATCCTCAGACGAGGCTGGGACAACCATAGGTCTTAGAATATATAAAACATAAAGAGATATATATATGAAGCTTTTGTTTTCATAAAGCCTTCCCAATTCAGTTCAAGAAAGATGATCTGCTCTTGGGCAGCTATACCTCTGTGACCTTTTTCATATTCACCACAAATCTTCTGAATACAACCCCAGACACAGAGCGATCTGTTTCTTCACAGCACTCTTTGGATTTAATTATTATATCTTTGAGTCCTCTGTGAAGGACAGTGAATGAAATGCCACCTCTATAACATGCTTTAATAAAACTGCCTATAGTAATTTAAGCGGAGAAAGATGGGAATTAAAAAAAGAAGCATTAGTTACTGTTGGTAACAACTATTAATAGCACTATTAATTATTAATATTATCAATATCGAGAACTCTTTGAAGATACCAGCTTGAATCCCTCTTTAGATTTTTTGGTCATTCTTTTTAAACTTTGGTTTCCATTTTTGAGCTCTCTGTCCTTACATTCAACAGAAGAAATTATAATGCGTACTTAAAGATTAATTAGTCTGGCAAATTTTAGACAAATTCTTTAAAATGAGATGAACTGTGTCTTGCACTCCACTGTTTACATTGTCTGGATCTCTGTTGACTGTGGAGGCAAACTAATTTATAGACATCTCTAGTTTGATTAATCACATTTTTATATCCAATTGAATTGTAGACTTGGTAATGTTCATGTCTTCACACAGATATTTAATAGCACAGAAACTAATCCCTTTTATGTTACACTTTTATGACTTGACTGTGGGACCCAGCATATTCTTCCTGCATTCACTCATCAACACACATTCTGGCTTCTGAAGCAAATTAAGCTGAAGATTTTCAGGCAGTGGTTTTGCACAGCTTCTCAGCCTTCTGAAGGGATGTGGCACAGCAGCAATGCCCATGCCAGGAGGTAGGTCACAAGGCAGAGGTTTTAACGGGTTGCAGTGAGGACACGTGGACAATCCTTATAATTCTGCTAACTGTTGCTTTATGTCGGAGATTGAAAATTGTCAGTCTGACAAGAGTTGTTAGTAGAGCACCCAGAAAAAAATCTGAGCTTTGCCAAATTTTAGAGATTGAGAAGGCAGAGTCAAAAACATTTGCAAATCTTTCCAAACTCATAAAATTCAGTTCCCCAAAAGAGCAGACTTTTTAAAACTCAGTCATCATTTTCAATGTTTAATGAAACTCATTCTACCTGTGACAATAATAGAAATTTAGAATCAGATGCTGTTTCTGTGAATTTCCTCCATGTCTGGACAAGGCTGTTTCCTTTTAAGTTTTTCTGCTGTAGCATAATTGGGCTATTACTTGTCTTACTTCCCTCTTAAACTTTGTCTCTCCACAGGACAGGCAAATCTGTCAGCCTGATGCCACAGTAATTCTCAGGCAATGCTTATGTGGGACAGCATCTGTCAGGAAAACATAAATCCTGTCTTCACTACCAAGAAGAAAAACGATATTATCATCAAATGTTTTGACTGTGAAGTGTCCAAGGCACAGGCGCTTCACAACCCTGCAAAAGAGGTCTCTTTCTTCAGTGCATATTGTACGTTTGCACAGCGAGGAAAACACTTCGTTCTGGATTGATGCACACTAAAACATTACAGAGAGCAAACTGGCAGACATTTTAACAGGAATTTTAACATTTTGTTCTTCCTGTAGATGAAACTACCCCCCTAAGTGCAGCACAGGTACACATTTATATGTCTCTGAATTGGTGGAAAAGACGTTTGCAAAAACTGATCCTGTGTAGTTTTCTTTCTACATTAGTTGTGACTGTAATAGGCAGTATCTTGTGTTTAAGGAAGAAAATTCCCCTTTTGAATTTAGTCAGCAATCACCACCTATATCTGCAAATATTTCTATGGTTGGAAATCTGAGCTTCATGGAAACTGCTGGCAGACTTGATGTTTTTTGTTGCTAACCTGCTGTCTGGCTTCCCCTGGTGAAAAATCCTAAGATCAGTAACTGACAGTTATCCATTGCCTGTGCTGACTAATATTTCCTGTACTCTGTTCTGCAGCCTGCTCTCTATGATTAAGTGACCACACATAACCGTATTTGTTAATGAGTTCATAGTATTTTCCTTAGTCAGTTAGCTAAACAAATACTCTGTATCTTTGAAGGCAGGGATACACTTTATTGCTTCCACATATGGCTCTAAAAGGATGTGATACAGAGGAACACAATGTGCCTAAGCCAACAGGAAACTTAAAAAAAGAAACATGTACAAAGGCTCTAACAAATTTGTTTTTCTTCCCACTGAGTTTCTTGCATTATTCACTCCAGAAAAACAGGTCAGCAATTTAAACACTGAAGGAGGGCAGAGGGTGGGGGGACTATAGATATCAGAAGAAAATTTAACAATATAAAACATTAAGACTGTGTAGACCAAACTGTCCTGCTCTGAATTTTGACCAAAATCAAAGAGAATTGTTGGGAAATGTTTATGCTTTTAAAGAGAAAACTGAATGCTTCATAATTTAGGTAGTGAGACATGAAAGTCCCAAGTTTGTAAGCACTGCTGATTTTCTGGTAAAACGTAGGGATAAACTCTGCACCATAGACACATTTACTCAATGTTCATTTAACAAAAATGCTTTGATTTGCTATACTTGATCAGAAGGGATCCTCTATGCACAGATTCCACCTCTGTGACTAAGAATCGGGTATGTCATGGCATTTCTCCAGCAATCCCTTCCCTGCAGGTACACCACCCTCCTCTGCAGCAGCCCTGTGAATCACTGCGGGACAGAGAGTCTCAGATTTTGGGGAATCTCTGAGTGTGTGAAAAAAATTTTTTGATGGAAACAGATTTTCTGATCTTGTGTCTCTTGTCCTTTTTTAATTTTAAATGCAGATGTCTTATGCAGTAGTTTGTTCCTAAGGAATAATACTCTTTCTTTCTTAGTTGCCTTTGACTTAAAACCATTGGCAGTGTAATGGGTAAGTGGGAGTAGCAGACTTTGACTTTCGTCTTTGTTGCAGATCTGGCAGAGTACTGAAGACAGCAAGGGGAAGGCACCCTGGAAAAATTACTGGGTAGGAAACCTGATTCACCCCAACCCTGTCAGGTATTTTTATTGGTCAGGTATGCAGGCCAGTGAGGGGAAAGAAGAAGCATGGAGCCAGATAAACAGTTTTTGTGCACCAGGGTCTCCTTGGAGTGGAAAGAAGGGCACTATTCTGGAGTAATTATCACAGAATAGGCCTGTTTTATTTTCTGCAGGCTGGGAGGTTAGATTTTCTCCGTTCACTTCCAGCTATCTCCCTTGATTTTCCTAGCTGCTAGCTGAGTCACTGGGGCTTGGTGCAGTGCCGAAGATCCTGGCGTTTATTAGAGGTTGTGTAATCTTGAATCCCCTTACTTGAGGTATTCTGGCACAGTATTTTATTTGTTAATGGCTCCCATCTATGAAGTTTTTGCTGTTCTATCCAATATGAGAATTTTATAAATTTCTGTGTAAAGTAGTTGTTATATTTTGCTTCTGCTCCACAATGCTAAAACTGTATTTCCTTGGAATTCTGACTCACTATAGCCTGATTCAGACAGTAAACTTTGCTGCAGTTTATAACACTTAATATTAAAGCAAATAATGCTATTATAAACATTATAATCTAAGTATCACTTTTGACCATGTCTTTTCATTGCACTATGTTCTGTATATTGGTAATTGTTAATCACTTGTTTCTGAATTCCTGTGCTAAATCCAGATTAGCCTTTTGTGGGGAATCAAGTGCAAAAAGAGCTGATCTTCTTATGGGTGGCAAAGCAGATCTAGGCTAAGACATCAGAGTGGGCAAACGGGAGTCTTCCTGGCTTTAGCATGTTCTGGGTACAACTATACTCTTTAGATATGCTTATATTTAGACAGTGCTTGTGTCCAAAATTACTGCTCTCCCAAGCTATTGAGGAAATCAGCAGAGAAGAAACTCTCTTCTGCAGAGTATAATGAGATTTTGATACTTGTTTTTCTTCTGAGCTGAGAAAAGAATGCCAAATTTCAAAACTCTCACTGATAGGAAAAAAAATCCGATCAGTCAAAATTTGTCTAACAATTTTAAATGATTTAGTTATTTTATGTTTTAAATAAATCAATTATATGATGTAATAACAGTAAGTTTGGAAAGAAAAAGGAAAATATTTTAACTGTCCTTTTAGAAAGGAGTTTGAAATGGAGTGTTACATTATATAAAATTTCTCTTTTCCTCAGACATGAAAGAACAGCAATGTTGACTCACATTACAGAATGTTTTAATTTTTAAAGAAAATTTTCAACGAATATTGTAACAGAAGACTATTCCACAAAACTTTGCAAAGCCTACAGTAGACATGCTAAGTAGCTGATAAAACATTCAGAATATTTTTTTTCTTATCCTGAGAGGAACTTCCAAGGTAAATTTTTATCCATCTGCAGAGCCACTTGCATCAACTCAGTCATAAAAAAGGTCATAAGTGATGGCCAAATATTACTTTGACACAGAAGTCAGAGAGAATCCTACACGAAAAAAGCTTGAAATATTTATAAGTGTCAATGGTGGAGATCTCATTCTCCTAGTAGCTGCTGTCAGAACCACCAGCAGATGGTGCCTTTGCTAAACCTCCCTGCATAAACGGAAGCAGAATATACTTCTTAGAAACATATTCAAACATATTTGCTAATCTCCACCTCTTAATATCTGAGATGATGATGAACCAAATGGAAAACATTTGGTTATTTACTAATAAATATGGATGTGAGCAGTAGAAGGTAACAGAACCATAAGCCTTTAAATGGCTATATCAAGCCATGCCAAAAATATCTGATTTCTTAATCTGACAGAATGACAAAATGTACTCGATGAAGAGAATAGTGTCTATATGCAGGAATGTTTGTCAAGTTTCATCATCTCTAAATGGAGATAATGATTTTTAGGAAGTTTATTGGTAATAAATCTGGAATGGATGAATGTGTACAGAAAAGCAAGGGAGAAAATAGCTGTAGAAACTGGCTGTAGACTCAGTCCGTCTCTCTCGAAAATGCTGCCTGTAGAGTCCAGTGGCAGCCTGCTTCCTGAATGAAGCTAGCATAACTGTCCGTTGCAAAGTTATCCCCTGAAATTTAAAATTAAGAGAGCACTCACAGGCACATGCTGTTGTTTACACATACAGAAGCTAGCGATGCTCAGAGCTTGTAGAGATTATTAGACAGAAATCAGAAAAGAATCAGCAAAAGCATCAATGCCACCTTTATAAGAACTATTTTCATATGCTATAAGACGATCTAATTGAGAATAACTCTTTTGCTGATCAAAATGCAAACAAGTGTCAAGAAATAACCCTTGCTGCAATCTGGGGAAAGGTTTTGGAAAGAAACAGAGCAGGAAGAAAAATACTTTTCTAAAACAAACACCAGTTTAAACCTCTGTGCAATCTTATACATGATAGAAGATTACAGAGATGGCTATATACAAGGAGCTATACTGCCTTCCAACAGTTTTACATAACTATTTTAAGTGCAGGTTTAAGTTATTATGTTTCTTTTATTGATGTTTAAGTTTAAATAGTAACACATATATCTGCATCACCAGAAGTAAAATCTGAGCAAAGAAGAAATAGGTTACAAATAGGTTTCACACTATGGGTTTCTCTAAAAAAAAAAAAAACCACCACAAATGTGCTCACTGGAGAAGCTACTGCATTTCAGTTGTAGACAAAACGATCCCTGTATGTCATATCCAACTTTAATGAGTGTTGCAAGGTTTGATTAATATTTGCTCAGTTCTAGAAGAAAAGCACTTCCATAAATGGGACATATATTGAAATAGTCATATCTATTCTTACCAAGCTACGCTGTTTGAAAGTAAACTGTTTGTCCAGTCCATTGAACTTGTGAAGCAGATCTGGAAGAGACATAGTAAATTCCAGTAGAACCGTATTTTAGAGATAAACGTGTCATAAGGAATGTGCTTATTTCTTGTTGTATAGAAATGCTGCTTGTTTTTTAATATATGACATCCCCTATTCTGGCAGTTTCTGAAAAAGCTTCTTAGGCTGGACTCATTTTGACGCAGTAGCTTTTAGACCCTAAGCTTGCAATACATAATATAGGCAGCTTTAAGGAAAAGTGTGTTATTTATGAACTGCAAGTAACAGTTCAATAATTCAAGTCCATTAGTCATTTACTCATATCAAGTTTAAGTCCACCCAAGGCAGATTTATGAATACAGTTCATAACAAACAGTAGTAATTTTCCACTTCCTAAATCTGCTTAACATTTGTAAAAGTTGAAAAAAATGCAAGTATATGTACTAAGGAGCTTGACATCTTTATGTCTTTTATATAAATACCAGAATTACTAAAATGAATTTTAAAATAAAAGATTTATAGCGAGTAGTTTTACAAGATACTTATCTGAAGGCTTGTAATTATAGAAAAAAATGGTGGAAAAGAGTGGGTGTTTAAATTTTCTTTTCTTTGTGATTTCTATTTGTTACTCTAAACATTCCTAGGGTGGTGCAAATTTATTGACATCATTAGATCTTCATGTGATTCTTATTGAAGAATGATGCAATTTCAGGATTCAATTTGTTTGCGTTATATTATTTCTACTTTCAACCATTCAGCATTTTTCAGAGGTTCAAGAATATGAGCCCTTAATTAGTCCAATTATAGTGACTAAAGGTGATAGTGATTTGTAAGGGTGACTTCTAGCTGCTCAAGCAGTTAAATTGATCAGTGAGTCTCCAATTTGAACCTCGAGTTTTAGTAGCTAATGAGGAATTCCAAAAGTCTGGAAATGGAATATAAAAGCAGAAAGATAATGTGGTTGGAAGGTATTACTAAAGCTGACATCATGTCTCTTGCAGTCAGACATGTAGAGCAGCGCTGTATCATACATGCCAGATTTGAAGTGTTTGGAAAGGTGCTGGCATCATTACATACTTGAAAGGAAAAATATCCTACTAATCATGGAATAATGTTTCATGGGAAGAATGAAAGCCTCAGTATTCTGCTTTTATCAGACTCTTCCAATTCTTGCCAGTGCAAGCAAAGAATAGCTCCCAGTTGCAGGAAACCGCAGTCAGTTCTGAGAATTCCCATCCCACTAGCTTGTAGACACAGGAGAAGATCTGTCTCAAATTTTATTAGGTTTTAAAATATATAAAACAAATAAAACTCCAGTCACCTGAAGAAGGATCTCTGCAGACCACTGAAATGGATGTCATCACACAGCCTCCCTAATGTCTCCATATTCTTCTTCCCAGAATCTGGAGGGACTGGTACCCAGCTAAGCAGGATGTTAAAGCATGTTTTAAGTTTAAGCACACAACCAATCCCACTGCTACTATATGAGTAAGATCTTAAATGCCTTTTTGGACTGAGATATAGAGGGATAGTCACTCTGGGCTCTAGTTCATGCCCTGTGTAGCATTGACTTACATATGAATTAACCAGGAAAGGAAAGACTGAAAGGAAGCAAAAAGTTCTAGACCAGGGTTAGGATGGTTCATATAATCTAATGATCTGGCTCATGAAGAAAGTCTGGAGTCCTTACTTCAGAGTAGCTAAGAATATAAAAATGATTGTGATAATATGGAACCAGGAGAACCATCAAGACATCTATGTTTATTTATTATGCTCGCTTTATGATTCTTTTATAAGCAATTTTATATGTGAATATTCCAATAGTTAATTTATATGCCAGTTCTTATGATTTTTCCCCCTGAAAATTGTAAGACTAAGAGAAACAATAACATAAGAAACAAAATATCATTTCATAGATAACTTTGGAAAAAAAAAAGCTAACGCAGTACAGAAATTACTTATAAATAAAAGCTGAATGCTACCATTACAAACCCACATTAATTGTATTACTGCCAGTCTATCTTAAGTTCTGAAAAACTGCAGCCTAAGCCACTAAGACTCTAATGACTGTATTGGTACAAGTGCTTCTTGCATTGATGAATAACTCAGAAAAACAGAAATATTGGTACTCCTATGCACTATTTTAGCTGCCAATCTATTAGGACTGGTTGTAAAGAGAAGACCTCTGGAGGAAGATGACTTTTTAATGAGTTGTTAAGGTTAATATGCTAAAAAAAAAATACTGCAGTTCTTTAAGAATGCCTGAGAATGTGCCACAATCCAGTTCAACTTCTAAGCAGAGTAAAAGATGTAAAAAAGATTACGAAAAGAAGTGTGGAGAAAGTACTAAGGTAAATGACATGAAAGTATAATAGCTGTTGCGTAGTTCCTTATGTGTTGCAGTTCCATAATTTTCCTTTTGTTTTCATTGATAAAGACTGCTGAGCCAGGAATAATCTAAGAATAAGGGACCTTCTGGTATTTCTCCTGTTAGATTTGTCACTGGGTTTTCCATGCTACGTGTTCTTCCCTCTACACTTCCACTATTGATTACAGTGTGCTGCATTTTGTGGTGGAGCAATTATTGCAATCTTCAGGACCAGAATGAATATTGAAAAAAATATTTAATTGAGTTTCCTTAAACTTAGGATGTATTTTCAAAAGCACTCAAGTGAGCACAGTAACCTACTGCTCTTCTGAAGGGTTGATTGATGGGATTGGATTTGCTTTTAATATTATGCTGGTTATGGCTAAATGATAGGAATGAATTCCCATGTTTTTTTACCCTGGTTTCCTTGAAGCCCTGGAAAGTACTGATTAGTAAACATAAAACTAGCTTGGACAGACAAACAGCAAAAGGAAGCCCATTCTGTAATCCTTTCTTTGCATCTCTTTATTCAGTTTGCTTTTAGATCAGTGTTCAGAAAGTCACTATATAATAACAAACCACAAATTGCTGAATCAGCAGCAGGCTGATAAAATGAAAGAAACTAGCAGGTACGGGAAAGAGATGAGGGCTCTTTAAAGCTGCAGCTACATTTTTGCAAAATTGCTTATAAGGAGAAGTATTTTACCATACCTTGGTTCTACCTCCCTCAAAATCACCAGCTGGCTCACAGCTGGAGGATGCGCTGCAGTGTAAAAGGGTTTGAGTGACATTGTATGAAAAAGTATGCCAACTTCATCATAAAAGCCTATGTTAACCAACAGCCTCTCTGCTCTTTTAACAGAAGTGTATTTTCTGAGCCTCCTGTCTGGGAGCTGACAAGCAGCTCCTGATGGCCAGGCATCTGTCATTGGCATGAAAGGACAGTGAAAACCTACTGTCCAGGTCTGAGTTTAAAGACATTTGGCTCCTGCATTTATGGAGAACAACTCTGCTTCCAATAAGAAGGGATTCTGAAATATTTACCATCTCAGATGTCTCCATTTGAGGAGAGACTGGCTGCTTTGAAAGGGAAATATCTATAAGAGTGATACAACTCTCACAGTGGCTGTGAGCACTTGAACGGAAGATTTGTGCTTGAATATATAGACTGTAAATCAAGGCTAGGCTTGCAATACAGAAAAAGTACAAGGGAAACATATTTTCCCATCTGAAAACTAGTCAAGCAGAGGTGCTGGTGCTGGGGCTGCAGCTCAGTGAGGAGGAAGCCAGCACAGGGAAGGGGGGGCCTTAGCAGGACCTGCTGCATTTGCTCACCCTGTTCTGCTCACCCCTTGGAGTAGGGGCCAGAAACAAAGACTGCTATATGGCCAGCAGATTTGAACCCCAGCACCGTAAAGGCCCCAAGGACTGTTCAAGCTGGACCAAACACCAGTTTAGTGCAGTAACCAGCCTCAGGACATGCTGATCATGGCAGCATCTACAGAAAAGTAACTTTTTGCTTATGTGGGCTGCCTTGGAAAGGCCAAAGGACCGGGGTGCTCAGTGCCACCTGAAGCTCCCGTTGAACATTTGCAGTCACTGACTACCTCAGTCTGGACTATTAAGCTTTTCATTTAACTGGACACTTTTAGTTGTTTGCATTGAACACATGTTCTGAAAAACTCCGCTGTTGTGCATAGACATGATGATTCACATATGCAAAACAGTTCAAAATCAGTCCGTATTCTTCTGCCCTATGTCTATGTTCACACCTAAAAATGTGTATGTATTTATTAATTTATAGTAAACCGAGTAACTGTCAGGTTTTCGAGTGTAAAAAAAAAATTTCTTTTTTAAATTGGTATCTGAGGAAATTCAAAAATTATGACAAACAAATATTTAGGGGAATAGATATCACATTTTATGAAGCAGCTACACTACACACCATAGTTTCCCTTTATGCTCAGGGTGATTTCCTATTCTCCAGGAGAGGACATTACTAATACATCATCAAATAAGATCTGAGCTAATTATTAATAGCAGTGTTATTAGTTATTAGCAGCAATGATGTTTGATGCTAAAGACGAGTAAAGTTCAAGTCACAAACTAAGCCACATCTCCTGGAGCAAGACAGACTGCTGCTGTTCTGTTTCTGTTTGATGATTAGCGATAAACAAGATCCACCAAGTTTTCAGAGGTAAAGCTGAGGCACAGAAGGGTCTGGAGGAAGCAGAAAGCATATATTTGTCACACAGACAAATACGCAACTGTAACCTGTTTAGGAGATTTAGATCCTCAACAAATATAAATGGGGGTGATCATACCAGCATCACTGACATTCAGTTGAACTTAATCTTCATGATATTTCTCATAGTGTTTGTGTTTCTGTACATTCAATCATTAGGTAGCTTACACTTTGAGATAGAACTATAATATAAGATTGCACTACTAAATCCACATTTCTGGATTTATGGTATCTATAATCTCAAAGGAAAATCAATCTCAAGAATGTTTCACCAGTAGAAGTCATATAGTGGTTCAGAAATTCTGGAGCAGCATAAAATTATTAATCAAAACAAATTCCAAATGCTAAAGCACAATCCTTACTTTTCCCTGGTCTTGTAAACAAAAATGCCTGATTGGCTGTATAGTGTTCTATAAAAAGAGAAATAAATAAAAAACCCCCACATGCTGGCAAGCCAAATGAGCTATTACCAGAAGATGGCAGTGATGCCTTTTTACAGCTGTATCACCATGCCATTTACAAGAATAACCTAACTGCTGTATAGTTATATCATAGTAAAAAGGGGACATTGGTATAGTCAAACCAATTACCTCCGGGTATCTTCAGCAGGCTATCTAACGTGGTACAATTTTTCAGTAATTTTCAGTTCTGTTACTTTTATTCTATTTTTAGGCTATGGTTGTTTTGGAAATCAGCCAAGCTCTAACAACAAGAATAACATTTTAGTTGTAGCATTAACAAACAGTTTGACATACCTTAAGTCTGGTTATTTCCAAATGAGAATAATCTGGTTGGAGGCCATTTTCCTGTCACTCACTAGGTCTGGGCAATGCTTATTTGCTTCAATTTTTTGCTAATTTAAAGGCTCTGGGAAATAATTGCAGAAAATGTAGTGAGAGTAAATTTAACATGAACAACAACATTTCGTTTATTGTATCCACCTCATAGCTGTATATGTAAGTTCCCAGATGCTAGACAACAATGTGTTTCGTTAGAGGGGAATTCCCTCACCTCAGCGGAATGATGCTATGCTTGCAAAATGCCTTTAATTTCATGTAGCAATGAAAGCCTGACAGTCTTTCTCTATCCCAGATGATGCAAGGAGCTATAAAGAGAAAATCAAGGTTTCTGCTTTTAATTTCATAGGTCACAGAATTATACCATCCAGTACTAGACAAATGAATGATTTGTGGAAGGTATGTGATGCCTTTTGCCATAAAGCCTGTCACCCTTGCACACTTCATTGTCTCATCAAGAATGAGCGTGTCTGCTACTGCCAACACTGCCGTGAACCGAAAGCCTTTCAAATCAAAGGTCATGCTGCTTATCAAAAATTCAGCAATAACAATACGATCTGCCCATCTAATTTTTCCTAGAAGAGTAAAAGATTTTAGTTTGAATTGTAGAAATGAACTTAAACACTGTTAATTAGTGATAATACCAACTTAAATGTTTTTCTTTGCTTGTTATAGATTCCTTAAGCTCTTTATTGCTATGTAAATGTGAAAAATCCAAACCTTAGCAATGGATTGGAAGCACTGATTTTCCTGAAGTCCTCTAAGCAAACTGAACACTGAGCTACCATGTCAAGCCTGTTAAGTCATTTGAAGGAATTTGGGAAGTCAGCACACTTGGGGTAATTTCCTGGCAATTCATCTATAATGTCTACTGCCTGTTCCAATTTCTGACACATAGATATATTATACCCAACTGTGACCAGCCTGCATAAACAGTAAACTCTCTTGAAAATACAGAATGTGAAGAAATAGGCTTTCTTTGTACTTTTAGAAAGGTAGATAAATCATATCGAACTTGAAATAACAGATCATCAGATCTTAAATAGGTAAATACCTGTCTACATTTTTATCTAAGAATTGAATGAAAAGCATGTGGATAATGTAACTGTATTAACTTTTTAAATTATTTTGGAGTGTGTGCCAAATACCGAAGCACCTGAAGCAATCCTACAGCACATTTTCGTGTTTGTCTAACACAAGCTTCTCCCATTTGTTTATAGAAAATGACTTAAATTCTTTCCAAAGTATGTTTGATTTCACATGAATTTACCAGGCTGCTGTTGCATATTTTAAATTATGCAGCTCTCTGAAAGGGATAGATATGTCATAGGAAGTTTTTGTGGTTTTATTATAAAAGGGAATTGGAAGCTTTTGAAACATCAAGGGCAATAATGCAAAGATGTAGGTCAGCTGAAATTTAAAGTTCATGGGGCACTCTGAAGGCTTTTAAATACATCTCAGTAGGAGATCTGTGAGTAGGACTGTGGGTCCTTGCCATGTGGAAATGTCTTTTCCTTAAGAAGTTGTAATTTTGAACTCCAAAACACTTGTATAGCCCCAAATCTTTTCCCTTTCATCAGTGTCTGAAGATGTGAAGTTTTGGTGGGCTTTTCATCAGCAAAAAGACAGGAAAAACACGTGCCCAAGGAAACATATAATTATTTTAAATGTTTTGATCCACTAAATTGTGAAATTAAGAAAATTCGTTGCGGATATTCTTTTTTTAAAGGTGAACAGAATAGTTTCACAGATGAAGGAAGACTGCTTTAGAAAACCAGAGGTGTCCACTATATTTGAAAAGAGAAGCATTTCCTTTACAAATATATTAATAGATGACAGCCTTCCTCAGCCTATTGAAACTAATATACTTTTTAGCATGACTACTGTATTTCAGATCCAACTTCAAGTCATTTTTTTTTCTTCCACTGTGATACAATGTTGTTTGAAACCACACAGGTTCCCATTACACAGCCCGAGGTCTGATGATGAAATCTAGAGAACCGTTTCCTTTGTTGTTCTCTCACTCCTTTAATTTTACTCCTATTTCCAAAGTTCAGACTGTTTCTATTCCTGGATGGAAAAGATCTTTTTCACTTTTTGTACCTTTTTATCTGCTAAAAGTGATAATAGTAAAAAATCTACTGAAAATACACATTTATGTATATCTCTTCTTCACTGAGATAATCAGGACACCTCATCCTGGATAACGCTTTTGATTGTAATTTTTTTTTGTCAAAACCTCATACTGATCCTACTCTGTTTGCAACTGTCAGTGATGTCATTCTGAAGGAAGAAAACTGAAAAGAAATATTTTGGTGGTTGTGTATAAACTAAAATCAGATCAAAATACTCTCTGGTTAGGGTAATTTATATCAGAGTCTACCATGACGTAGTATAATAAAACAATTAAATGCAACGTTCATTCTCTAATGACTGAAGAATTGTATTGTGCAGAAAACAAAAAATTGGCAAAGCAAATCATCTCAGCTGTAGGCTATAAAGGAAAAAGGACACAGAAAAGGTCTCTGTTAAAAACAGTGACTGAAGAATCATTTCCACATTCTGGAGACCTCTTCAGAAAAACGATGACCCTGGTAACTGGGCAGACAAAGAAGACACTATTAGTGAGCATTAACTTCAGGACTGCAGCCAAGGGACAGATATTAGAAAATGAATAAAGCACTAAAAATCTCTTTCTCTCTCAAGATTGTGGAAACATAATGGCAAATTAATTAAGAGGAAACATACAATCAAGTGGTATGATCTTGTCAATTCACAAGCTAAGAAAGGTTATGCGAGGTCAACATTTGGATGCAACCCCCTTTTGGAAGCATCCAGATCAGCAAAGTCCAAACTTCTTAGACTAAAGGCCAAACACAGAATTCGACAGTATCAAAGTGATGATATCCTCTTTTTGGGCAGATTCTATTCTCTGTTCTTTAGGTAGCTGAAATGAAGAGCAGAGACTTAAAAGCGTAAGCGAAGTTTTCTTGTGGAAATTCATGTGCACTGCAGGAAAATAATTGCTTATTTTAGTAAGAGAGGGTGTAAAGAAAGAATAATGTGTCAAAACCTGAAAATGGGAAATTCTCGATGGTGGTTGAACACTTCATCAGACTGCTGTAGAGACTCCCAAGGTAAATGGTGAGGCAGATTTTTCAGTGCAATACTGGTCTGCAAAAGTAAAATTAGCCTAAAACTATAGAAATCATGATAAAAGGGAGATTTAGAAAGAATTAATTAGAAAGCATAGAACTATATTGACTTATGCTCTGGTTTGAATTTATCTCCCCGAAATTGACCTCTAAAATCAGACCCTCATTGAGCATGTTTTTTAGGCTCCCCAATAGTTAGTGGGACAAGAGGGAAGCAATTCTAAAGGGAGTGTCTGCTATCTGCATCTTTAGATACTGTCTGTGGACTTGCCTTCCAGATGTGACTGTTTCTCTCTGCAGAGTTTAAAAGAAAAGTGAGGAATATCTTAGGCTAGAGGCATAACTTTTTAATGATTAATGTGGAAATGTATCCCATCTTCCTTATCTCTGTTCTCCATTCACTTTTTGAAAGCATGAATGATTGCAGGACAACTTCACAGGAGCTCTGACTTCAATAGTGAAGCTATAGATGGTTTATATTCCAAACACTAGTGAGACCCGTGGAAATGTGTCTACTGACAGAAATACAGTAAGAGTCTGGAAGGAACCTTAGAATAGAACAATTTAATCACATTTTTCATATCCATATTGTAATATAGTCCAAAAAAGTCAGAGTACATGCACAAAATAGCTGAAACTGCTGTTTCTAAAGCAGTCATTGGTTTGTCTTTATAACGGTCATTTGGTAAAAGTGTTTTGTGTGGTAGCTTTCACTACCACACTAGCAATAGAAATGCTGCAGTCACTATAATGATTTGAAAGAGTATTTTACCTTTTCATTCAACTTCCTAAAAGGCATTAATTCCTCCTGCAGACGTTGTTTTAGTTATACCTTTTGATTTGGAAAACGCTGACCAGTGGCAGGAAGAATAATGATAAAGGCAGGGTATTTTTGACTGAGTCCACCGCTTGGTTTAATGAGGAAGACTGTCATTGTCTGAATTGTTACAAATCACTTTGACAGTTAACAAAAAAATGGAGGACGGATTCACTTGGTGCCTCTTCAGTTCCCTCTCTGATGTTTTTTAACCAGAGTTACAATAGTATCCCGTTTCCCTGACCTGTATAAGGAATGTGGGCTCAGTTACTTTTTCTTTTTAATAGTCAGAGATTCCAGCTGGTAACAGCAGCTTTTCTGCCCTTTGAAGTAGAGATAACAGATAATATTAGCTTTACAAAAGCCCAGCAATATTTATTTAATTTTGGAAGCCTTCCTTCTAAATACACAATATCCTTTAAAAGCTTGATCTAAGGGGGATTATGAAAGATAGACTGCAGCAAGAGAAGAGAAACTGCTGCCTGGTCTAGTTCAGAAGCAACGGAGAGCACACTACAGAGTATTTTGTTCTTGAAGTGATTTTCATTTACTGCTTTATTAGTCATTTTTAGAGACTCTGTACAGTTTGAAACTGAGAACAGCGCTAATCTGACAAGATACATACATCTGTTAGAATTGATGTAGCAACTTGTGGTATTCACTAACTTGGTGGCCCAGCTCTCTGCTCTACGTAGCAAGATTTTTCCTTTTCTGGAAGAGATGATAAGGAACACACAGAGGGTCACTCTGAGGGGCAGGAAGGAGAGTCTCTTCTGAACAGGCAGGCAAACACACATCCTTGCAGAGGGAATTCAACTGTAATATTTCTTTTCTCATTTCTGCACATAATTGAGAAGACAAAATTTGTTAACACTACTTTTCAGAGGGGTAGAAGATGCAAAAGTAAAAATATATCTGCATTGCTGGTAACCAATAGGAATAATTCTTAGGTGGGTACTGTTCTTCTAGTGACATTAAGGACTACAGACCTCTATTAATGTATCCTGTCAATTTATATGGTGATAATAATTAAATAATTAGAGCGAGTTTGAGTCTTCAGATTCTACTCTGTGTAGGGAGAACACACAAACAGACACACTGTCTACTGAAACCTAAGACACTGAAGGTCAAAGAAGATTTTCCCCGATTCTTTTCTCACTCCTCAAGGAAACTTCTGCTCTTGCAGCAGAAAGATTAAGACGCTGAAGTCAAAGCCCTGTGCAGTCAAGGAAGGTGTGGCATGGGCATTTGGTCCCTGCTCTTCTCGTGCAGAAGAAACACACAAAAATGTGTGGGCAGAAAATGGCACAAAATGTCCCTCTCATGCAATCACTCAGCTACTTACAAAATATGCAATGGAATATTCGGTTTTATTTGATTTTTAAATAACCAAGTTGTGTTTTATTTCAATTTATGTTAAAGACCTATCAGGCCTAGGTATGACTTGTTCTGTAATCAAATTTTTTGAGGACCAATATGTGATGTGAGAAATCCAGCTTCCAGCCTTTGGTATTCCTGCGAGAATTCAGGGTGAAAAATTTATTTTAACAAAGGAGAGAAAGTGAACAGAGATCTATCCTAAACCAGTCAGCAATTCAGCCATGAAGTATTACAAAATGTATCTGTTCTAATTGAAATGTTTGCTTTTGTTTGGTTTTTTTTTTTACAAAGAGTCTTTGAACAATTTGGAAAATCTTCTAGTCAGATCTACTTCCATATGAAGAGAAGACTTCATTACATAAGCTACATCAAGCCCCAGAGTGAAAAAAAAAAAGAAACAAATTGACGATCATGGAAAATGTGTACTAAGTCTTTTATCAACAGCATTTACTAAGACAGCAGTTGCAAGATAATTGACTGATGTACAATTCCTGGTGAATACAACTTTCAGAACACTCCATTTTCAGATGAACCAGATGTCTGGTGCATAAGTGGAATTCCCTAGGTGACCTGTTTATGAATACTTGACACCAACAAAGACATAGCAAAAGATGTGAGTGTAGAACATGCATTGTACCTGTGAGCCTTATACTGCATGTGTCCATCGTTAGGGAAATAGCTGGATATTTCAAGTAACTCATGTCTTTTCTCCATCTCTGTCTCATCAATCAGTAAAGTAAGAATTTCTAATATTTTGCCGGTGTGCCCCTGAAACCTGTGTAAAGATCTGTCATTAGGCAGCTATATATGTGGTTTCCGGCCACCTGTAAGATTAAAGAAGAACAATTTTTTCCTGGATATTTTTGTCCATGGAAGAAGCCCTCACCCCTTCCAATTCAGTCTCGTTTGAATGAAAATTTGAATGCTACATTAGGTGCTTGGCTGAGCAACGGAATATCTGCTAATATGTCATGCCAAATGAGTAAGTTCACCACAACAAAAAGGGTAGTGAGTAATACATTACGGTTTAGTCACAGTATGTTCAAGTTAGACATACACAAGACTACTCCAAATTCAGGCTTCCTTTTGCTATTATCATTTTAGAGATCGGCAGCTATGTGAGCTTTGTTCGTATATTACTATTTAGACTACAATTTGTGTCAGGTTTACAGGGAGTCACTTGGACTGAAGATTGTTGCAGTTGCAGCAACGTTAGCATGTCCGAACAACTGACAACTGCTGATAAATCTGTTTTATACTTTACACCAGCTGTGCTTCACCTATTGGTCAGAGATCAGCATGAATCACAGAATCACAGAATCACAGAATCACAGAATCACAGAATGGTAGGGGTTGGAAAGGACCTCTGTGGGTCATCTAGTCCAACCCCCCTGCCAAAGCAGGGTCACCTACAGCAGGCTGCACAGGACCTTGTCCAGGCACGTCTTAAATATCTCCAGAGAAGGAGAATCCACAACCTCCCTGGGCAGCCTGTTCCAGTGCTCCGTCACCCTCAGAGGGAAGAAGTTCTTCCTCATGTTCAGATGGAACTTCCTGTGCTTCAGTTTGTGCCCATTGC
>Ga0065711_1002775_pt1 | contig 51439 bp, 36 predicted proteins | sample Hoacrofraction12_FD_59098 | JGI IMG/M metagenome (GOLD analysis project Ga0065711, IMG submission 59098) | Hoatzin crop microbial communities from Cojedes, Venezuela - Epithelial fraction 12 v2 (version 2) | ecosystem: Host-associated > Birds > Digestive system > Esophagus > Crop | place... | reverse complement strand
GTCTGACATGACTCACAGGTCCCTCTTGGAAAGAGGTCAGATGAAATGGTTAAGCTCCCTTCCAAAGGCCATCAAACAGCTGTGCAATGAGCACCTCCAGGTCCCGCGTTGAAAGCAGCAGCCCTGCTGCAACTTATGCAGAGAAACTATCGCAGAGTCTTTTAAATAGGAGCAGATGGGGGGAGTTCCTCTCCCCGTGCTCTTTTCCTTTGGCATCTTCTGCATGTTCTCATTAAGATACGAAGCTTGAGGAGTGCTATCTTATTAGTTACTCATTGTTGGTTGTCTCCTCAACAATATGTTATGAAGCTATTAGGAGAAAAATGGAGCAAGACAATCTACCGAGTTTTGTGGTCTGGGCCAGAGAGTAACAGCTATGTTTTAAGATCGTTTGACCTCACCTAAACAAATAAATCTGCTTCCTCGTTAGTGCTTCCAGTCTGTACCAAGCACCAGGAAGCTAACAAATTTTCATCTTTATTATACCTTAGCTGCCATCCAACCATATGAATCCGAAACTCTGGATCTTCAACCAAGATATGGATCGATCAGCTATTTTTTTAAAATCAGTATCAGTTTATTTAGCCAGAAATCACTAGATACTTGGCTCTGGTAATGATTCCTCTCTTGCATCAATTCCAGACTGAATTTTAACTTCTATGATCCAAATTATGCATCTTGATTTTCTTCAGGTTTTTGTAGATCCTCCAAATGGGAATTAAGGATCAAGAATCAGAGAAAACAGTTTCTAACAAAAGAGAGAATGATGTATGGATCCAACTCCCTTCTCTACAATGCTTGTTTCATTATTAAACTGTCTTAGAAAAGAACTTTAAAGTCACATCTTTTTCCACTTAAACTTTGTTAAATTTCATATTGCAAAACATACAGGACAAATCAGCTCCAAAATACTGTCAAGATTTTAGAATCTGGTGCTTCTTACATGAGAAAAGCCTGAAATCATCAACTGAGAGACATCTCTTAGAACAGACCAGAGACTTATATCTCATTCAATCTTGATACTCCACTGTAAACGCTGTCCACTGTAAAACACCGCAAGCTACTGGCCAAAACTACAGCAAACCTGTATCCACCCGCACCTTCAGGGTCAACACCAAGTCCTAATACACTGCCCTCAGAGCTGGCAGCAACGGTACAAGAGAAAACTCAGCTTCCTCCCACCTCACCCACTGAAATCAGCCCTCAGTCTCTGCCTGCTTATCCACCAGCGAGCCTCCTCTGCAAGCAATCAGTTGAGCACTGGTGACGTTGGAGCGAGCTTTCTGACAGCAGCTGGCTGAGGACAGCAGTGGCTGAAGTATGCTACCCATCACAGCGTGAGATACAGCGCTCCTGAAGGCATCTCCTTTATTCTTAGATAGGCAGTTCAGATGCACGTTTATTTTCTTGTGTACATACTTAGGAAAAATGGAATGATTCGGCATTGTACAAAAATCCAGACAGGGTCACTCAGTGGGACCTGCACAGAGCACCGCAAAGACCCAGGTCCTGCTGATGGTATCACTTCATGAACCCATTGCTTCAGTTTTGCGAAGCTCTACAGCCACACTAACGCAGGTGAGAAAACACGTTATGACTTGACATAACTGATCAATATGTAGATCAATTTCAACTTCAACAAGAGCAGGCAGAAGAAAAATCAGAGAGCCATAATAAAACTTGTATGAGAGAAAAACGAAATAGGATTACTACCCTAAGGTGGTCAGAGGAGGACAAGAGACAGACAAACAGGCAGAGAGAGAGCGTGTGTTTGAGAGACAGACAGACCTAGAGAGACCGAGTTAGAGAAAAAGAAGCCAGTTCAACAGTGAAACATCTGAACATGGGGAGGAAGCTGGGTCTGATCCAAGCAAAGGCTGGAAGGCTCTAAGAGGTACGACGCATAAGCCAGCACCCGCAGATGCTGCTCTGATAACTAAGGGAGTACAAAAATAAACAGATCCCAAGGATCAGAATGCAGGTAGTTTTTCAGCTGACATTAAGTCTTTGCTTAGTGTACCATATTCTCTTGTCAGGGCAATGTGGCAGTGAATTGCAAGGTTATGGTGGAGAGAGAGGAGAAATACATCACACTGTCAATGTGCCGCACATCAACATAGGCTCTCATCCTCTGGTGCCACGCAATTTCCCCTTCTACACCACACTGTCTTGTAGGAGACCATCTCACCAAGCACGTCCTGGAGCTCACCAAGCGGCTGCGCAGGAGGCAGAGCCTGTCTGGAGGTTGCTTTGGGAGCAGATGGCTTGAAGGCAAAGACTCAGGCAGGCTGCTCCAGCACGGGGGGCTCTGGAGGAGACCTTCTCCTGTGAGGAGGGGACAGCTTGCTGCAGCAGCCAGCCAGAAGGCTCTGGTGGGTGACAGGACTGCCAGCAGTACTCAGCGCTCTTCCCCCATGGCGAGGGGCCTTCTAGGCACAACCCTGCTCAATTCTGTTAACGACCTTTCCCTTGCCTCCTCCGTAACACAAATCTAATCAGACATATTTGCAAACCTATCTCCAGGCAACTGCGCACTATTTCATCCTACGCATTTACCTCCATTCAGAGCCAAATGCTCACGGGCGTGAACAAGTGAAACCTGGAACAGCTTTTCCGCTGCTCACAATTTGCCTACACGTGCCAGTTGAACGAGCATTTTAATAATTTATGTGCACAAGCTGAACAACATTTTTGACAGGCTGACTCTCAGTTTACACAGGTATGACTCAGTTTACACAGATGTATCTGCACGTAACTGTGATTTCAGCAACATCATCTCGAGACACTTTGCACCTAATGCTTATAAACGTCACTGTACAGGGCTGGTAGCATCGTGTCCAGAAGGAATCAAGCCATTTGGGTTCCAGTTATGGCACTGTTCTATCAGGGTTTCACTTTTTCTTTTCCAACTTACACTATTCTTTGGTATGTAGCATTCAAAATTTGTTTCCAAAGGAACATTTGTCATAAATTTATAAAAAACCACCTATTTTTGCATAGGGTTCAAAGAATAACCAGAATTCAGTTTTTTAAGGATGTTTTTCTTCGTTCTCCGAATTATTTGATTCTACCCTTTCTGCTTCAAAGGATACAAGAGCGCCTGTTTTGAACTGGAATGCTCTGATGAAGCCCATTTTACAGTGGAGGAAAAGCTGTGTTTTCTTTTGCTGTGATGATATTCCCACTGCCACAAGAACACAAGTGCTTGAAATGCTGAGCCTATACTTAAACAGAGTAGTTCCCCACATTGTATTTCAGCTTTTCATAACTGATGCAAAGGCAGCTTTCACCGCCAGCTTGAGGCTAGTTACAGTGATTCATGCAAGCTTAAACTGTATAAAATTCCTTTGCAGAGGGACCAGTCTATTCACTATTCACCTCCTGTCCTAGTTTGACTTCATAGCCAAACATGAACAAGTTCTGCTGTAAAACCAGGAATAAGAACTGTAATAAGGAGCAGGGAAGATTTATATCCTCTTTAAACTAGCTGTCCACGTAGGTTTTTCTCAAACTAGCACGTACTAAGCGGAGTTCTCTGCTAAATCCTCCACTAAAATGAGCTCTTCAAATGCATTTATTTTTCAGTATATTTAATTTCCCAGATGAGGGTTAGGGGATACAGTTAATTTGACTGTCTCACTGGAAGCTTCTTTCCTCTAATTTTTATTAATTTATGTTTTTTAAAAAAGTAGGCCAATCTTCAGAGTTCTTTTATAAGTTCTTGGTCCAACAAGCAACTGTTAAAAACCTTCTCTCTCGGAAGTCATAGTCTGCACAGAAAACTCCGTGTAGATGAGTTCTGCCCACGTTACATTTCTCATTCAGCAATTATTATCTCTTCTCCTGATGGAAACAACTTTTTTTCCTTCACTTCACTAGATCATAAATCCCAGTAGCTGAACTCACGCCCCATCTGAAACTTCATTTAAAAAGGAAAAAACGCTGTGGTTACCTCTTTGGTAAAATTAGATTCTGCTAATAGCTTAATTCATTTATCCATTTCTTTTATCCTTCCTCTCCCAAGGCTGTTCGATTTCTAAACTTCTCTTTTAGTTAAACTTTTGATGTAATTTGTCAGATATTCTGGGCATCATCAGATCTCCACAACTGCACAGAAGCTGCTCAGCACTCTTGAAAATCATGTCACAAAAATCACTGGTGTACAATGTCATTCTCCATGTGCCCTTAACACTTCCTGCACACGTCCAGAGCTGAGCCTTAATTCGCCATCCATGATATAGTTAAGGGGATCAAACCCTTCTCGTCTAAGTACAACCGATCTTCTCTTTGTCATGTGTAAATGAAACTATAGAAAAAAGGCATTCCTAACAACACTTCCAGCACAAGCGCTTGTACTATATTTCCATCAGTCAACCCGTGTACCAAGAGGATAAAGCTTCAGTGCTCACAGGCTGTGAGAGGGAAGGAACACAATACCACAAGATTCACAGTCTATCAAGATTCGGACTCACGTTGGCTTCACAACAAGCTCCCTGTGTTAGTTACCATTTGGCCTGCAAAACTGTCTCCAGACTTGTGTCTGATATCTTTTTTTTTTTTTTAAAAGCATACACACTGCCACGCCTCTCCTCTGCCAGATCTCTTCCTTTCAGCCAAATTCAGAGATTTCTTTTTGCAATTTCGCTATTTTTCTCTCTCTTTTTCTTTCTTTCTTCTTCTTCATTTAAGAACATGCATTTCTATCACAAAAGCACCAATTGCAGTTTCAAAGACTTGATGAATAGGCCCAACATACAGACACATGGTTTGTGAGCTGGCCAGGTATCAACCACCTCATCTATCAGTGTGGAAACTTGCCGAAGAGAGAAGTGCATTGGGTCCCTAAGAATCGTGCTTCAGTCTCTGTGATAAAAACTGCTTCTCATGTTCTACAGTCCAATCATTTATCAACAGACTCAGATTAGCATTTTCTGCTTCCTTTCTTTTGTACTCCAGTCAGCCGTAGAGCTCTTTCCTTGAGACATACCAAATTATTCACACTTAATTGATTTCTGATGTTGATATCATTGGCAACGCTAAAGCAGAAAAAATTGTTTGGGAACTGAAATGTTAACTGGAATCCAATAATTCTTATGAAGCTGAAAAAGATAACAATTTGATCTACTCCCATGCAGTTTAGCAATAATAAAACCAAACAAGACTGCTACAGAATGGCATTCAAACACAGCATAGTAATTTTCCACTCGCTGTTTTTATGTGAGTATTAATATAAACCCATCGGCTGATAGAGAAATGAATAATTGGCATCATTACCAGTGCAGACAAAGTCCTTCTTCTGAACGTCCGCCACCAGAAATCCCCGCAGGTTTACGGGCGCCAGGCAGAAGGTGAACTGCCCGATGGTGCGCCTCTGCCGCAGCCAGTCGGAGAGCCAAGCCAGGTGGCAGTCGCAGTGCAGGAAGTTGGAGTGGAGCCGCCTACAAAAGGCAGAACAACCCCAAAGTCAGTAGTCGTATTTTGAACAGAAGACACAAACCAGAGCAATCAACGACGAGCCCGTCTGGCTCTGCACTACAATTTAAGTAGGAGCATTGCGGGTTATTGGTTACAGCTGCGTCGGGTCTCGACTGTCTACGTTGCCATATAATATACAAATGTCCACAGACAAATTAGTGCTATTATTTCTAATGTCTTGGAAGAATGAAGTTAAATAATTACCTGCCTACAGGTAATCATGAGCTGGCTGTTCTAGGGAAAAGAACACGCAGAAATTAAGATTCCACCAAGGAATCACTTTGTCTGTGATTTCTTGTCAGAAATAACTGCATGAATGTGGTATCCTTGAATGAATTTGAAGGATGGCTTGTATAAACCTGAGGATCTAGCTGAAAACCAGGATGATAGGAGATTCTTCCCTCTCTCCTTTGGAGAGAGAGAGAAACCCCACACATCAGAGGCTATGGATACCTTGTATGTTCCTGTGTTGCCTATCCAAATTCATCAATGCCCTTTTTACTGTGACAACTGAACACAAGCATGCAGGTTCTAGACAGGAATTATCAACTCATGCCACGGAAGGGGACCACGACAGGGTCATGCCACGCAGCAATGCTGGGGCCGTTCCTTGCAATGGGAGGTCCAGCTGCACTGCTCCCTTCCCAGCCTCCTTCATGCCTGCCACTAGAGACTTGCAGAAGCATTACCACATTGCCGGGGGAAGTCTGAGAAAATGATGATGCATTCAGGGAGCGAACCTGGTAATTTTAATAGCTACCAAACTTTAGGTCAAAACAAAAGCTCAGGACATCAATTGTTTCATTCCTTGTAATGAGTCATACATTTGCAGTGTTATACCAAAGCTGAAATGACAAAATACATTGAAAACCTTGTCAGAAATGGTCAGAAAAAGCATTAGTCACCAATATTACAGGCATTACATTTAAAAAACCCCATGCAATGGGTGCACAACGGATTTAGCCTTGTCCATCTAACAAAGAAATTAATTGTCTATCTGTGAGATCTTCATATTGCAGAGGAGCAGTGCAGCTCAGCAGCGGTGCCTGGGCTGACAGTCCCCAGATTTGTACGTCTGGGGTGGGCAGTCACAGTGAAAGACCACAAATCTGGAACTGAGAGTTTATCCTGCAGAGATGGAAGATGCTAGTCTCCTGGGAGCACTGTAAAATGCAGTTGGTTTAGAAGGATGGCTAGAAGACTTTGTGTTTAGGGATTAGGAAGCTGTTTAATTGACACTGCAGTAAGTTAGATTTCTAGTAAAATGTTTTGTTACTATAAACTGTTAATCTGCCTGGAACACTTTTTATTGATTGAAAGAACAAATACATACATTTAAAAAGAAAAGAGAAAAAATATAATCTAGCCAGAAATCATCTTCATTAAATTTTGTTCTAATTTAGAGAGTAAGCATTTCATTTAGATCCTCTAAGTATCATCCCTTCCCACCACAGCTGTCAGCAGTGGCACTCGGAATCGTCTCCCTTCAGGAACTGAAACAGAGCTCATCCCGTGCCATTCCCTGCACCCCCTGTGTGGATGTAGGAAAGCAGGCGTAAAAACCCCAATATTTCACAAAAAGGGGCAACTTTCCAGTTCTGTGAGTTGTTTTTTTTCCTCACTAAATTCGCATAGCTGCTTTCTGGGTTTTCCCATTTCAGTAGTGCAAACTGTCACCTCTGCCAGCTCGCCCGCCTCAGCAGAGCCCTACCTTGTCGTTCGTTCAAGTGTTTTGCACGGATATGCTACGGTTTGCTTTTGGGATCCTACCAAGTTCAACAGAGCAGCCTATTAGAACATATTTTTGATAATTATATTAATGAATACAGCCACAAAAAGACTTTTCATAGTACTTCAAAAGCATAATACGCCAATACCCTGTGAACATGAAAAGCACTGAAGTGATTTGCTACATTTTCAGTTTACCCTGAAGTAAAAGAAATTAAAAGAAATTATGCAATTACCTATCTCAGCAGTCACTCACACATGCAGAGACAACAGGACACTTAGCATTAAGCAAATAGGTATTGGGGACATGCTTTAACATAAATAAAGCTGTTTCAAGCAAAGGAAAGCAAATCAATGAAAACTAATTCCTGTCACTCCCAATCAAGGCTAAAAGATCAATGAAACTTAGCAACAGAAAAGACAGTTAAGTAAAAAAGGTTAGCGCTGAAGACCTGATTCTTTTAAAGAATTCTTCAAGTGCTTCAAATCTAGTAGCACTTTTCTCTTTTTTTTTCCTTCTTTCCCCTGTGAGGCCACGTTCAAGTTGAATATACTCTTTATTTTTCCTTCTCTGTTCTTAAATGAGCAGATTGTTTTGAGAGCCATAAAGAAAAAGCTATTTATCTAGAGAACTATCACAGCAGCTGCGGCACAAGCAGCCCCAAATGACCTGCTAATGGATCTCACTAGTGTGTAAAAGAGACGCACACGGAAAACACTCTCCACTCCGCACCGGACCTCAGCTGGGTGGAAAAGGGGCTTGTCCTTTCTAAAATAACATTCAGACCAGGGATGCCCTACAAGATCTTCTAAAAAAAAAAAAGCACTTCTTCAGTGTGAAGCTATTTGAGAAGGTGTACAAACTGACGGTCATTTTTTATGAAAGCAGCAGAGTCCCCAAACGGCAGCGAACTTCATTCACAATCCATTCAGCCTGGAATTGCATCAGTACCCAGAGATTAAATCTGCCTCAGCCAGCCTTCTCCTTTCATGGAGACTGTTCATTGAGGTTGTATATTAATGCTAGAGCAACAGGTTAGCAAGTGAAATAAAGCTCAGGAAACTAGAGAGATTATTAACATTTCCCCCCCATGTAATATCTTCATATCAATTTTTCACACAAGGGAACAAAACCGGATCAGTTTTGCAGGTGCTCAGGTGTGTTAGTTGTTAGGGCGTTACTGTCCATCTACACAAAATGTGGTTAAATCAAAACAGTATTAGCCTAGATTCTAAACAGAAGATATTTAGAAAATATTGACTAACATGTAGCTATGCAAACTTGTTTTATTACTGATCATAATTAATAAAGTATTAGTTGTGAAAAGTGCTAAGATGACTTGGGGACAGTGAAAGAATTTTTAATATGAAGGAGCAGCAGAATATATTATGAAATGCTGTTGGATTCCTGTATTTATCCTGTATTAATGGCTATTTTGATTACTTTTCTGCCTCTTTTGAAACAGATGGAAGGAAATATAGAAAACAAAACCATTTATTTCCACCTGCCTATCTAGGATTTTTTAATTCCTGTGTTGAACTGCTAAGCAGGGTGCTGCATGTTAGTTGGCAGTCTTTGGAGACTGAAACGTGCCACTTGATATTGATGAAACTACCTTTACAGAACATGAGGTGAATGAATACGAACGCAAGTTTGCAAAGGTGCCCTTTTAGCTACAGCCCCTAAATTAAATTTCCAGCAAATCCTTTTAGAGTGGGTCAGCATTCATGTTGTAGAAAATGTGGCTCTCAGAATTCAATATAAAAGCTTCCCTTTATAAATCCTATTTATGACTTCCTTCCTTTTTTTTTCCTTTTCTTTTTTTTCCTTAATTACAGCAGAGGGGGATTAGTCAGTGTAAGTCTCCAGGGAGCTCTATACAAAGCAATCTCCGAAATTAAACTAAAAAGAAAATGGCAGAAGGCAGTGAGCTCTGGTACCAGACAAGACTGACTAATCTGAATAAGCCAGGCAAATTTTCTGGACCACTGTGACTGAATGAGAAAGGCAAAACTCTAGGAACCTTACCCCTACATCTTCTTTATCCATTCTTTTCTAGAAGACAAACATCCGATTTCCATTTAATTACTTGCATAAACATCTATGAGTGTCACCATCTAATGAAGAATATACATTTAAATCAGAGGTTCTCTTGCATAGATTGACATGACTAAGAGCCATTTTTCTTCAGTTCTGTTAATTTACTCGCTACTATTTAATACGGGCATATGGAGCATTCTTGGAGCATTTTGTTTTTTCAGTGCCACAGAAATTTTTCAGGCTAGCTGCTCTTTCCCTTTCTTTGCTTTTAGGACTAAATACATCCTGGTTGAGTTTGAGATTTTGGAGGAAAAAAGAGAGAGACTTTGTTTAAACATGACTTTTCCTGAACTTGTGTATTCCCTAAAGTAATTTCAAGGAATAATTTATTTAAAGAAAATGTTTTTGGTAGGCTATAGCTAAACGATACAAATGCACACAGTTTAATTTCACAGTCTTTGTATTTTGGTCTACTAAAGCTGATCAGAGCTTTTCTAGTGGAATGCTGCCCAGCTATAGAAAAATGAATTTGATGTAAGAGAAGCTTTTATAAAAAATGCATCAGAATCAGTGACATTTTGTTTCAGAAAGTAGCTGGAAAATAAGTTTTTTTCAAATTCTTAAAAAAAATTCTTGTTTCAGAAATCTGTATGCTGAATTTGAAAAGAAATGGGATTTAAGCACAGGATATTAACAAAATCAAATAACTTGAACCATCTGAGCAGTTTTCACAATTTTGATGATGTTCCAGGTTGGAACACATTTCACATTATGAAAAAAAAAAACGAGAAAAAAATGCCAGCTTCACTTCCAGGTAAACACAAGTTCTTGACAGAATCTTACTCAGTCCTGGGTAAATCCAGCGAACCCGCTGCCGGGGCCCCGAGGGCTGCAGCCGCCCTCCCCGGGGGCTCCCAGCCCCTGCCCCAGCCAGGCCCCGCGGGTCTCCAGCCTGCCCCAGCCCACCCTGCCCAGCTGCAGGCCCGTCCGAGCGGTCCCCACCCGCGGGCTGATGTCCCCTTGCCCGGCCTCGGCTGGCCCCAGCCCCACAGAGCTGCCTGAGGCTGCCACGGGGCCAGGCTTGCTCAGTGACCGTCCTCCTCCAGAGAGCTGGGGGAATTAATGTTCACGGCAGGAAGGGACTGAAATAAGATGATCACAAGATGACAAATATCCAGCGAGTTGGCTTACATCATGATTATTATTATTACACTCGAAGATAATACTCACAGAGTCCTGATCTTTGGCATGTGATTGAAGCTGGTAACAGGAATGCGGGTGATGTTGTTATTGTTGAGAGTACTGTCAGGAGAAAAAAACAGAGAGAGAAAAGAGAATAACAGATTGATCAATTATTTACATTTCTTCACCAACACACTATTTACAGAAACAAGCAGCTAAAACTCCCGGCGACACACGGGCCAGGCTGCGAGCAGTGAGGGCTGCAGAGCGATCCCTCAGACAATTTGCGACATAGCACGACAGATATTGCTAGGGCAAAGCACCCAACAGCTGCGGCAGAATGGAGGCAGGTTAGCATTTACCATGTGTCAGCACCAAGGAGGATCGGAGATGAGTTTTTATCGACTGCTGGAGCAGGTCCAGACTTTCTGGTTAAGCCAACACTCTGCCTGAAAACTGGGTGCAACCTGAGCGGAGAAACACCAAACTCACACGCCGCAATATGAAAGCTTTGCACTGAAAGTGCTCCCTCTCACCGAAAAAGAGAGCTGGTGACTCTCACGGGCTTGTTAACCCAGCCGGCTTACACAGACCGACAGCTCCAATGGCCCTTCTGAAAACACGCAGATGGATGGGTACCCTTGCTTTGGTTTCCTAATGAAAAAATATATGGGTAGTGGAACAGACCGTAATAAAACACGTCCAGACCAGGCGTGTAAGGATTTCTGCTGCTCTGTCAAAGCAGAGCTTCAAGAGAAAACGATCTCACCTGCTGATAGGGACCCCCTCAGCGCGTCTTACAAAAAATGAACTGACTCGATTGCCATCAGCTGAGTGTGCAGCTCCCGTTTCTGTAGCTCCTAATTATATCAATGACTCTCTAGCAAATTAGGAGCTATAAAGTTTATCAAGATGGCAGAGGAAATGGAAAGCACTCCAACAGGGCATAATTGCCGTGCTCCAAGTGCACCAAATCTGTAAATACAGTAGCCCAGTTTGTCATGAGCACTGGCGGGGCCGGCAATGGCTTCATGTCCCACCGTGGCAGTCCCGCTGCTGGCTGCAGCTGCCCGCTGGAACGCGTGGTGACCACAGAGCCACGGCACGGAGCCACCTCTGCTTTCCACGAGGGGCACGGCACGCGCCAGGATCGCTGTGGCAGATGGTTGTGCTTCTGTGTGTCTGTGTACGTGCCAAAGAAAATACCTGCTGAGGCGACCTAAAGGCACCTACCCTCCCCTGAAGTATTTAGCTGTTCCAATATTCTCTATTTACACAGGACATTTAATCAAAAGCTCTTGAAGAGTTTTACAGAAGTTAACTAGCCCGCTTGGTCATCTGACGATTTAAAAATATTTTTGCAATTCTGCCTAGAAATCCCTTGGCAAAACCATCATCTACGACATCAGAGATCAAAGCCAAATTAGATTATACCCTATTGAGACTTTTTTTCTGGTACTCAGGAAGACACATACGCCTCTTGGCAAAGCCAGGAGGTTGCAGGGTGGGACGGCTTTGCGCAGGCACGCTCGGGAGAGGTGTGTGAGCAGGCTGACACTGTGCTGCCGCACTGCATGGCAGCAGGGCAGAACACGACCACTTTGTTATTAGGATCGTGGCTGGTATTTCAGCGCAGTGCTGCACCAGATGGATGCACTATCGATCGGGAGCCAGCTTGGGGGCTGACATACCCGTGACAGCAAACCACACTGACAGAGCAAAAGGACCCTTCCTTTCCAAATCTGTGAGCAGAGCGAGTTATGTCAGTGATAGCAGAGTTCTGGAAGCCTGCAATCTGCATGTGAGATCTGTTGCCAGAGATCCGTGTCAGTCAAGCCACACGTGTTCACACACCACGCTGATATAGCTGTAGGCAGCCTTAGTGCATCATGGCTTATAGTATAACATACAGAATTCATTCCAGATCCTCTGGAAAACTTGCTGCTGCCAAAAATTGGACAAGAAACACACAGCTAAGTACTGGGATCAATGGTGTACAACACTATGGGTTTGTGTATTCAGTTTCTCAATACGCAAAGACTCAAACACACTCTATTATAAATTTAGTGGATAAAATGAAGAGGGAAGTACTGTCAACTTCAGTAGCAAAGCTGCAAGTCAGCTCTCGCAGCTATCAGCCGTGTCGTTTCCTCAGCTGTACCTCACAATCTGCACATGCCACTGCCTTACTGGGGCTTCAGCGCCGGCAGTGAGCACCGTGAGTCTCAGGGCTGGAAAGCTCTGCCTTTGAATTGCTGCTAACGTCACGATGACAACACTTCTGTCCCACTGTGGCCATTTATACGGTGCAGAGTGAACCTCTCTGTCACACAGTCGCGACTGCTCAATTGCCTTTAGCCAGTGATGCAAACCAACGTCTGTTGTGGACAGGGGGCCAAAACGAGCATGTACAATCATTTCAGAAAGTGAACAAAACCTCTTATAAGGGCACATACATAGATACCTCAACACACCCACCCCTCAATATCTATATTTATTTGCTATTTGCATTTATACATGTATGTTGGGAAGTTCAAATCAGGCTCACAAATGAAATTTCTAATTGCATCACCATTTTGTTTTCTGTAAACATATAAATATAATTCACCCCATGCCTCCGTTGCCTGTTACATGCACCTGGTTGGAAGATCTCAGGTATACACTGATAAATAAAAGCCACATGTAAAGTCAGCTCACAAAAATTAAATCGCATACATAGCAGGTGTCTGACTAGGTCACACCCTGCACCACAGGAGTCATTGGAAGCCATAGGAATTCAGGGCAGACTTTCTATTGATTTCAGAAGGACGTGGATTGGATTCAGGCATAGCAGTACGTGACAGCCAGCTCCCTTCTGCGCTGAGGGTAGCGAACACATCCCTGTCTCCCACTGCAATTCTTCATCTGGATGCTAAAAGGTCTTTACTGTCTGATTTGATGATTCAAAAATATTTTTCAATTTCTTAAAATGTTTCTGTTTAACAGACATTATTCCAATCACACAGTATTTCTACTCACAAAATATTGGATGAGAGTGGCTCAGGTTTTGCTCCTAATAAGCAAGGGTTTCCCATAATTCATCAACCAATATACAACCCTCCTTCTACGAATCCTAAGTCAGGACTGAATTAATATAGTCCTTAAACACAAATTTCAGGGATAGCTCTAGCAGATAGCTATTGCGCAGATGACTTAGTAGCATACTATTTCATTGATATTTAAATGTTAACCATAATGAAGGCAATAAAACTTCTATGATAACAGCCATTATTTCAGAACAAAGAAGGCCAAACACTGCAAAGGGCACTAATTGACAGTGAGCTCTCTGCACTACAGCCCAGCTGTAGCTGCAGGAATTTAACCCTGCTGCTCCGGTTGTGTGCAGCATGCAGCTCCCACGCAGGAGGAACTCTTCGGCTGTCAAAGGGAGATGTTTTCAGGTAGAGGTGTGCTCTAGAGGCATTCTGCAAAGCTTTCTGTCATGCACAGGAAGCCTTACCAGGAATGATTTTTAAGAGTAGGTGTCCTGACAGCAGTAAGCACATGATACAGGGGCATTTTTAACACACAAAGGGAAAAATTAAAATAAATTCTGCTCCAGTCGTCTGCTAGCTGCTCCACGGCCCTAGTCTCATTTTGCCCCAACTAAGATTCAAATCCACAGAAGCAGATGCACAAACACCAGGAGGCTGTGAGAAACAGAATACTTCCAGAATCTTCTGACTCCTCCAACGTCTTATGGGGAAACTTGTATTCTTATGAGTCTTCCCCAGCCTTATACCTCCCACCTCTTCCAGAACCCAATATACCCTTGTCCCTTGAAACAGCACCGTCCTCTCATTTAGAAGTCCTCTCCCTGTAAACTATTCACATCCAAAATGCTGAATCAGGAAACTGAGGTTATGGGCAATATTATTTATGCCAGCAAACTTCCCACCTTGGGCCGTGATCCTTGTCAGATCTTGCTAGCTAAGCAGAAGCAGACTGCAGCAGTCCTAAGGATCCTCCAAGGACTACTTGGAAGATGCATAACGTGGGATCAGCAGTCTTCGAGGTGGTACATCCTCCACCGCTATGAACTGTCATAGTCCCACTGACTTCAATTTACAACCCCAGAGGAACTGCTCTAGTAACTCACTCTGCTGCCAGTTGCCCAAACTGGTTAGAGGCACGCATGGAGCTGCTTTCTTCCTTCTGAAGAATAAAGCTGACTTATAGCTCCCACTAATCAGAATTTTTTTTAAAGGAAGGAATGCTCACTCTCCAATCCTCTCACCATTTGAAAACAATTACCTGTCTCCCTCCTCAAACTTTTTGTGCAAACCTAACTACATGCAGTAGCATTTCTGTTCTCTGCTGACCTACTCCAAATTCATGTACACCACTGTAGTTCTCTGACAGAGTTGTTAATTCCAGATTCAATGCAATTACATTAAAATCATTAACCTGTAGAAATTAATGTCCTGTATGTGTGGTTTTTTAAAATAATATTTATGCCTTATTCTTTACTCCTTTCTCCACCCTTTTGAGTAGGAACAGAGGTGTTCAGGACTAGATGAGAGTCAGAAAAAAATTATACTCCTAATGCCAGATCACTCAACTTCTATGGTAGATACTTTGGGAAAAAAAAGAAAGGATTTAAATTCTGAACCTTACTAGTAATACAAGTATTTTATTTTAAAAACTCAGGAACTCGAAGTATCCTTTCATGTTCCTTGGACTAATTCAGAGAGCACAAGTCCCCAGCTGTCAGATCAACAGTCAAACGTTCTCAATTCTGAAAATTACAGAGTACACAGAGATGTTGTTTCTCTTACTTGGAATTCAATTAATGATATAATTAAGAGCATATAATGAATATCAGAATGCCTGGTGACCTATTCTTCTGAAATAATAGTACTTTCATTACAATATATCTACCCGCACTGTTCCAGTTAAGTACTAGACATGAACCAAAAGGATCTTCTGGCAATGATGTCAGAAAAATTTATACAACATAACAGAATTATCTGAAATATTAAGTATTTCATTTCTTCAATTAGTACTTCAACAAGTACATCGTAAAATAGTAAATGCCGTAATGTTTTCCAGCCACATTTCAAGTGGGGAAAATACGTAGGAGGGTTGGGCTTTTTGTTAAACACATAACACTGACGACAATGCCACCTGCTACGTCCCAGCTTAAAAAAAGTTACACCATCCTATTTTATCACTGGCAAAAGGAAAAACCACTATGCAAATGTCCATTTTTCTAAGGAGAAGGCATTTTCCTAATGTGCACAGATTACTAGCTGTGCATCAGTACAACACCCACAGCGACGCTTCTTGTTTACAATCTGAATGGAGTAAAATGAAAGGGGAAGGGGAGAACATGTCGCTTGCCGAAGACATCCTTTGTTTTCTGACGGTAACAGAGTCTGATTTTCTTTCACATTCCACTTCTGCAGCTGCTGAGCACAAAGAGCTAATCAAATTGAGAAATTAAGTGGTAGATTAAATTTTTGATCAACACTTTTCCCCAAGCCTTACTAAGCATCTACCGTCGTTACTAGAGGTCTGCTGTGCTGGCCGTTCAGGTTTTCGGTACACGTCAGGCTGCCTTTGTGTCGCATTTGGCTCAGCAAGGGACATTGCAGCATTTGCAAAATTCTCAGTTAGAAAGAAATATTCAGACCCATTTACTGCTAGGTAAATAGAGATCTGAAAAGGCACCAGCTCATTCACTATATTGCTGGTTTGGAATACCTTTTACACTTGGGCACTAGGGATTCTTCAGAGGCTTCAAACACACGCAATTTGATAGCAGGAATCCTGCAAACAGCAGCCCTCGTTTGGCAGCACCTCCTTCCACACGTCTACGGGCTTCGCTCCGAGTTCAACAACGATGCTCATTTCCTTTTCCTGCTCAGAGCTCTCTCAACACGCCGCGGAAGGAACAAGGAGCTGAGTTACCTCACTCCGTGATAAACTCGTATTTGGAAAGCGAGCCTGAAACGGAGCAGAACAGCAAACGGGCACGGCTGGTGGGGAGCAGCCGTCTCGGGCACCGCAGCACTGGTAGCACTAACAAGTCTAACATTTCCTTCTGTCTCCTTCAATTACCCCGCTGCTTCATCTCAGCGTGCTCGGCGGCTGCGTGTGTAATCCGTGTGTTGTGTGTCCATAACACCATGTAATTGGGCCTAATGCAAGATTATTATCTATGTGCATGCGATGGATAGCTACAAATGGTGCATCTGCAGGCTTGTAACATTCCCAAGAGTGAATTACTGTCATACCCCCCGATTTACTGCTTCTCCCGCAGCCACCATGGTTTCCAGGCTTCCTATCCCCAGTGCAACTATGCAGCCAGCGAATGAGACCAGAAAATTTATTAAGACTTAACCAAGGCATCTTCAGGCATAATTAGGACTCTCATGCAAATAGATTTCTTGATAATGTTATTTCTGTTCAGTGGATGAAATGATGCAAAAACAGATTGAGCAGCTCAGCCCAAGTTGCCAGTGGAGCTCAGAGAGGAACACAACAGTCCGGCCCTGGCAGGGACAGAAAGACAACTTCTCCAAGACCCCAAAGCTTTGGGGGTGACTGGAGTGTTGGTAAATAAAAATACGTGAAGCAATCTTTCCACAGCGTACACGTGGACAGAAACTGCTGAATCCGTACAAGATTAGACATCTCCATCAGTATTTGTGCACATAAAGAAGAGGATCTTGGGGTCTGCCTGAAATACTGAAGAGGAAGCGTCAATTTGGGTAACTGCATTAGCAGCAAAATTGAACTCCAACAGTGATAGAACCTTAGACCTCTACGTTAGAAGATTCATGCCACTCTTAAACCTCTCTCCAACTACATAAAGAGCCATTGCAGAGGGGAGAGAAATTCTCTGTTCCTTATATTCAACAAGGGCTAAGCAAAGCAGTAACAGGTTGAAATTTCAGAAAAGGGAAATTTGATTAGATATAGGGGAAATGTTTCTTACCATAACAGGAAAAATACAGAAAAGAGCTGGTACAGAGTGCACAGCCACCAGCGGTGGAAGCCTGTAATAGAAGACTAAACGAATCCCTGGCAGGAATGGCATGGGACCCCATGGTCCTGCCCTAGGGTGGGACAATAGCGGACAGCTTCAGACCCCTTTCAGCCCTTACTTACCACCTAATCTAACTAACAGCAGGGGCATTTTACCAATTCCAAAAAGTGAATCTAAATCTATTTTTAGCAACAAAACCAAGACTCCAATTTTATACACTGGCATAATTAATGTTTGTAATTAACTTTGAGAATGTAGAGCAAAAGAAGCAATATTTTCAATAGCGCTAAAGAGCTATTTTTCACACAGGTCAGAAGAAATTTGCATTAAATTAAATATTTACTGCTTCTCATGGCCTCTGAAGAAAAAGCAAAATGGCTTTGGCACTCTATCCCTCAGCACTGAGCACAGTCCTCACCCTCAATTTTCAACGCGTCCAAGATTTGCTCCTTAGGCAAAGTCCACAACTCAATTGGAGCTCTTCAGAGTTTCGGTGAGCCCTGAGTGCCTCTTGTACTCAGTCCTTTGATCTCCCCACAGACTCTAAGTTAAAGCCCGCAACTACCGTGTGGGCATATAAGGAAAGCAACTGATGCTGCACTGATTAATCCATTACTCTCCACTGTTAGGAAACATAATGATCTCACAAGGGGCCTTATTCACTGACGTACAGCAGTGGAGCTGCGCTCTGACACCTCAAATTAGCAGCAAAAGCAGTAACAGCTGGGGTTTTGTCTCAATATTTGTACCCAACTCTAAAATGAGTTGGCACTACACAAGTGCTATTTTTAAACACAGTGTTAGCCCAGGCAAATAATCTTCTAAATATTCTCCAGGTGAAACATAAAAATCCACTGAAATAAATCAACCTATCCAGTTGCCAATTTGTGGTTTCTGTTCTAGTATTAATCTTTTGCCAACGTGTTCACAAATGTTCTCATCACAGCAACGGGAGAGGCTCTAGCATTGTTAGCTTGGGAAGCTGACATCCGAAATACAACTGGTCTCATGGACACAGAGGGAAGAAAATGTCCTTTCTAGAAATGTATGAAAAAAATAAAATAAATAAGCTTAGCATGGCATTATGCATAAAACTGCCAGCAGTGTTTACTGTTACAATTGCCTGATTCTTCCCATTCTGTGGCTGATTTTAATTTGCATATAACTGTGAGATTTTAACTATTTAAGCTTATTATAAAGGTCAGATGTTTATGGCAGATTTTTTTTTTCCCTTGAAGGAGTGAGATTACTTTCAAAACCATCAGGCTTTGGGGAAACTGGGTTATTGTAATAACAAATTCTTTTTTTTAAAGTGCCTCTTTTGTCACCCAGCAAGAACCAGGGTGATTATATTTGCCTATAGCGACTTTTTTTGGGCTGATTAACGGAAGTCCTGTAATTGCTGCATTAACTCTCCCCAGTGACTGGCTGTTACTTGGCTGGAGTCGTGGGGACTGGCGAGGTCAAGAGCTGAGGCTAAGAGCAGAAGAGGGGGAAAGACAGCGCCTGCAGCTAAGAAAATTGTTGGGTGAGCTACCTGGGTAAAGGCATTAGGACTATAGTAATCGGTGCAAATGAGTAAGAGAGGCCAGAAAAAAGTCGTACGGGCCTGCACAATCAAAGATTGTATTGTTGTACACATACAAGTGGGAGCAAAATTCACAATTCTGGTGACTTGTATCTCATGACCAGTGCTAAAACCTGTCTAGTGTTATCTCTAGCCCTGCATTTATGTTGTACATGTACGTATGCATCATTATGCCTGCGTTTACTTACTTATACCGACAAACAAATAAATCAAATATGCTAAAAAAAGATAAAATAGAAACAAAGAATAACAGAATAAAATAACATAAGATGAGCGAAGTCAAGATACCATTACCAAGGGGTAATGGTTTTAAACTAAAACAGGGTAGGTTTAGGCTGGATATAAGGAAGAAATTCTTTACAATGAGGGTGGTGAAACACTGGAACGGGTTGCCCAGAGAGGTACTGGAGGCCCCATCCCTGGAAACATTCACGACCAGGTTGGACGGGGCTCTGAGCAACCTGATCTAGTTAGCGGTGTCCCTGCTCCCTGCAGGGGGGTTGGACTAGATGACCTCTAGGGGTCCCTTCCAACCCAAAACTTTCTATGATTCTATAAGATAACCTAAACTAAAATATAATAAAGGTTACACAGAGAACGAGGGTAGAAAGCTCATTTAGGTTGTGGACTTTGTTAGATGTTAAGTCAAGAATGTCACATGAAACATCTTACCACTTCCCCCCAAGGCAGTCTCCTCTTTCTATCTACAGAAAGACGTATCTGTTTTCCCACACTATCAAGTCACCTCCATTAGCTGTACAAAATACAGGTACCAGTTTCACCCCCCAATTCTTTCTAACGCGTATGCCCAGTGAGAGTTGAAAAAGCTTTTTAGAGAAATTTCAATCAGATTTTCAATCTTTTACACGACATTCTAATTCTACACATAAAATACAAATTCAATCCAGTCTGAATGGAAATTTTAGTTATAAAAAAAATGGTGCAAAGACAAAAGAACACAGGCTGAAATTCTTCTGCCACTGTTTTATTTTTAAATTAAGGATTATCCCATGAGTTATTTTTTTAAACTCAAAAATGGCACAAGAAACACTGCCTTGAACTTTTTTGGAATCGAGAAATTTTCTCCAGTCTTTGCTCAAAGGCTACACATGTTTCAGTACACTGTATCGGGGATGACTGCTGTGGCTCTGACTCCCAATTACATCTCCATAAGTTTCTGTAAGTATTTGGACTCTGAGAAAGAAAAGTATTTCTGCAAACCCTGAATAACTGTTTTACATCTTCAGGTTGGTTTTGATGTTTCTCTGAGGTACCCAGTTTCCAGGGCTGATATTATTGCCCAAAACCAATGGGAACAAGTCCAATTATCGTAACACCCAGACCAATGTCCACTGAAGTCAGTGCAAACCCTGTTGCTGATTTCAGCAGGCAATGAATCTAGGCCCAGCAATCTATTTAGCTGCAGATTTTCACAGGAACCACAGCGATCAAAACTATAACTGTGTTCAACTCACCTAAATTTTGTTTTGTAGATTCATTTGAAAATCTCTTGTTCAATGACTTAATATAATTAAATTAATAATAGAATTATATTACCTTAAAATAAATTAATTGTGAAATACTTTTTTTTTTCAGTTTATACAGAGATCTCTCTTACTAAAGATGGTTCTTGGTGTTGCATAACCGCATACACGTCAGGTACTGTAGTTTCTGGATTTTGTGCTACTCCTGCCAAAATCAGTGGAAACTGGATTGGGTTCTCGATGCATACAGAGGTCGGAAGGCTTACCAGAGTGTATTTATGGAGAGGATGAAAAACAATCAACAAGACAGAGTTAGACCATACAAACCTGAAGTGTGACGCATCAGTACTTCAGCAAAATAAAACAATTTCTCAGGTTCCTGCCCAGCAGTTGTTTCTGTTTAGTCCTTTCTGAAGCTAAAGCAGTCTGATAAACATAACCCAATCCAAACGAACACAGTCCAATTCTATAATTTGAAAGGAGCAGGCAACTTCTGCCATTTGTTCAGGCTGAAGGCATTTAATAATAGAGATTTCCAAGGTAAAATGTTTCAGCATTCAGTCAGCTGAGTGCTGCGGGTTTCTTACAGAAGACCACCGACAGAAATTCTAAAGAAACTGATTAAAATTAGATCAGAAAGGAACTGTGTCATTCTCCAAAACCATGTTTTAATTTGTCCCATCCTGAGTACACTGCAGCCTTAATGCTATAACCTTACGGTAAAAGCCTCCCTTTTGATAGACTTCCCACCCATAATGAACAGATCCTTTTCATCCTTGTCCATGTAACACACCCAGAAACAGAAAAGCCATTCCAAGGGCAGAGAGAAACTAGTCATCTTTTCAGAGCTAGAGAAAGTGAAAAAAAAATACACTTCTGCACCCATTGTAAGGGGCTATGTGACAGTATTCAGTTTCTTTGGGATGGTCACTGTGCCAGCCTGTTGCCGCTTCATCCCCTGCCGCAATGCGGCACCGCCTGCGGGACTGCGGATTCCTGCAGGTCCCACGCTGACCAGTAGGACTGAAGGAGGGACGGGCTGGCAAACCCCACGCATGCAGCACACCGCTGCTGGAGAAGCGTAAATTTAACAAGAAATAGAAATGGCACCAGCAGCAGTTTAGCCTGAGTGCCTGGGTGTCAGCGCAAAAGGTTTTAACAAAGCCTTTTAGGAGGCAGGCGACTGGCACCCACGGAGAGTGAGCTGCCACAGCCCCTGGTTTCCATTGCTCTCCAACGGCAGAGCTACCATGTCGTGCAGCCCAGATACCGGCCCCGATTTCTTTGGCCAGAGCAGCCCCCCGATCTCAGGAGCCCAGCGCCTCGCTGCCCCTCGGCTCCCAAGACCATTGGCATTCCCACTGGGAGAGGGCAGCGGGAGGAGATCTTTCACACCTCCAGCAGCATGACAACGGACTTGGTGCAGCACAGAGCCACAAAGGCGATTCTCACCTTTCGACAGCAAAGGAAGGAAAAGAAGCAAATCTTTTAAAGAGGAAATTCCGCCTTTAATGCCATAAGTGCCTCCCCAAAACGCACGAGACGTAGACCATATTTGTGAAATAATTTTGTATTCTAACAGTATGTGATGCCCCTACCTGCAATTCACACACCTGGAAATTAAGGCTAATATATGGACTAATATAAATCCACATGAATGAAACAGGGAATGTGTGATATACACATTCTGTGAATTTAGACTTCCGTGTATGAACAGTTGTTAAGGAAAAAGTTACATTTACAGAGGAAAGAAACGTTTTGAAAGAACAAAGACAACACGTAGCTCCTACAAGGGCAATTACGTGTTTCTTGGTGAAGCTGGAAAGGGATCTGCTTTCCATCAGGAATTAAACATTGAGTTTTTCCTTTAATAATACATCAGACAGCGCTTGCGTGCATCTCACAAGAAAAAGGTCAATATGTTTAAAAAAACCTATCTATCAAATTTTTAAACTTCTCCCAAACACCACCTGCCCACGAGAATCAGCAATACCTGCTTATATTCATGCACGCTTAGGCAACACAGCTAAGAACCCACAACAATTTGAATAGCAAATACTCACAGTGTTTCGCGTGCGTTCAGTCCACAGAGTGAAAAAGTGCAAAATAAAATACACACAGAAAAAAATTCAAAGCACTCATGACCTGTTCAGGAATACTCTACAAGCGCGAGTAGCAGCTAAATAAAAGGAGCCAACTCTTCTCCATGGATGGCTGTTTCCCTGTAACATCTGCATGCATACAAAATAAAAGAGAATTGCCATTGTGGACGGTCTGTCCTGACTGTTTCAGCCGAAGTATTAGCCGAAGTGCCTCGCCTGATCTCTAACGCCCTAGCCGTGGACGGGAAGACGGGGTGTCTCACAGATAAAATGGACCCGACCCTGTTAAGACATCACTGAAATTGCCCAAGGAGCCAGTCAGAAGCTCGGGTGCTCGCGGAGTGGGCTATCCCCCTCCCCAGAGCCCGCCCAGCCCGCAACCGCCTTCTGCACCAACCGGGGCTTCTCAGCGGCCTTCGAGCGTCGTCGCAGAGATGCTGCATTGCGGCAATCTATCGATCACGGTAGCCAAGGCCAAAGCTGAAATCCATGAACAAGACCTGCTTTCCCACCCTCCCTTCTCCCCAAAAAGCACTTTTGGTGACAGACACAATAAGATTCTAATGGCAAAAGATGCAAAAGCAAATCTAAATTGCCCCAATCTGGGGTACAAAGCCCTTGTTCAGTACATGCTCCTACATCCTTCCATTGCAGCCATCAACTTGTCTTCCACAACGTTCTGTTCTATTTTATCCTCAAATAAATGCCAGTCCCAGCCACAGTTTGGCACTTGCAAGCCACAGATACCTCATGCCACCTAGCACTATGAAGACAAGAGGGATACCTGCATTTTTTAGAAATAAATGGCGAAACTGTTTGTTGTTTCCTTCAACGGCTGTATGTAGCCAACACACTTGATACACTTTCAACTGACCAAGCTATTTTCTGAGGTATCTCTAAAATACTCAAAAGCAACATGGTATGTCACAACAAAGGTTTCTGGATGACCTTACAGCATTTTAACATTGTTTCCAAGGATCTGCAGATGTCCTAAGCTGGCCATCCATCACTCATATATATCAAAACAACACATTCAGATTATTTATTCACCCCAAAACAGAAACTTAAGAAACTTCACTCTGCTTCAAAAATATCAAACCAGTTAACATGAAATTGCTTCATTTATGAAAACTAAATTAACATAGAAAATGTGATTATCCGGCTTCAAATTACTTTAAAATTGTTTCATGCAGCTCTTATATTTTCTTTTTTTTTTTAAACACAGAACTGGATACGCTATGTAGAGAAAATCTAATTCACACTAATCAGATGCCTTTCTTCTTAAAGTTTTAAAAATTATTTTTCCTGATTTAACCGTAACGTACAAGCTGTTTTCATCACAAATATGTAAACACATATATCCTCATATTACATGCATACCCCTGTGAACAGCAGGAAAAAAAGACGCTGTTTGATTTTTACATCAGAATAAGCTTTTACCTAGGCATTTTTTTCAGGTGCAGGTATAATTATCTACTTCACTAGGAAGCTAACTATCTACATTCTACTGCTTTGATTTCTAGCTTACTATAGATACAATATTATTGTCCCAGCTTAAAAATATTGGATCTTGCTAATAATAAGTAGTGCATAGTACCCTGATCCCAGCAGCTACAGTTTAAGGCTAAATACCTGACACAGTGCTTGAAGCAGTAGACCAACAACTCTGGTACACAGAGCTCCCACCATAATTTTATTCTCTCTTTCCAGAGAAACCAGGTGTTTGAGTCCTCTGTTGTGCAAAGACCGGCTCCAGCGCAGAGCCTTTGTCTCTGTTGTCCTACCAGCACAGCAGAGGGACAAAAGCAGCCTCTGAAAAAGACAAACCATTTACACCTCTGCGGGCCATAAACAACGTCTTTAATTGCACGCAGAAAACAAGAAGGTAACCACTTTGTGTTCTGAAACATTTTTCAAAATCATCATTTGTTTGCTGCTGTGGTGACTGACCCTAGGGCAAGCAGCAGTTCCCCCGTTCACCACCAGTTTTGGACCCCAAACGGTGTCACAAAAGGGCCGAGGACATCCTGGCATATTTGATACTGGTATCAGGGAAACCTGTGCCACACAGGCACACAGCCTACTCCTCCAGCCAAGGAGGTCTTATGGATGCCGATCGGACTGCACCCAGCTACTGTAGTATCGTCATCCACCTGCTTTGGGAAGGCATATAAACAATGAAATGCAAATTACGGCATAAAATGACTATCATCTACCTTGACCTTGTTACTTTCCCTCAGAACTCTGTCACCACCTCATCTTCATCTGCAAGGAGTTTTATTATTGTCATAGTCTTCAGCCCAGCTTTTGGTTAAGGTGTTGAGCTGCAGGTCTGCATTAAATATACAGTTGAGTGTCCTCTGGATTAAGTCGCTCACATTCATTTGACTTTCAACAGTCAAAATGCTTGTTCTACATCTTTTATATTACTGACGAAGAAACTACATCAGTCAAAGGGGAGGGAGGGCAGGTCACGAGATGAGCAGAGCATGCAAATGAAACAATTAATATCACAGGGGAGAGGGTTAGCCAGAAATCTCTGTGCCTCCTGGAGTTTTGACTTTGGAGCTTCTCGGAGCAGTGACTGCAGCACCAATAAAGGGCTTAAACTACACAAGCTGTGAAACCGGGCTTCCTCAAAAAGCATATTGGTCAGTGATTCATGAAACTAATAATTCTAACCTGGCACTGCTCTTACCTTGATAAGCTCTGCAGCCTCCATGGCTCCAGGCTGTTCTTAAACGGGAAAAAATCTCCAACCTAATGGGAGCAGGAAAGGAGAACGAGCACAGCATTCGACTGCTACATCTGCTCCAGGAGGGGAAAAAATCCATCTTTCCTAAATATGTAATATAATTAGGTGGCCGCACTGAGGATTGATAGAAATGTTCATCAATTTGCTGGGACATGCCTGGAATACCGCAGGATTAGCAAAACCATTGATCAATGAATTTATGCAAATATATTCCCCTCATAAAGAGAGAGTTACATTACATTAGTAACAGGCATCAGTGATTTTCAGAGGCCCTCTCTTGCCTGCTCTTATTTTATCTCTGCTGGTCTTTGATATAAAGCCTGTCACCACGGTGCCATCTGGACAGCGTTCCTTTCGCTGTGCCGCACTTCCAACCGCACGTTTTGTAACATGTCACAGAACAGAGGTTATCTCCGATGTCATTTCCATATCTTGAGCAATGACACCAGATCTCCCAGAGACACATGTCAGCAAACAAAAACATTTCCTATCAAGCAGCCATGTAAGCACCCCATCCTTCCTCCATCAATTCTTTATGCTAATTACGCATCTCATGTCAGTAGGGTCCCCTGAGGGTGCAGTAGCTTTCCAAAAGTTCTCTAGAAAAAGGCATTTCTGTAGTTAAATCGTATCTCCAACTGATTAATTTAACAGAAACCTTGTAATAAGAGCAGCCGGGTTCTTCAGGAGCATTTCTCCTTTCCTTAAAGGCCGACAGTGATACAGGAGGCAGGAAGAACGGGAAAAACTACCGAACAGTCTAATAAGTAACGGAGTAAAGAAAAAAGGAAATTCTCATTTGTCCACCGATACCTCCATACTCCGGGTGCATCATTTCTCAATTGCCAAAACGCCTTTTGTCCTTCCTCAGGCAGAACTTGATTGCCTGTGATACAAGCTCGGCACGGAAAACTGGCGATATTCTTAGCAAAGCCAAACTCCTTGTTCTTCAGCTAACCGGTAGACACTTCAATTACTCATATACTGCCAACAGTCACTCCCTTCAGTTTTGTTTTTATGACCTGTATTATGTACATGTTGACTGAAGAAATAACTAAAGATTTTAAATTCATTTTATTTATTTACATACATTTGAGCTAACGTATACCCTTAGGTAAAAAAAAAACATTACCACAAAACCCAACCATTTTAATTTTACTGTACTCGAGTATGAGTAAAACAGCTATGCACAGCAATTTAAATAGAAATTTCATTTTCATTATTGTCCTTGGGTATTTTGATATCAGTTATAGGAACACAATTTACAGAGTTCAAATTTGATCCCGATTGCCTCAACCGATCCTAATTTCCAGCAAAATAGAGGAGGAAATCACATTTGTGTGGCATTTTCAGGCTTTCATTAAGCAATGACATCTCATATATTTAGAAGTATGTCATGACTTTCGCTCCCTGACTCTCCAGATTGGGAAAGCAAATGAAAATCTTCTATCTAGTTAAGACATGCCCAGAATAGCATTTTGCAAATAAGTAAAACTGACTATAACTGAGTGTTCAGCATACAGGAGACAACCACAGGAACAATTAAATCCTGGCTGTAGCACAAAATAATGATTCACGTTCCGAAAAGTTCTTAAAAGTTTGCTAGGACAAAAGGAAGCGTGTATTATAAGCACACTCCTCCATGACATCTCTATCAGAAATTGCATTGATTATTAAATTTTTAATGAAATACAGCCCTTTCTAACAGGAATGTATTGGATTGAAAAAAGAAAGCATGAATAAACCTACTCAGCGCGTAAAATGCTTGCAGCGAATGGATGTGTCAGACAATGCACAGAAGAACTGGGGGATACAGACCGCAACCGGTCTGACAGATCGCGCTCTGTCCTGCAGACCACGACTCGCTGCTGAGGAAGAGTTCGAAAGAAACCAGTGCACGGCACTTGTAGCTGTGTGCTGCTGGGTGTTCCATGCAGAGCAGGAAGAAAAGTGAGGCAGAAGTGCTTGGAGAGAAAAGGTTCTATTCAAACACTGACGGAATAATTTTAACTTCTAAGAATCCTACTATTTTCATTTTAAAATTTTGGGGATGGAGAGGTGGTGTGTTTCCATTTGTTTGCATTTTACAATCTGAAAACTATCTTTTTTTTTAAGATCAAATATTTACTGCTGATTTGGAACTGCTGTTACAGCTTTAAACTAGTGTGAATATTTGGGTGACTGTACTTGCACCTCTTCAGTATTACTTGCGAGTGAATGATCACAATTTTTCACACTAACATGCCCAGCGTTGAATAGCGGATTCCCATGTGCGTAGTTTGTTGCTACAGACTCAACGACAGAGTCAGCGCTCCTTCATTTCAAAAAGCAGGTGGAACCCAGGAAAAAGGACTTTCAGGCTCAGAGATATTATATGAAAGACCTACAATTAATATGACTAATGACAAACAAAATCCCACGTCATTCTGTACTAGCTCTGTACAGCAAGAACTTCTTTGCCTTCTTTAATGGAATACTATCCACAGATCTTCCAGGCTTAGCTCGTGGTATGATAAAATCTTGTGGGTTCAGGATTATTTTTTTAGAGAAAATCTGCAGTGAACAAAATGTGTTCCAGCTCCAGTCCCTCTGGCTATCATAAAGAAGGAGGAAAAACAGCTTTTACAATAGAAAACAAGGAAAACACTCCACCTAAGCTGCCAGCAGTGACTCCTAATTCTTTCTGCCCTGTCCACGCGGCACAACGGCCATGTCGCCACACAGTTTTCAAGCTACCCAGGTGTGGCAAAACGATAATACGTAAACTAAAAGTTTTTTTTGCTAAATTTTGTTCTGTACCTTACTGAGATACAGATTCTAAAAATGCAAGTATTGTTGAGCACTTCCACTCTAACAGCACAGTCATTCCCTTAATATTACTACTTTATTCACTTTGACCAAGCTTGTTGAACCACTTTCAAATTAATTCATTTTATTCACGCATCCTAGGAGACTGAAGGTGAAATTCTGAGCTCTTGGAAGAACTTTATCTCCCATGCTTCATGATTTTGGACACTTGGAAATAATGCTATGGGCCAATTTCTAACCCACAAAGGATATGAACATCCTATTGCCACACATCTTACGGAATACTGGACAATTATTTTGAAGAATTCTTTGAGGGCTTGTTTGGTTTTGTTTTGTTTTGTGAGGTTTTTAAAATAATCTTCAAACACTCTTATAGCTACACTAATAAATATTTCTCAATAACACTGTTATTGCCAGATATTGCCACAGAACATAACTAAAAAATAAGCAGAGCAGAAAATCTTCTCCTACTAAAAATGACACTTTAATTAATGAAAGTTTCACACCAATGTTTTTCAACTTTTATGCACATTGCTATTCCAACAGGTCATTAGTTAGTCAATAACTTTTGCCAACCCTTTATAAAAATATGTCCCTTTTACATTTTCCTGCTGTTGCAGTAGTCGCACTCACCTTTCTGCATGTTGGAATGCAAGAACGTACCCACTGAAATACGCTTTATCGTCTTACAAAAAGGGGGAAAGGACGTATGTCAACAAGAAAAATCCCTATTTTATCATACAGATGAAAACCAAAACCTTCACTGGAAGCCACATGGAAAATCTGATGCAAAAACGAACAAACCTGGCCCCAGCGCAAAGCCACCACAAAAGGATGTTTAAGTAAGTCTGTCCTCTCGGCACGTCATTTCTCAGATTTCTTCACCTTGCCGCAGAGGCAAAGACAATCAACAGAAGGCACCAAGGCATTTATAATCAACCCTTTTGCAGCTTTTTAACCCAAAACTCATAGCGACCAGAAGCACTTGGCACCTGTGTTATGGTCTACATAGGTCAGATGGTAGGGTCAGGGACACCCTTGGGGACATCCGAAACATGGAAGCTTGTAATCAAAAAAGTGATCAGCAGACAGTGTTTGTGCTGGGAGCCGCGGCCAGTGCCTCCGTCTGCCCCAAGCTGCAGCTGGAGTTGGCAACTGCTCGCACCACGCCAAGTACTGAAAGGAGTCACCAATTTCAGACCTGTTTTCAGCTCTGCCTCTGTGCTATTTGTTGGTACGGGAACTTATTCACAACACAGGAAAAAGGGAATAGAAGTAGTAAATGAAACCAGTTTGCTTGACTAGCAGAAATAAGTAACATGGACCATGGAGTGCTCCTCGTTTTGAAGGACAGCTGCAGAATTTCCTTCTGTTCCTACATCTACCAAATCACCAAGCACCTTGCAGTCAGGTTTTCTGAGGAATTCAAGGTGAATGAAAACTGCAATTCAGAAGCCAAAGTGCTTCTAAAGAAAGTGTTCTTCATTTATTTTTTTGAGTAACACTACCCATCTTGTCTCTGCCCCAAGTTACCTATAGAATTTAGAATTCTGTAGACTGGCAGGTGTGCAGAGAAAAGGTGCAGAAATGTAAACGTTTGACATCAGAAAGGTCACAAGATTTCAGTAAGATAAAGAATACACAATTTGGTACCCTCGCAACCTGTTCAAACAGATAGTTAGATTAATTTTTGCCAGAATCATTAAATATTTTCTACATATTGAATTACAGTTTCAAATATATCTGCATAAAATATATAGTGCTCTGAAATGATGAACTTTGGTTTCACTTGTTAATATTTTTTGATAGTTCAAATCACTAATTTTTTAACATTTATGACTTACTACTGAAGATATTATATTCTCTGGGCACTAAGCAAATTTATTTTGACAGTGAGATTTAAATGCTCAAACTTTGTTTGGAGAAAAACTTGGAAAAAAGTTCCAGTTAGGTTGGAAATACAAACCTCACATTTTTTGACTGCAAAAAAAATACCTTCAGAAATAGATACTATCAATCTATTTTCTCATCTTTCAGAATTAAGATTGATTTTTCCTGTGCTGAAAAGTAAAAATGTATTAAAGAACTGATTATGATGTATTTAATACATCCTCCTTCCACCCACAAATCACTGGCATAGAATTAGCCGATTAAAAGCAGAGAGGTAAATAAACTAAGTCAACATTTACTACACCCTGGGGAGAAGGAATGCATTCCCAGCAACTTTTTCAGAGCCTGCAGAACTCTATATATTGCAAATAAGGCTCCATTTATTGCCCAGTCTCAGTCTCTTTTAGTGAAAGTTCTAGCACAGGCTACTGTCGGTGGAGGACTGATTCACGCCCTGCGGATGTGGAAAATCAGTCCATCAAAAAAAAAAGTCAATTCTATAGGAGTTCATGATTTTTTTCTTTTCTTCCTTTCTTTCATCACACAGTAGACTGTTCAATCTGACAGACAAGTAAAACTTTATAGTGGTAAGACATTACTTTTCCTGAAAAGCACTATTAATACAGAATTCAAACAATACTCTGGATAATGTAAGTTCCCAGACAAGGAACTCTGCAGATACCTACTGTCAGCTCAATATGAGCAACACACGCTGTCTGATCAATAACAATATCCCAGCTCGGGAGAGAGAGGGGCCAAAGGGATCTCAGATGACCGTGACGGACAAACCCGCACAGCCGCCACTCCCAGGTCCCTCACAAAGCTGGGCTTGCTGCTGCTGAGGCTGATGGCGAAACTCCTTTGCCCATCAGTACGAGGTGGGTATAGCCCTCGAGGAAGAATTCCCGATACTATCACATGCATATTCAAAACCCCTGTGGCACGGGGCTGCCTATAAAGCCCGCTGTATTGCCTGTTCTCAGAAGCCAAGGCAATGTCTGGAGCCTGCTGAATCTCCAGGTGCCAGGACTGCGCGAGGCAGATGCTGACTTTAACCACCTACCATTTGCCGTTTCATAGCATGCAACGGAAGGGCAAGCTTTCCAGCAAGCCGTCTGTGCAGGCCTTCTCTGCTGCATTGAAGTGTGCACCATTTCAGCTGGACCCGTATCAACTCCACTTCAGATGCTGAGGGTTTGCATTTTGGAGGGGTGTCGTTCCCCCCCCCCCAGGCTCCCTCTCCATTTTGGCTGAGGACTGTGTGCTTTCACAAGGATTAACACTTTGCACTTTGCAGTATTAACTTTCAGGTAACAGGGAAAGCTTCGTATAGTCAAAACCTATTCCACAAAAGGTCTCTAAGTGCACAAGTAACTACTGATAATAAGCAAATTATCTGCTCAGATGCTGAGTTCTGGGCAATATTAGATTTTACATTACAATGACGGTGTTCTAAATCCAACGTGCTTTTTCTCTGTTGGAGTCAGCTTTCGCTGTCAAATCCTTTTTTTCCTTTTTTGGTGCAGGCTGCAGCTTTAACAGCCGATGTGTAAAGTTTGTGGCACACGAAGAGCACAACGTGGCGTTATTTCAGCCCTGCGAGCAGGATCCTCCCCAAAAGCCAATGACTGCACTGAATAAGCCTGCCAAACGTCCGCCTCTCCTCCCTCTTACACACCAAACGCCTTTTAAACAGCTTTTTGTCTAAGGGCGATCGCTAGGTACCTCCTAACATTGCTCCCTGTGAACCTGTTACCCACCCGCTACTCGACACTACGTGGAGCTGGCCAGGTTTCTGGCTGCAGAGCACGCATCGGACGCACTCTGAATACTGCCGAACCCCATCTGTTCCATGCAGTAGTGAGCCCGGCGAGCTCCCTGCTCCTCAGGAGCGGCAGCACAGAAGTCGTCTATTGTGGTTTAATTAGCAGGAACCTCAGCCCGGGGGAAGTGTGAGGTTTCACTTCGCTACCTGCAGCACCGGTCAGAGGTGGGAAGGAAGGGTATCGAGCCCCAGATTCGCCCAGCCCCGCAGCGTGGGGAGAGCCACCCCCCCGCCGCCCCAGCCCAGCGCCAAGTCAACTCACAGGATCTCCAGGTCACGCAGGGCTCGGAAGGCTCCATCTTCGATGCAGCTGATCTGGTTGTTGTCCAGTTGCCTGCAGAAAGGAAGGGAGAGGATGAAGGCTGGCCGGCACGGGCAGAGCCGCCTCGGAGGGCCGGGCTGGGGGCTCCCCGTCCCCGCGGTGCCCCTCCACCCCCTCGCAGTGCCGGCTCGCTGCCCGCCGCAGGGCTGCTCAGCCGCCCGCCGCCCCGGCTCTGCGCGCTGCTGCCTGACAGCGCTGCACGCTACCGCACACTGAAGCCTGTCAGGTCTCAGTAAATATTAATTGCGCCTTTTTTTTTTTTTTTTTTAAAGGCAGAAGGGAGTAATTTCATTACATTAGGGCATCCAATCCATTATGAGCTTTTACCGTCATGTCACTGAAACAATTTCATTAAGCTAAAGGCCTGTAAATCATTGGAGGTCACTGTGCTGCCCTCCGTGACCTCCCAGAATGCCTTTTTTTCTTTTACTGGAAGTTGGAGTCCTCTGTCCTGACAGTACTAAATCTCCAGGCTTTATCTGCCCGAGAGCTGTGAGAGTGCACAGGGAATACACCAATTCCAAATTAGACTCAACTAATCTAATTTTATAGTCTTTTTATTATTCTAAGCACCAAATGTCTGTGGTGGTTCGATGCCTCTCTGCATTGTTACTGGTCCCATCTGGTAGCCCGTTCTATTGAAAGATTTCTGACTAAATACAGACTCTGTCTAACTGCATCAGGGAGAGCAATCCAGTGACAGAAAGCATTATACACACGTACACTTAAAACACTATTTTGCTTCAAAATGTGTAATTTAATATCTGGATGGTGGAGCCCTCTCATTTGTCTCCCTGCATACACATGATTTAAAGATATTTTACAATGCACGCGCATCCAGCAGTACAGCTACATCTGTCTCTTTTGCTCAGAAAATGAAAGTTGTAAGTTGCAATTTAAAATTCAGTGATTACATTTTCTGACATCTGATCCTTTAAATTTTACACTCGGAGAAATAAAATTATGTAGTTACCCATGTGCAAGCACAATATCTGCATTTCATACAAATACAGATGCAGGCTCCCGACTCTACGATACTGCCCTTTGCACAGCAGACACTTCAGATGTGGTGAGGCGGGGACCGTTTGCCCTGTGTGTGTGTAAAGTACTACGAGCAAAGATGCCAAGGCTGCATTGCAGTTTCTGGTCGCTATTACAAAATTAGACATACATATGCAGAGATAGCAAATATATTACACCTGCATATAATATATTTGTATGGTTCTACCAACTTGTTTCCAATTATTTGCTGTACCTAGTTTTTGGTCGAAACAGACATTTGTCACAACTTGCTTATTATACTGCAATAAAGCACAGACAGAACACTACAGTATAATTACACAAAAAAAATCGAACCAAAGTCTCTTTGGGGTAAAGAGCAGAGGGCATTACAAAGGTTTAAATGAAGCAACGGCAAATAAAATCTTTATGCAGCCCTTGAAAGATGGAGTTTGATCTACTAACATTAAGCATGTTGAGTACGCATGTGTTTGAAGACCATGGGAAACTTCTCCTTCGTAATGTAGTCTGGTCTCAATGAACACCATGTCTTTTATGAATTAAAGTGCATGAGAAGCCATACACACTGTAAGGTCTACCAAAAAGCTTAGCAAGCATAAAGCCCAGCCACAGTTTCTCACAGCTCTCGTAACTTTGGAGAACATGCTGAATTTGGCAAAGCTCCAGCGATATCTCCTATACCGACAGATACCGGGATGTACAATCATGCAAAATGGATTTCTCTGTAGCATAAGAGATCATGCATAGTATATACACATATGCCTATAAGTATATACATATTTATTTATGCTCGCTCTGTTTCTCCCACCACCTAGCAAAGATGTTAAAAACTACGTATTTCTGACTGCTGGGAGAACCCATGGCTGCTGAGTGACTTTTCCCGAGATCCCTGTTTAATTGTGTGGGTTGTTGAAAATTTGTTGCTCAAACAGAAAGGATGGTGCATTTCAGGAGGAAGAAACTTCAAATGAGTTAAATATAACGCTGCTGCATGACTAAGTACTTCACACTTCAGCTGGCTTTATTAAGCGTAAAGTTGGCACATGCTGGCTTGACGAAGGGAAAGCAAAGTAGGCGCAACTTGAGAATTCCCTCTCCCTTTTCTTCTACAGGAAGTACGATATATTGCCTATCGTTATTTGAGTTATACTACAATATTGATTTTTCTGCCAAATACACTAAAATAAGCAAATAGACCCAGTGTGCTAGTCACAATGCCTTGTGATTAAAGGGCTTCATACGCAACGCATTTTTTTTTTTAAAAGCTACTCTCAGATTGATTTTTGTTGAAAAAGCATAATGACAATCTTCATCATATTTCTACAGGTCCAGCCATGCTAGCGCGAACAACCACGTTGAGTCCATGGGTTTAACCCACAGGACCACAGCAAGGGAAACCTCTAGCTGCCCCCAAGACATGCACTCGGCAGGATGGTCAGTAAATATGGAAAACACTCATTCGAGATACACCCCGACTCTGTGTGCCCCACAGACTAAATCTGCACAGTCTCTGGAAGACATCCACGCCTTTACTGCTTCTTTGTCAGAGAGCTCATGTCTCCTGTTATCTATCACGCCAAAACGTTCACATCTGTGTTTAACTCTAAGCATGATGATTTCTTCTCAAAAGGAACAGAACTATTAGTTGTCTTAAAATTAAGCACAACTGTTTTTAAGACCCTTCACCTCTCCATTTATTTCTCTGTGTGTCAAGATGGAAATTCTACTTCTCCGCATCTGTACAGCACCCCGGTGAGTGGTTAAGCAGAAACCAGAGATTTGAGAGTTTAAAGTCTGAACAACATCTTCCTTCCAAGTGTGAGTTTAAATTTTGAGAAAACTTCAGGTAAAGCCTTACAGAAATGCAAGGACAGGTGTTCAACACATATTTTTATAGCCGTGAAGACAAAATAAAAATCCTGCAATGTGGGCTAGCAGCCAGATCACATACTCAAAGCGGGTAAGCTGTACACGTCGCTCTTCAAAGCGCAGAACAGACATGCTTAACATGTGTTGAGAAGAACGTCTTACCTGAAGAAAACTAATCATATGCAGAGAAAGTAAAAATTCAACTTTAAAAAAAAAAGGAAAAAAATAGTACTTCAGAGCAGGTGACACATGCATTTTCTTGAAGAAGACATGGCACTGCTCTCCTTCCTTCCCCGCTGCCTTCTGAATGGAGCACTCCTAGCTGAGACACACATCAGCTGCTCCAGGCTTACAGGTAAATTTAAAAAACAGACTCAGCCAGCAGAAGCATTTATTCAGATTTAAATGCCATGTCCATTTGTCAATGTTCATACCCTTTCCAGAAGATCTTTTTCTCCTCAACATTACAAACAGAATGTTATGCATGTAGGGGTATAACGTAGCAGTGAAAAAAGGTCAGACAACACACACTCAGATTTAAGAAACAATTTCAAAACGGACAAAGTCACTTTCTACACCTCCATTTACTCCTGCCTTTTGAAGGAATACAGCACTAAGCTCAGACTTTATCTAAAACTATCATGATTCAACTGCCCCTGAAGAAAATGAGCGTTCTCACACAGAAGAAGTGAGCCTCTATATTTAAAAGAGGCTGAAAGATGAATGAAACCACAATAACTGAGCTGTGTGAAATGTCCATACAATACGTGTGGCACATTATAAGAGCTACAAGCCAACGCAAGAACAAATAAACACCGCCAAACTTTGAACTTCCAAGTTTTCGCTAAGTTAGATAGGTATGTAACTTTGATTTGGCTGAAAATGATTGGGTTAAATGCCAAATCTCTCATGCATCAGACACAACGCACTGGACTCAGGCTCGGTGACGGTGTCAGAAGGGTTGTTGCTCCAACGCCAGCGAGCTGAGATTCCAGCCTGGGAAACCCAGCAGCTCGCATGTGATGGAATTACCTCCTCTGACCTCACCTAAGCGGCTCCAGGGATCCGAGATCTCCGTGACAGGCAATTAGCAACCAGAAAATGCTAACAGGTACAAACAGCAGTGCCAGAAGATCTCGGAGAACGAAGCGACACACTCAAGCGAGAAAAATATGGATGAAGTAGATGGGATTTAGGTGAAGTGTGACACAGAATAATCCGTACAAACAATGCGAGAATTTATAAAACTATTTGGAGAACAAGGCATCTTTCATATGGTAGAGCTGTAATACAGAATACCATATGTATTATTACAATTCAACTAACCATGACTCCATAGCTAGTCTCAGTTTTTATTAAAAAGCAGGAAAATTATGTGACTAGATTATATGCAACTGATTGCTGTCTGTCTTTAAAATTGATGTTTTAAAGAAACAAGCTTAGACACCGATCACCTTCCTATGAAACAAGAAATAATACTGAATCCTAATACATTTATATCACTGAAGAGTCTAAGGTTTGACCAAGACACCACTTCAACTGTTTAAAACACCATTCCCCTGACAGAGTCTAGCTCCCGTTTATCCATTTATATTTCTACATTATCTATCATGCTTGAGAGTTAAATTTCAAATAATATTTGGAAGGAATAGGATTTTACAGTGTTGATACTCTTTTGCCATTTGAAATAATCCTCTAAATACTGAGGCTTGGAGGTTTTGCTCACAACAAGGAATATTTAGTGTCTAAATGCATATAAAAATCCCCAGCAACAAAGCCAATACAGTTTTTATCATGCTACTAGATTTAAGATTTGAAAAAACAAAATCCAAACCTGTTATAAAATATTAAAGAATTGAATTAATCCAGGGCAAAATTTTCCAAAACTGAAATAATCTAATCTTTTACTAACAGTAAAAGTCAATGTTTAACACCCTACATTTGTACCACTAGCAATGTTTGGTCATAGTACACCAAGTAACCTGATGCCATATATAAGAGCTTTCAGTATTTTTTCTGCAATTAGCGATACTCACGTTCATGAAGTAGAGATCCTTCAAGCATCCACATTTCACAGGAACAAGCTATATAACCAGTGGTTTGTACTTTGTTTCAGTGAGGGATTTTTTTTTTTGCCATTTACAAACACTACCGAGGCTACTGCAGAGCTCAAGTGTTAATTTGATTTTTAATTATACTATGGCAGTAGTTTAATTATTATAACCTGTTTCTATATTTTGTCCAGAATCTAGTTAACTATTTAAATAAAAGCCTGTATTAACAAGTACTGTAATAAACACTTTTTAGATTATTTATTTCTCATATTTTATGTTTAGCATAAAAAGCAATGCCAGAATAGAGACATATTTGAAAAAGTTCTACCATTAGAGACACAAAATTACTCTACTACTCTTGCAGACGTTATAGATCCAAGAGTAAGCAAGAGCCATTTCCTTGTTAATAAAAGACTTCCATATTTAACCAGAAGTATCCACATTAAAGGTCTTATATTACTAAAGTATTTAAAGGAATTTTCAATAGCCATTTCACAGGAAGGTAAATTCACGATAACCTTTTGTAGAATGGTTGTTGGAAAAAAATTAATTTTGTTAATTACATCTCCAAAAGAACCTCCATTTGGACAACATTTTTCCCAAACGTTTCCCATCTTTTTTCTAATACGAACTGCTAGGTCTATGCCATCGCTTTCTTGTACAGTCTACACCCTAGGACTGAAGCTCTTCAGTAACCTGTAAGAATCAGAGACACACTCTATAGCATTTATTGTCCAGCTTCCAAACCAGTCCTCCTATAACTATCAGAATCTTACAATTTCAGAGGAAAGGGACACCAACACACCTAAGTAAAATTTATCACATACCAAACTAAAGTCCTTATCCTTCTAATAAATTGATAAGGAAGCACCATAAATGGTAATAGATGGCTCTCCGAAGTCATACTAAATTCAATTAAATTGAAATAATGTAAAGTTTTTTCGAAGTCGCTTTTAATGCATTTTTCATGTTTAATTTTTACTCTTTATTGACACTTTACTAACTTCATCCTATAAGAGCTTGCTTGCATTAGAAAATTTAAAGAATTGATACATTAAATTCAGCATTAAATAATTCTGAAGCAGAGCAAATCAGTGGTGCACAACACAAACGACAGAGCTGCTGTGATCAAGCTGAGATCTCCCGCCGGGATTTTCACAAGTGTTCCAAAATGCTTTTTTTGTTTGTTTCCCAAAAATGTGGTTTTGCCAAAGCTACGGTTGAAGCATTGCACAGAAACAGCTCATCTGCACAGAGTAATTGGGCAGAGTCATACCCTGTCTTCAGTTCTAATACCCGACCTATGTTGCCAGGTTGTTAAATAAGGAGAGAGGGATATCTAATTTGGAGGGGAAGAGTTGCTTAGAAATAAGTACTCTACAGACTATTCAAAGTATTAAGTATTTACTCTAAGCTTTTTCATTACATTAACTCACCATTCAAAATGTTTCTGTCAAAAAAGAGACATCATATTAGCTTAACGCAAAACGTAGATGGCAAATGAACATGTAGACTACTCCCGTCTCTTCCCTCAAGGATAAATACGCACAAACTCAGGATTTCCTTTCAATATCAGAGGGCTTAGAACAATTTATTTTTTCTTTTTTTAACTCTCTCTGGTTGCTGATGTAACAAATAGTGCATACCGAGCACAGAAATGGCTGTCTCCATAGCAATTGGGGCAGGTTTTGCGGTTTCCCTAGTTACTCTTGACTGATAACCATCTGTTGTTCTCCTCTGCCATAGCCCCAAAGGGGAAAAGGGGAAGAAAGCAGAAAGACAAAATGGGTGTTAGAGAATATGAAAGTTATTTACTATAGCGTTTTTAACGTTTTCAGAAGGCTTGCACTTACCTAAATCTTTGGTTTAGCTATTGTTATTTTCAGTTCACAAGTATCAAAAAACCCATGTAAAGTAAAGTTCTGATTCCAAAATGTTAGAAATCAGTCACCTTATTAACAGGAGATCGTACCAGGGAATCATATTAGGGATATTCATAGGAAATTCTACCATTAGAGATGTTACTATGAAACAGGAAAACCTAATTCTAAGGCACTTACAAAGAAAAAAATTCTCTGATATTTCACCTAACTAACTAGTAGAAATTTGCAATGTGCAAAGAGCAGGGGGTAGAGGAGGGTCGGCAGGTTGGCACCTCCTGGTTGCAGCAGGTGCAACAGGATCACTACGCAACTGCTACTTTCCAGCCCCGACCTGCAGAAATGGCTGGCAGTCACCTCTGTTTACGCGTTTGTGGCCATCGCCGCCATCAAAGCCCGAGCCCCTGCCTCCCCTCCAGCGTGCTGGTGCGGGGCTCTCGGGGAGACGCAGGTACAGCGAGCCCACAGGGCCCAGGCTCCCCGTCCCCGCGCCCTTCCTCGAGGACAGCAGCACCCCCGAACTGGCACGGCGGGCAGTCCCCGATGGCCCTCCTGCCCGAGCCATGCGTCACGATGCGTACTATAGGCAAGGTCAACGTTAACCTGGGCTCATGTACCATCAGGTTTTACCTACACGGAACTAACAGCACCTAAGTCATACGCCTTGTGAAAGAAAAATCAACCAGCCTCCACAGGCGAGCTGTTACGGCAGATCAATATGACAGCATGCAACTGGGGTTTGGGTTTTTCCTTGAAAATGATTCTGTGCACACGTTCCGTGTAGTAACTAATTCATTACAGAACCAAAACTTAAAGACAGACACGGACTGCTTTGTCCCTTCATATTCAAATTTGTATCGGCTGCCAGTCGTCACAGAAAGACAACATTTGTTTGGAGCTACCAGCATTCCTAAAACCTGACTTCAGCAGGCCAGAGGACCTCAAGATGCTCTGTAGAGTGACGCAAGGAGGCCGGGATGTTGCTCTGCCCGTCGCTCTCCGCAGCGCAGGGCAGGAGCCGTTCGGGACACGGGTGATGTCAGTGCTGCCCGAGGACAGGAGCCGAGGGCTTCCCCGGGGCGCAGGGACAAGGGGCTAGAGAGTGCCCAGCACACGGCCCCGACGCAGCAACGCGAGGTGGTTACTTCTCAGGGCTGCTTCGCGAAAACGGTATTAATTCTGCTGCTTCATTGTTGACACATTTTTATTATTAATAACTACTAAATGCAGCTTTGAGAGGAAAACTAGGGCTCTCGTGCCTTGAAGAGGCTTAGAGTTTTTCAGCAAACATGACAATGACATGACGAGGCAGAGAGCAAATGCAACAGACCTCGGCAATTAGGCGGAGGCAAACGCGCCCGAGGGCCAGGCCCCAGCAGCACCGCTTTTACACGGTTAGGGAGATGACAGGGCAAAAAGGAATCTGGACATTCGATCTCCAGACATCTGTCCCCTTTGAAATCACATATTACATTAGATTAGTTCTATCACCCGCAGTCATATAATGACTTGAGATATGTTTTCTGGCTCTTAAGACAAAAATTAGGAGGAAATGATACCAAAACAGTGAACGTTGTGAGTAAAGTCACAGCAGCGTGTCAAGCTCGTTACATGGCTGGTAAATTTGGGCAAACCAGAAAGATTCTTGTGCTCTGGTGACATTTTTTTTTTTAATTAGAAAATCAATATTAATGTCTAGTGGGTGCATATCCAAACAATTCACGTTTTACACTTGCACACTGTGACATACCAACACATTTTTCAATGAGATCCTGCTTCAACACACTGTTCAAAAAAACTAAAATGGCGAGTTAAAGCTGGAGAGAGAAGAACAGTTTTGAATACCTCAGTGCCCCATTTGGTTTGGGGAATTATTTATTTTTTTAGCATGGCTGTATTCAGATCCTCAGCATCCAAGCAGTGCTACAATAACTCAAACCCACAGTCACTGGAACATAGTTAATGAAAGCTCCATATTTCAAGATGCTGCAGTAGTTTTAAATCACTCTGACATGGGTTTGCAGTACCGATCCTGCTTAGCCCAGGCTCACAAGCTTTTCTACAGGGCTCCAAAGAGCAGGCCATCTCATCTTTGATACAGCTGTGGGCTCTGGTTTCAGGGTAAGTGGCACTCTAGATGATGAAAGGTGTGGGGGGGACTACTTCCAGGATTTTTGTTTGGTTTTACTCCCCTCCTCTTACACTCATCGGGCAACAGCGACTCACCTTTGAGACACGAAGTTTACATTATTCTAGTAATTTCCGCTGTAAAATTGGCCATTGAAAAATAATTGTTTCCAATTACTTTAAGACAAGGAGCCACTTAGCTTAGCTACAGCTTTGTCTTGTTCACTGCCTACCTTTCTGGGCATTATCAAAGTCAGAAATTTTGGTTTTTACATGCAAATGCTCCCAAATGGCTGAGGTCTACATGGAGCTCCAAATTCTGACTCCTCACTCAGACTACATTTCTCTGCTTCCCAGGCACGTGACTTCTCAGGCCTACCAAAACAGAGCAGCAGACCCAAGCACATCATATAACTATGCTCCTCAGGCTGCTGTCCTGTTACTGATCGAAAGCAATGCCAGCAATAGACACTAAAAAAACATTTGAGATTTGCTCTCCAGTGGTTGCTTCAACGCACATGCAACATCCCGATCCTCTGTTGTTAAGAGTCTTTATATTTGTCATTTCTTAGCATCACGTCTCATTTTGCAAGTCAGATCTGTGGTTGACTTGTAATCAATACCAGATCAGCGTACGGGCAAGTTTAGATGAATCAGTGCTAAGGGTGGGAGAGGGACATTAGAATTCATTGTCAAGCTTCTGAGCTTTTAAGGCATTTACATCAAACTTCATTATCACTACTCAAGGCAATGAATTCAAGTTCCACATCCAAATTCCCATTGGAAATACTTCTTACGGTTAGAGCTCTGACTTTATACTTCATTGCCCCAAATTTGCTTGTTCTCCCATGTGATTTCAAACAAATAAGTTAACACAATATGTGCTTTGGAATTCTGCATTACCCAGTTACGCTACAAAAACTCTGATGAAAGGGTGGTTTCTTGCTGTGCGCTTTTTTATATTTATTTATATTTGTACAATGTTCATAAAAATCGTATTCTGCACTTCTCTGGGCACTCTGTGTGCTTACATATGTAACTTACGTAGTTACATCAGTAGATTTGCTTACTCATATCTCCATACTTACATTTGTACTGATATACGAGTAAGCAGATAACACTCCCGTTAGTCTGAGAAGACTGGTAAAGGGTTCAAATAAACACTAAAATCTGCTATTTTGTTACTGTTACAAAGTGGGGTACCCTCGGTAAACACTCAGAGTGTAAAAAAGAATCCAGCATTTCCAAATCAGGGAGAACCTTCAGTGAAAAAGCAGCGACTATCTGAGAGTGGCTTCGGGACTGGGAGGGTGCGGGTCTCTGCCTTCCCTGGGAGTTCGGAGACTAGTGATGGGAACGCACCTTTGGCACAGAGACCCCAAACCATTAGGAAATCCTTTCTGGAGGGAAGGGGGTAAGCTGTGAGCAGTCGCAGAATGGAAGACCTTTGACTGGAGCCTGCTCTGGGCCATACACTTGCACGCACTCAGCTTTAACTACTGAACTTTCACCAAACCGCCTTCTCCAAACTTACGACCTTTCGTTTCACAGATGTGAGTGTTGTCTTGTCCCGTCTGCTATATGGTGAGATCCATGGGGGACGAAACCTCATTTCTGCATGCATTCAGAGCCTCATGCAAAAGTCCTGAGCAGGCCAGTCTCAAAGTGACTCCTCTTTATTGGCATTGCCAAAGTCCACTCATAGACATGAAATTTCTGTTGGGCAGTTATATATGGATTTGAAGGCCCATTCATCTTCCTCCAGTAGTTGCTCATAGTCAAGTTAATCATCTCATGACATATTTCATAAAGAAGATGTCACACAAAGGATGCCTCTGTGACTTGTGTTCTCCTCTGACACTCACTCTTTTCCCCAAATCTACACCATTTCTGGAACACCTGCAAAACTCAGCCATGCTGTCAATGAAACACCTGCACCTGCACATAACAAATGAAAGCCCAAAACGCTTAACAGGCTGTCTACAGAATAAGATGGGTCAGGAATAAATAACTAGTTTCTAGACAGCAAAAAAGAACTTCTTTAAATAAAAAGAAAACCCAGAAAAGATTGTAGGAACGGAAAGCAAATAAATGACCTGATACATTAAACATTGTTACTCTTGATTATCCTGGGACCCAGTAATTATGTGAATTTTTAAATACTTTGAAAAGTGCTATGGAAATACACAGCAAACTGGATCACAGTTGACGAAAACCCCGTTTTATTGTTTTCAAGCCAGCCAAATTCATGTCATCTATGAAGTATTTATCACCCAGGGTAAGGACAGAAATCCATCCTGCAGATTTATGTTTACAAGCATTTTGGAACAAATGTTCCTATTTGAACACCCATATGAACCATAAGCATCCAATATGTTTGGATCACTACATTCAGTTTTTGTTAGCATATCTTTAACTTTCTGAACAATGTTTTACCAAATCAACGTGGCACTACTATATATCCTGCAGCAACATGGCACACAGCATATGTGACAGCTCTTCCACATATTCACTAGGGAGTGTTTCTTTCCACCCACATGAAATCATAGATCTATTTCTTTTAATTCATAAAAGCAAAAGGCATCCATCTACCTTTGGCATTTACGTGACTGCTGTACTATCTGAGTCCCTTACACTTTAATATATTTATTCATCCTCCCCGCAGACACACAGCTGTCAGCAGCATAACGAGGTTTTACAAAATTCCAGGAACTGAACACAACACTTCCAGTTCCACTAACCCACATCACTTCTAAATTAAAATCTCCTTCCTTGGCCTCAGGACACGTAAAGTACCAATCTAAAACATAGAATAGGAAGTGTTTATACCAAAAGTTGATATAAATTCTCATTGTTGAACACCACTCACTGCAATGAATAGTTATTGAAAAAGTTACTATTGTCATCAAGTACATTTATACAGATATAGGTAAAACATGTATAACAGCACTAATGTTTTACCTAATCGCAGTACTTGAAAATAAAAGTATCATCAGAAGCCCTATTGGTAGCCATATCATCACGTAAGCTTAATTCTTGGGTAGAATTTCAAGCCAGCCTAACAGGTGCTGAAGTCTGTCTTTCAGCCTTCCCTCTGGACCACTGTTCACTTGGAGAGATTAACTGCTGGACATGGAACAGCTTGACCCTGGATCTGAAGCTTCACAGTTTAGAAATCCCAGTACCAAGGGACAACCGTAATCTCCAAAACAACATACACTGCAAAACGAGGATGACTGGTCACCTCCAAAGCGCTTTAATCCATCTTGCAGGACACTCAAGTCAGATAACTTGAAAGTCTGTACTTCTCTATCAACGCAGGACTTCTAACGCACACAAATGTGAAAGAATTGTTCCACTTCAAACCGGTAAAACCAGCACCATGAAATAACTGCACCCCTAATTAAAAAAGAAAAAAATAGATGTAGATAGAAGATGGCTTATTATTAGAAATATGGTTAGGATCATTAACTAATTTCTATACCTTACATCTAACATCAGCAGGAAATATTGCAGATGCAGATTTTTCTCTGCAAATTTCTGAGGGTTGTTTTTTTTTTTTTAAGAAAAATATTTCATTTTGAAATTAGTAACGTCAACCTTCAGGTCACCTTAGACATTGTGATTTCTTAAATGTAAACTGTTACATGCCTAAACTGTTCGTTCATGTCTATTTATTAGCCACTGAATAATGATTCTACAAGCCTTACAAAACTGAAGCCATTAACAAAGCATCTTAAAAGTTCACTTAGCCCATATGACTTTGAAATTTTCTTGCTAGGTGGTATTTTTAATTAGTATTTTTGCCTGACATTAGTCCATAAATATATTCACAGCAGAGACAGCTGCTTCCTCTGCCAGGATTGTCATAACAAAAAGGCAGTCTTGTGCAAGAAAACTTCTACTCCCTAGTAGGATTAGCCAGCAAGTTTGGATCAAAAGAGCTTACCAGTTACCTCACCTGACCCTTTAAACAAAATTTCAAACATCTAATTCATATTGAAACGTGACAGCACTTAAATAAAACAGCCAGAGAAAAGCCCTGCCCCAAAGTTTTCTTACTTGCAAGCAAAGCAACAAATCTTTTGTAAGTAGGTAAAGCGGATACCTGCACTCTTTGCTTCACAGTGCATGTCTCCATCCTTCTCAGTCATTCTCCTGAGAGTTCTGCTTGCCCAACTTATTGCCAAGAGCCTGCTGCTCATCCCCCCCCGCCTCAGCATTAACCCTTAATCATGCTTCCCCGCTGCTCCATGAGAAGGGAGCGCGCTACGTGTTTGAAATACAATGGGAGCTCAAGGCAGAGAGCTGAAAACCAAACCAACACACCCCCCACACACATCAAAACCTCACCCAAAACAGTTCAGATAACTGCGAGCCCCCTTATTCAGTGAATCATTGCAGGCAAACCACTTGACCTCTGCGCAGCAGTCATCTTCCTTGTAAGACCAGTTTTAAAAGCAGGACCTAATCAATAGCTGATGGTGTATATGACCTGAGCTTAAGCATATAAATTAAATGTAAAATAAAGCAGGTTCAAGGGTGAAACTCATATACAGGGCTGCTGAGGGGTCACAAAAAAAAGTAGAAGGAAAATACGAAAAAATAAAATTTCTCATTTCTAAAGCTAATTTTCACACCAGAAAGATCCATTTGCCACCACACGCCATGACAAGAATTTTTAATGTGTATGAAGAAGTATCATATCTTGCTGCACTGAGAAGTATGTGCTGCGGCGATTCGTATGTTGTGCACCAGGAAATGCAGCAACAACCACTTATGGGCATCTTAATGCAAACCATTTGCCTGAAGAAATCTTGTGCCCCATGTCACAGTTTTATATACCCCTTTAGCTTATCCATTTAAATGAGTCAAATTCTGGGTTTTGGTAGAGATTGTTTCTTTTTTTTTGAAAAGCATCATTCTATATTTCAGTATTAGCTGTCACGACTGCCTTATAAGCAACTGCTTATAAGCAACTTCTAATTGATAGGATGCGATGGCAAATTATATAAGGAAATAACCTTGATCATTCATGAAAGTCTCACTTTCTTGCAGAAGAACAATTAAGAAATCCTCAGTTTCCCTAGTAAAACAAGAGAAAGGAAGAAAAATTTGAAGTGTGAGAATAGCACCTTAGACAAGCTGTGCATGCATATTATCACAGCGTTACTGTACTACTGTTCAATGATTTGGAAAAATAACTCCAAAAAGAGCTCTAAAAAAACCACAAAAGACTGGAGCAGAGGTTACTTCCACTGGAAGACAGAATTGTCTCATTTGTTTCTTTGACATTTATGGGACTACCAAAGGGTAAACAAAAGCAAAATTAGATCCCACAGGCTTTTGGTAGGAAAAAAAGTGGAGGAAAATTATATTCGGTAGCAGAAATCAGCTGTACAAATGAGACCATCATCTAACGTCCCTTTCCAATGCTGCCATCTCGCATTCGCCCTGTGTCATCTGGTCTTAAACAAAACAGCTTTTATTTTCTCCTACCTCAAAGCGATTTTACTAGAGGCATTCTCAGATTTACACTTCGAAAAGCAAGTTTACACTATTTCTATTCATCTCATAACAGATATTTGAGTGCCTGAGGATTCTTTCTGTGCTTCACTTGGAGTTAGACCCTTATTTCATATTGGAAGAAAACACCACAGATGCAAGCACAAACACTGTTTTTTAAAATAAAAGAAAATGAGGACCCTCCACAATTCTTATTAATGCCCATTTAGGATTTACATGATCCGAGCTTCTTTGGAGGAAATTTTCAGATAATAGCTGTTTAAAAGGACCGTATGACATCCCCTGCTGTATAAACACCGTCAACATATGTTCATATAAACCTGGTTTGTGATAGAAAGACTGTACAATACAATCACACCATTGCAGTTTAATTCTTTTTTCCTCCGAAAACATTTTCCTTTCAAGGTGCAACAGTTTTGGATTGAACCGAATTGCAGGTGGCTTCGTTTTCCTATGGCCACTTTATCTCATGGAGCGACCCAACCGCAAGATAGCGAAGCCAGATAGCAGACTGCACCCCTGCATGAGAAACACACTCATTCCTTTCTGTGCTCTGAATATGGCAAGAAACTATACAGCCTTTGTCGTCGTCGTCATCGTTTTAAATACCCAGTCCTGCCCTCTCACTGAAAGCCGCAGCTGAGTTGAGGACTGACAATAGCCAAGCAGCAGCCTTGCTGAGATGGGGTCAGGAAAGGGGGACATCGATCTTATTTTGTGGTCAAGGAAGAGTGGTGCAGGAAATCTAGTCCCCAATCAATTACCAAAATTAATTTTTGAGCCTAAGTCGTTGCTTTCTGGAGAAAACAAGGATTCATTTACTCACCTGTTTTGCACCAGTGTTTTCACCACTTTTTTTGACAAAGTTAGATTAAAAATATTAATTGTGCTATCCAGAAAAAGTGATGCAGTATTTATTGAGAACTGAGGAAGTTTTATTCACCTTAAAAGGTACAACAAATCCAGGAACACAATCACCTATTTACAAAATCAAATATCAAAACTTCATCCCAGTGAAGGGGTGAAACAACTTCAGACTCCAGAGACCCACAGTACCCCTGCCTCGCCAGCCGAGCAGCACACCGGCACTGCAGAACCGACCCTGGGCAGCAGGCCCGCGCGTCCTGCAGGGCCAACCTCCACCTTGCAGAGAGCTGGCCCTGCCAGACACGTCCCACAGCGAAGCGTGGCACTGCCACGGGACGAGCAGGCGCTGCCCAACGCCTGCTCTCGTGCCGTAACACCCTTTTTTCTCTCTAGCTAAAAGACACGGGTTGTACTGACTGAAGAGCTGAGCTGAAACACAAGTGGGGAGAAAAAAAAAGAGGAAAAAGAAAAAAAAAGACGACTCAAGCTATGGTTTTAACTTTGTCCAGCTGGAAAGGTCAAGAGGAGAAGACAAACTTTGTTCTGCTGCTGGACGGTATTTATAACCCCCACTTATTCACGGAGTCTGCACTAAAATGATATTGCTACGCTGTTTTGGCTAGAGACTGCATGCGCTGACCCCTCTGCGCCCAGCACAGCACCGGAATGATTCCATACAAAAGGTTTGCATTAAACATAATGAAGCAAATGACAAAATCAATAAACCTGGAATGGTGTGGCTATCATAAAAATGATGTAAATTCAGAGTTCACAGTGGTTATGAAGCTATTTAGAATTATAATTAAAACCAGTACTATTACTTTTTTTCCAGAATAAAAGTTCCTTTTGACAATCATAGATGAATGCTACAGGAAATTTTCAACAAATGTCTTCAAAATTAAGGTATGGCACAAAGACAGCATAAATTATCCAAAGATAAACTGTAGGCATAGGTTACCCTAAAAGAGTACAAAATAAAGAAAATTTGATTTTCATACTTTTTCAACTGATGTCACATCCCATTTTAATCAAGTTTTATATCAAAAGGACAGTAAGAATACCACATAGCCTGTTTTAAAACCATGGTATTTTCTGGAGTTTGTTTCCGTCAAAGAGACTTCTGTAAGACTATTAAAACAGAAAAGGGCCAAATCTGCTATTCATTACTCTCCATACAAAAGCAGTGCTGCAGCGTGAGCGCTGCATCAAAATTTATCTATGCTTTATTAGAATAAAAGAATAACGAGCCCAGAAAGCATCGAGCAGAGCTCAGCGAAATAAGCAAGCAGATAAGTAACCTCTGGAAATACCAATAGTCACCCTGACGTTTTTTTAGCAGATTTCAAACCCCAGATAACGGATCTCATTCGAAGTTATCAGTAAGGATTTCCTCTGCAAGCTCTGGACACGGAGCTCGTGGCCTCATTTGAAAATACACACCAATGGCACATGTAGGCAAGTGCGTTATATACAACTTAAATATCTAGATTCCTGAAACTGATTTTTAAACTACTTTCCACTTAATTAAACAGAAAATTCACTACAACTTTTAAAGGTGACCAACAAGCCTGGGGTTTTCACACCCAAATACTGAACCTTTTCAGCCTCCTGTGCAAACTGTTCCCATCGCCGTGTCGGATGTGCTGTTCTCCTGACAGGACACAGTGCATCCATGTCACTGTTCAAAACCCCCACTGACGACCAACTTGCAGAGCTGCTTTACTAATGGCTGTGTAAGAAGCCCTCTTAGACCGGAGAAGGCAATAAATTATGCAAAATAGAAAGCATAGGGAAGATCACAAAAGAATTTGAAGTAGATGGAAAGGATGACTTAGGCCGATGTGGTACACTTCATCTTTCTTGTCATCAGCATTAGGATTTTACCGTATGAACAAAGGAAGTGCAGCCTTTAAATGATGCTTGAAATTCATTTCCAGAAAAGGAACAAACAATTGGTGCTGATGCTTGTCTTACACTTTCAAGAAATATTTAAGAATCTATGGTTTGCCCAAAAATTGATGTTGAAAACAATATATGTTGCAGTGGACATACTAAATACAGAAATTCGGTGAATCACAATTATGTATAACCTTATTATGGAGGTAGTCAGCTTCGATTCGCATCAGAAAAAAGGAAATTTTAAAAATATTAAATGCCACCAAACATAGATCCTCCACCACTAAATACTGCTGGCTTATGTACTGCTGTTTTATAGATAGAGCACACTTAAGAGATATTTCAGCTTTTATTTGTCTGACATTTTACTCAGGAGAAAGCAACCTTTACAGTGAGGAAACCTGTTTCTCAGGAGGGATGGTTTGGCTTTTAATGAGTTGTCGGTGACAGATCCCCTGTGGCCAGTCGAGCCCACAGCTACGGGCATCCCTGAAACAAATACTTCCTGAAATGCAACTGGACAGGAGAACAGAGCAGACATCCACTCTGCTTAATGCAGATGTTTTCATTTAAAAAAAAACAGAACAATCAGTGGTGTATTTTCAATCTGTGAAATCAATCTCAAGTGAAGTACAAGTGGTAGTTTAGCACATTCGACAGATTTAACATCATTCTGTGCTGGTTAGTCCACCTGGTGTTTTATTTATTAGCGAGGGACATGGGAAAGAGGATTACATAAACCAAAATGTGTTTAAAAAATGCAAGTATAGTCTAATCACACTACCAAATATGACATACGTTTAAATACTTCATGAAATGGTTCTGGAGTTTTCCAGTATTTATCAGGTGTGTTGCAGAATTTGCANGTTATTAGTCTGCACATGTTTCTGCCATTGCTCACCGATNCATTTGGGACCATCNCCAGTTGTTCAGGAATAAAGCAANGAAGCAGCACCCCCTTGTAGCAGCTCTTCTCATAAAATACAGGAATATCCTGCCGATTTGGACCAAACTCTGCAGTTCACCATGTGAAGAGCTGCCATAACTCAACTGCAGAGCATTTGCAAAAATGCGCTATCAAGACCAACATTAGCTCACTAACTACCAAGATTACTGCTGAACCAGCAGCTCTTAGCACCAGTGAACGATGCAAAAATCTCACAGAACCTTCTTCCTACAAAGATGATTTTGAATAATGACTACTCCTTACAATGTTAAAAGAGATATATGCAAAAGTTTCAGGATTGTAAGAACACTTGACAAACACAACATTTCTTGACAATCACATTAAACTGGCAGAGAGCACAGCTATGCAGAACGCACTGCCTGTGTCTACCATATTCTACAAAAATGCAGAATTAACTCCTTACTCTAGACACTTTGCTCCCCCTTAGCCTTCCTGCACAAGGCTCTTCTGTGAGGGAGGGGATGTAGAGGAATCCTTCTCTGCAGATAGGGCATGCACTCCGGTGCCCAGGGTGCTGGGCTTCTACAGAGCGCCCAGCAGTACAGATGGTGTGGACCTTGCCCACCCTTCCCACCGCTGCACAAACAACGAGGCAACAGGTTATGCCTGCTCACTGTCGGCAGAGAAGAAACTGTGACCAAAAGGATGCAGTTTCTGAATTAAAGTTTCAATCTCTACGTTGCTAACAGGTTTACTGTTGGCTACGGCTGCGGCAGCTATGATGTCCCTGATGGAAACGGACAGGGAGAGCAGTAAGGCATCTTCAGCTGGGGGCTAATGAAAACGCAATTCACAGAATCACAGAATGGTAGGGGTTGGAAGGGACCTCTGTGGGTCATCCAGTCCAACCCCCCTGCCGAAGAAGGGTCACTCACAGCAGGCTGCACAGGACCTTGTCCAGGCAAGTCTTGAATATCTCCAGAGAAGGAGACTCCACAGCCTCCCTGGGCAGCCTGGGCCAGGGCTCCGTCACCCTCAGAGGGAAGAAGTTCTTCCTCGG
>Ga0065711_1027282_pt1 | contig 51446 bp, 26 predicted proteins | sample Hoacrofraction12_FD_59098 | JGI IMG/M metagenome (GOLD analysis project Ga0065711, IMG submission 59098) | Hoatzin crop microbial communities from Cojedes, Venezuela - Epithelial fraction 12 v2 (version 2) | ecosystem: Host-associated > Birds > Digestive system > Esophagus > Crop | place... | reverse complement strand
AATCCCCCCCCCCCCTTTCTGGTGGAGAGAAATAGTTTCAAATTGCACCTACTCCGCTTTGCATGTAGTAGCACGACTGTAAACAACTTGTGGCTTACAATCTAGAGCTGCAGCGTGGTTTTATTGTTGAGTTGCTAAATAACCTGTGTGCTTTGTTGGAAGGCTAATCATACAGAATACGTAAGTCATCAGATGATATTTTCTTCACTCGAAATAGTCTGAGGAAAATAGAAGGTGCTGGGAACAGGGATCAGACTTGGAAAGATCTTCCAGCATTTCTAGCATGCAGGAAAATTGGAGGAAGGGAAACTACAAAGGGGTGAAATCACTCTTCATTCAGCAGTCAGGGAGAAGGGAAGAGCACCGAGAGAAATTTTGTTCTCTATGGAATTTTAGCACAAAAAAAAATAATTATAGCAACTGCCTGGTAATGTTGATTTATTCATCCCTGTTATTGCATGAACACTGCATGACAACAAACAATATTACAATACCATTGCAAATATGCCTTTCCTGTCAAGACGTTGAGCAGAGATTTGTTTCACCAGTGGCTGTGTCTATGTTTCTAGACACAGTGGCCGTTCTTCCATTAAACCTTGAAATTCATTGATTGAATGTATATATATAGACACATACGTAATGTAGAGAAAAACTGGGGTATAGAAAGTTACAGTTTTGTAAATATAATGGTCTGGCATCTAGAGGCATTACAAATATATCCATACTAGGAAGCAAGACTGTGCCTGAGTCTTCTCTTTTTCAGGTGGATTCTATGGTGGAGTATTTTTAGTTGTTGTGAAGTCAGTTTGGCTTTTTTTGTTGGCATTTAGTCTGGGAAAATATTAAAGATAATTGGATTAATCATGCTTTTATGTTGTTTTTCTCTTAGTTAGCTATATATAAGTCTGTGTAAAAGTTATTATTCAACTGTTTCATACCATAAAAGGAGTATGGGTAGAGGTACAATAGGAATTGGCAGGCTGATGCTGAAAGAGGAAGGTTAATCTGTACTTGCCATTTACTCTGGTGTATTTTGCTCAAACATACCATTTCAAGCAAAACTACTTACCGATTTTGTGACATTTTCGACTAATATAATTTTTTTTCTCTTCCCTAGTGAATTCTTCATGCCAGGAATGGTTGATACACACATTCACGCTCCTCAGTATTCATTTGCTGGTACAAGAGTAGATCTACCTCTTTTGCAGTGGTTGACTACCTACACATTTCCAGCAGAAGCCAAATACAAAGACAGTGATTTTGCAGAAGAAGTGTACACCAGAGTTGTTGTAAGTACTGCAAATGCCATTTACCTACTAGATGACATTCATATTTGTGAAATATATGTATGTTTTCAGTAGGTCAGCAGAAATAGTAGAGCGTGTTTTAACATCATGAAAACCAGATAAAACCAACAGTAGAGCCGCTGTTCTAATTGTCAGCCCAGATTGTCCCTTGCTAGTTCCAGTCTTGTTCTGTTGTTGCTGATAAGACAGTTCATTTAATCACATCGTTAACAACGAGCTTATCTTTTCTGATATCTGAGTACAATTACCAACTTTTAAGAGTACTGTCAGAGCTAGTGTAGCGAGCAGGTGCTGACAACCTCAATGCTGAAATAACCATGCATGGTAAAAAAAAAAAACAAATTCGGAGGATATTTCCTTTTCTGCACAAAAAGCCTCTGTTATGAAATTGTCTTCTGCAAAGACTGCATGAAAGAGAAGATGCTTCTCACAGAGGACAAATCTGGGGTGTTTTGAAGTAATTAAGGAAGACGTTTCTACAGCTGAGGTCCTTGTAGCAGGGATATCTTTCACTGCAGGGACTTTAGGTGAAGTCTGTCAATGGTATTGCAGCACAAAGAGGGAGATTGTGTTTGAGTTAGACAAGTTCTGAGTAATATAAAGGTTTTAGAGGTCAAATTCCACTTGATGAACAGTAAGCAGAGAGGTCACATTGCAAAGTACTGATTCTGTGCTGTAACTGAAATGCATCCTTTAGTATATGGACTGAAATATCTTCAACAGATTAAATGATTCGGCAAACGTAAGTTGCCTTGTGTTTGTCTAATACTGCGACAATGTGTGTTGTCAAAACAATAATGTAGTGAATCTGAAATAAATAGTTATACCGTCCTTGCCACACAAATTAAAAAAAAAATACTTTCTGCCGTAATAAAAACACGTAGGAGCAGCTTGGTCATAAACTCTAGTGACAAGTACACATGCCTTCAGCTGCGTAAAACATAGAGGCGATCTCACCTTCCAGCTGTGTGCCTAAACTAACTGTTACTGTCTCCATCAGTTCAGACTGAGTGACATCAGCACAGTGAAAGTGCTCACTGTGCAAGGTATTTAATAACATCACCTGGGAAAGCACTGCCAGTGAGAGATAGAAGTTTGTTGTTGGAGCTTCAACACAGTGGTTAGGCTCTCTCCATGTGTATCAAATAGGACAAGGTCGGGAAAATGTCTTCATCCCCAAATGCAGCAGAATACCAGTTGCTCTCCAGTGATTGATGGAACTGGTAATAACCTTGAACTGTTAGAAACAGGACTAAACCTTCAGGGAGCAGATATTATTTTATATGTATCTTTGTCCTTTTTGAGCTGTAATGAAAACATAGCAGATTTTTTCAAATAAAAATTCTGTTTCCAATAAGCACTTTTGGTACTTGGTAAAAGAAACAAATTAGGTGAAATTTGCCAGATTTTAGCTGGAACCTGCCTCAAATTTTAGGAAAGCTAATTCTTTGTGCTGATGTTCTGGAAACAGATTTCTTTTAGATTTCATTTAACAATTACGTTAGGAATCCAGAAGCAGAGAATTCTGGGTTTTAAAAGCGGAGAAAGACAAAGTTAGTTTGTCTCAGTAATGACATTGTTATTTTTGAGACTCATTTTAGGAACCCTTAAAGACTTATTTTTAATTGTTGACTTTAATCTGAATATTGTACAGAAAAGACAGAGCTTGGCTTCATGTTTGTCAAATAATTAGCTCTAGCCATTCTCAAAAGTTGTGTTGCATGTCCCATCTTCTATCTCGTTAAAAAAAAAAAATCTGTAATTACATTGTAGCCAGAATCCAAAAATGTAATTTAAACCTGTATATTGGATGGGTAGTCAATATAGTATGCATTAGTACCAAGATCAAGTGAAGCTATAAATTTCATCATGACTTAATGTAACTTTAAATCACTCTTCCTTTACCATTATGTCCTCCAAAAGTCATATGAACAGGTATCAACCACCGTCTCCTTTCAAATGGTATAATTAAATAAATAATTAAATTACACTCTGAGCAGTTGTTCTCAGTTTACTTTTACCTTGAATTTTGTTACTTTGTATTCAGGGATAACAAAGGGGTTTTGTACATGAAATCCTGGCTATTTTTAGAAGGCACGTGAGGTGGCCAAATGAAAACCACTACTTTTTCCCAAAAGCCTTGCTTTCCCAATATTGGGTACACAGTGCTTCACTGTGAAAATTGAAGTCTTTCAAAACTAGGAAATAACATGAATGACTGGTTGTATTTCTAAATAGAAGTCAGAGTTCATTTCCAGTTGGAGTGAAGGAAATATAGACTGGTTTCCATGGGTTTAGCCATTGTTAAAATCCTGTATGGATCTGGAAGAGGAATTTTTGTATTTAGTACAACTCGGGCTTAAAAAAGCTGTTACGAAATTAAAAGACTGTATTTTACCTCCCCACTTCATTGCACAATTTCACAATAACTAAACATTCTTGCAATTTGAAATCAGACTGCCTGTTCTGCAGTTTGGCAGGTTGACTATTTTTTTTTCCAGACAGTAGAAACTGATTTCTTTTTATAGAGACGGACACTAAAGAACGGCACGACTACAGCTTGCTACTTTGCAACAATTTACACAGACACTTCTCTTCTTCTTGCTGAAATTACAGGTAAGACTAACAGTGAACTTTGAAGGATGTTGCGCAGACCGTGTTAGTGAAGGAAACAAAGCTCAGGAGTTTTAGACTAGCTAGGGATCTGTCTTTCCACTAAGTTGTTTTTTATTCTTTGTGTCTGTCATACTGTGTCCCCAAAATCCACCCTGGTAACCCTTGTTCACCTAACCACCTGTCTCCTACTGTTGTTCCTGCTACTCTCTTCATTCTCAAATCAGCTGCTGGCTGAGCTTGAGTTAGGTCTGCTGGAGCTGCTCTTCAGCTGAAGTTCTCCGCTCTTTCTAACCTTTTGCTTTTTGTGGATTAAAGGGCTGAATGACAAGAGGTGCAGCCAGTGCATCAATTTCCTGATACTCTGAAGTTTCACTTGAAAATCGACATCAAAAATCTCCACACACCGTCTGAAATGGGAACAGAAGGATTTGCATCTACATCTTATCCCTCCCTTCTGTTTGCTTTTGCAAATGCCTGCTGTTTGAAACTGTTGGGATTCTTGCAGGATTTCTCAAGGCTCAGCCAGCTCCTAAAGCAGAGCAATTTAATGAGAATCTCAGTTTCAGTCAAAAATTCCCTAGCCTTTCTGATTTTGTAGGAAAGCCTAAAACTTTGAAACTGTTGTATTCAACAACTCAGTAAAAGTGGACAAAAGAGATCTAATATAGAAACACATTTAAAAGCTTAGAATTTAAAATTGTATGCATTCCTTTTAAGTCTTACACATGAAGTCTGAGTCCTAGCATGGATAAATCTTAAGAAAGACGCTAGAAGTAGCTCTGGTAATTTTCTCCATCCAACCAAGAGTGGGAGACGTGTTAGGAACCTCATTCCTTTCTCTTAAGGAGAGATGGTTTACTGAGGTCTTTGTGCCTTTTCTCAGCTCAAGGTATTCATCTGCTACAGCTACTGTATTTTGATGCTTGCATTTCTTATCCTCTACTTCGCAGTGGTCTTCTTCATATACTACCAATATGAGTTCTGGTTGTGGTTAAACTACAGCAATCTAGCCCTCAGTTATAACGTTTATAAAGTTGGGTACTGATGTGGAAGAGGAGAACTCCTTTTTAAATATTTGGGTTTTTTTTTTCTCTTTCCTTCTTAGCCTTTAAAGTCACATGGATGGTCCCAACTTAAAGGTTAGAAAAGAGCATAAATTCTGTTCAACTTAAATGAAGCTGTCTGGGGTAGAATTTGCTATTTTCATTTCAGTACAGGCTTTGATAGCAGAGTTTGAGAACCAGAGATGTGATTCTGAGTTTTATACTCTTATGCATCTCAACAGATAAATTTGGTCAGCGAGCATTTGTTGGAAAAGTCTGCATGGATATGAATGACAGTGTGCCGCAATACAAGGAGAATACTGCTGACTCTGTCCAAGAGACAGAAAGGTAAGGTCATTAAACTAATGGCACAACCTTTAGAAGTAAGACTTTTTCATATGTCTGCAAAGTGATGTGAAGCTGGCTAAGAACTTACAGGTGTAAATTCATTTGGAACAGTTTTTTTCTTCCAGCAGTACTGTTTCCTACAGTTCTGACAGTTCCTGCATACCCAGTTGCTGGACAGCCCAAGCCTATCTCTTCCAAAGAAAGGGAGAAGCAGAGAATATGTGTGTGTGTGTATGTTATCTGTTTTCTGCCTCCTCTCTTCCCTTCACAGCTCTGTGTGTGGAGGTGATGTGACCTGACATGGGATGGTGGGGTGGCAATCAGTTCCTTCGCCCCCACTAACTTCTGAGCTATTTCCTTCCCCCATTTAGGCTAAAACTTTATTCAAGTTGTAGGAGTCAGCTTTTATATACCCCATTTTAATTATGCTGTGGTTCTCCTCTCCTCCAGCATAGCACTCTAGCTTGCAGCTGGGAGAATGAAGGAGAATCAAATTCAGGCAATGTACATGGCGGAGGGGACCCAAGACTGGAGCGTGGCAGCCTGCTGTCTTAGGTTTTTCTTGTCTTTCGCATCCACACTCAGAAGATGCTTAAGCAGACATACAGCTTTTTGCATGGGATTATTCGTTTACTTATATAAATGTTTCAAATATCACGCTGAAAGAGAAAATACCTAACAGTAATGTAAACATCTTACGGCACTTGTGTGAATTCGCTACATTAATTCTGCAAATCATGCTACAAGAATGCCAGTAAAAATTAGAAATAGTAATGGATTTCTAATTGTGTTTGTGTTTAAAGACGTTTTTAAAACACGTAGTATTAGTCATTTGCACTCTACTAACATTTGTTTTCCTTCATGTAAATCCCAAATTTTCATAGTACAGCATAAGTCCTGCTGAATGGGCCTGAAAGCTGTGGAACTTCCAGTTCTGATATTTTTTAAAGCTTCATAATGATCTAAATAGCTTTCTTTTAAACACCTACCTTGTGCATCCAACTTTCTTCTCATGTGATTGTCTTAGTAACAGATGTTTCTCAGCTTTGGATAAGAATGTGCTGTAAGTACTCCAGAGCTGTCTAGAAGAGAGAGTTGGAATGGATCAGGAGTACTTACCTCATCAGCCCTGAATCACAGCAATATGATTGCAGAAGGATGAAAAAGCTTTTCCTTTAATAAGAACCTGAGAAATGTGATCTGTCACACTGTCAGAAAATGTCTTACACCAATTTCAGTTCTTTACAGTTAACCTCTGGAAATATTTATTTGTATGCATGGAAATAATATACCATTCCAAGTGCTTCATATATTAAATCTACATTCAAGACCAGAGTTCGAATCCACCCTTCTCCTGCAAAGAGAGTTGAATAAAAAGTGAGGAAACTGAAGCCTAGAATACGTTTTATGCTACTAATAGTTGTAGTCATATGGAAAGAGGAGGACCCATGTTCAAATCTGTTCTGCTACAAAAGACAGTTGTTTGAACCTGAGCTTCTTTCCTCATAGAGAAGTACATAAGCCAGTGAAATACAGGATATTTTAAGAAAGATATTTCAGTTTTGAAACAGTGCTGACACTGTTCAAAGAGTATTACAAAGAATGAAAACAGCCATCTGGAAGTTTTGGATTATCACCTGAGAGTTACACTTGTGTTACAGTTTCTGCTCCAATGAATATTTTATTATTATATCAAGTGAATCAGTAAGAGGATGGACAGACAGATGATACCTAATTCACATTGCATTTTGGCTCTGAAAGTTAGACAACGGTGGGCTCAAACTCCCCTGGTCATTGCAGAAGTTTATCTCAGGACTCTCACTTCCAGCGGGTGATCTATCACCAGCTTCAGAGTTGTGAATCTTGCCTCCAGCACTATTTTATTTTCCATCCAAAGATATTTGATTAATCTGATTCGACGTTTATTGTGACCAAAATTACGTTTTTTTCTGAATATAAACTGCGACATAAAAATTCACAGAGATCCTGTCCAGAACCCATCTCAAATTTTCTTTTGGAAATTATTTGCATACACTGTGCACGTGATTTTTCAAAGAGTTTCTTCCCTGCAAAGTCAGAATAAGTTTTATTTGCTCATCTGCATTATCCATATTGCCTGCTTGGGGTTTTTTTTGTAGAGGTCCATGAGGTAACCTCTTTTATTTAATAAAGTAAATAAATCTATACTATATTTTCTATAAGGTAGATAATCTATGCATGAATATTAATGTAAGCATTTCTGGAAAATCAAGGGTTCTTTAAGTAAATGAGGACACACAACCACTGTAAGTGAGGTGTGAAATATTGCAGCATCTTTTTAAAATATAATTTTAAATAATAGAATATATTTAATGGTGTAATTGAAATTCATGGTCAGCCAAATTTAAGTGTGGGTTTTTTTCTGGAATGTTGCAGCTGTAGCTTATAATTATGTTTTCGATGAATTTAATGTAACATGTATTTGGTTTTCAGTGAGGACAGAAAGTAATTACCACGTGTCTAATGTTAATTATTGCAAATGAAAGAAATTCTGCATATTCAGGGCCAAATCCACAACTAGCATCATTTGGTGTAACTATCCTTACTTCATTGTGTGGCTTCTTTTTATTTAATCCGAGAATCTGGCCCAACTTTCTGTAAAAAAAAAAAAATTTCTATGTCTGAAATGCTGAATAGGATATCTAAGTAAATATTTTCTATATTGTTCATAATTTATAACACAGCTGACAGATTTATAACAGATCTTTTCCCACCATTTCTCAGGTTTGTTAAAGAACTACTGGAAAAGAAGGTAAGTAGAGTTCTCCTTCGTATTAATTTCTGTATTCAGAAGATGCTGTGTGAGTATATGAAATAGTTAATCCTGCTGACAAGTTCTGCTGGCTTAGTGACAAATCAATAAATTCACATCTTTCTGTTTAGTAGACAGATATCATCAGTCTGAAAAATAGTTCTGCTAGCCATGTGGTTGAGAAATGGACTCATAGCACTGTAAACTCAGTTTCATGTGGTCAGAGCACAGCAAAGTAATGTTCTGTGTGCGTTCTCTATTGACTTTAAAATATTCGGCTTCCTAGAAAGGACAATTTCCTGTTAAAGAAAGGTGGAAGTTAGTTGATCACTCTGTGATGTATGAATAGACTAGTAAAAGAAGTTCTTGCCAGCACAAATGAGTGTTTTTACACTACAGTTACTAATCCATTGCCAAGAGAGTATTTTGGGTCAGCACATGTCTTCCAGTGCGTTTCTAAAGAAATTCAGGTTTGCACTCCTGAGGTAAAGACAGAGGTTTACTCCATTATTACAAGCAGGGATACCTTTTCCTATCAGCCTTTTGTTTTCAGTGGCTTAATTCATTGACCTTTATATCTCAAAATATTCAAGAACGGATGCCTAGAGTTTAATGCCTAATTCATATATATTAGTAGAGTAAATTAGCTATTCTGCAGAAATCCTGAGCAACTTGTACTTGGGAGATGGTGTAAGAAACTGCAAACTGAGTTACCATATACTGTCTTCTAGTGGTGCCACATGCACAACTACTGCCTGTGACTGGAGGCAGAGTTGTAATGCCGTTGTCTATTTTTTGTGAAAATTGTAGTCCAGAAGTGCAAGATGTAAGGTAAACATCTGTAGATCTAGCCCTGGTGTCTTCTTCACTGTTTCCTACTGTGTAGTGTATCTGGTGCTACTGCTCATCTTCCTATCTAGGGAATATGGGGACGGTTTGTTGCTATTATGAGTGGAGAAGATCGAACAAGAAAAAGGCTCTGGGTTTACAGCACACTGTAGTTCTGCATCATTAAATCTTTGACATTCATAGAAGCAGGACTCAGAAAAATGTCTGGTCATTCATCTGACTCATTTCTTGTAATGCATACTGGACTGTCAGCAAATATGGAAAGGCACCCAGTGTTTCTCCTGAAGTCTGGTAAAATCTTAGGGGCTCAATAAAAGAGTTCTAATGAAAATAATTTCTTTCCTAAGGTTCATTATAACTGTTTTCAGAAAAAACTGTGATTCTCTATTTTTGTGGTGAAATTTCTAATAAAAATATGGAAATGACTATACAGCTTAATTTGAGTTGGCAATGATGCAGTAAACAATAAGTGATCTAGACAAAATGTAATTGCTGTCTAAATGCTTGTCTTAATTATGGTTACTGATGTATAGGTGTAGAATCCCAAGCATATCTTTTTAATATTTTCAGTATCCAAGAGTACAGCCTATAATAACCCCTCGTTTTGGCCCTTCCTGCACGGAGGGTTTGCTGTGTGCGCTTGGTGATTTAGCACAGGCTCATGATCTCCATGTTCAGGTAAGCTCTGAGAGCTCTGTATACAATTTAAATTGTTTGGATGGATAGCATACAGACCAGGGAGTTTGCGTAATTTCAGCAAAACACTTAAAACACATTCTTACCTTGGAGCCTGTCTTTTAAATTCCTCTGACATTGTTAATGCTGCTCTGCAAGAACACTGTGACCTGCGCAGGAAATGAGAAGGCTCGTAGCTGGAAGGATGCACAATTCATCAAGTCCCAGTGCATGGTCATTGAGAGACCAGCACACAGTGCTGTGCGTTAGAGCTAAAGGTTGCTCTCCCTAGTCCAAGGTTGTTTTGTGTGTCTCTCTGCCTTCTGCTGTTTTTGTACAGAGCAGATTTCAGTAGACAGAAGAATTACTCATCTTTGTATCTTATTTAACATTGTTAACATAGCTACAGGATTTCCAGCATGATGAAGTTTGTGTTTAAAAAATAGTTGTTTTAAAGCTTATGGTTCTGTTGAAACTTAGAGACATTTCTTTCTCGGTTACACAGTTCTAAACATATACTGTTTCAAAGCCATCCTACGTTAGGATTTTTTGTCATTACGAAGTGGGCGTTTTGAAAATATATGCTTCAGTGGGAGTACAGGAGGATCAGATTTTTATCTGAGATGAGGAATTAATTAGCTGGTCTGAAGATACATGGGATCGCTACCTATATGTTGCACTGATCCCAGGGTTCACTCTGTGGTAGGCTGATTCTCTCTTTTACCTCACAATCATATGTATTATTTTATTTATTATTTTAACATATGCCAAATACTAAGTGGGCTGTTAAGTCACCGAACTACTGGGACAGACTATCCAGGCATACCAGCTCATACCACTTTTAAAGGAACAAGTAGAGCTACTCTTTTGGGTCCCAGGGACCTCTCCGATGAGAAAAGAAACCCAAGGACTAGACCTAACTGTAGGCTTTACAAATACTGGTTTCTTTCTTTATATAGATAGAACCTCTGTGGTAGGTTGCTCAGAAGGTTGTAATGTCAGGTTTAATGCTATTTAAAGCATTCATTGCTATATATTTTCTTTTTGCAGAGTCACATAAGTGAGAACAAAGAAGAGCTCAAAGTTGTGGAGAAAATGTTTCCTGCCTACCAGAATTACACTGAATTGTATGATAAAAACAAGCTGCTTACCAGCAAGGTAGCTTCATAAAAACTGCTACAGCATAGCTTAGATTTGTCTGTGTAGAGAATATGATATTAACTGTAGTTACTTGAAAAGTTGGTATTGTTTTGTCAAGGTCAGTGACATCTGGGAGAAAGTAAATTGGTTTTATGTTCTGTTGCACAGGTGTTGGTCATGGTATTGGAACTTTAGACAAGCCCACACTTTTCCTGAGCATTTTAGGGGAGATGAATAGTAAAGCTACTTTGTGCTCTCTGATCCGTTTTCTAAGGGTTCTAAAGAGAATTGGGCAGTGAGATCAGAAGGAGACTAGGTAAAGCTGGTATTGTAGAAGCTGGCAATTCTTGGGCCATAACAGTTATCCTTATGTTACAATGTTCCTGCATACTGGCATTGCCTGGTTTGTTCTACAGTGTTGTGGCAGGGCTTAAACGTTTTGGAAGTTTCCTACAGAAAAGCAGCTTGTCCTGTTGTGTTCTGTGTGTAAACCTCACGTACAGTCAGGTACGCTTTGCTGTTCCAACTAACCAAAAGGACTCTTATCTCATTATCTGATTTTACAAAGTATTGAGAGGCACAGTGGCCTGATGAGCTGAATATTCATTAAAGCTTTGTGCTGGTGAGATAAATACAAGCCCACGCTAAGTACGGGTCAGAGTGCCAGGGCACACCTTACTAGGTAGTGGAGAGCCCATGCCAGAGTGAATATGAACAGCCTAACTACAGTCAAAGTAGTTAGTCAAATTTTATATAAAATTTTAGGAGAGAATTTTCAAGAGGCACAGAAGGGCATCTGGGAACTCCTTGCGAATTAGCTATTGAACTCCCATTTCTGTCTTTGAAATTGTACCTGAGTAAATTATTTATTTATGGTCCTTTTCACCTGAGAAATCAATATGGACTACTTAACTATGTACACAGTATTAACTTTGTTCTCTCAAAAAGTCCTGTGCACACTGATTTGTTGTGTCAGCGTACTGAAGAGAGTATTAGTGCTGCAGAAACATAGGTCTTAATTCTGCAGACTTTTATGTGCACAGCACTGAAAATGGTCACTGAAAATCAGGGTTACTGTTGCTTTCTGGCAACAGGCTCCAGGTTGTTTGGGGAAGCATCCTATTAAACACAAACAAAACAAAACTGCGGACATTCCCCCCTTCCCAACCACAAAAACTAATGTTCTCACAGTATGCTTTTCAGAGCTGTGGCTGAAATATTTTCTTCTTTTTAAAAAGGAAGTACAGACCAGCAGTGACATGGTTCAGCAGCTCCCATATGGATGTGCTTAACTTAAGATGTGGCTATTGTTATTGCGTTTCCAGTTACATTTGAGCTTGATAAGTAGAGACGGCAAGAGTACAGTGCTATTAAGAGATGCTCAGTGGAAATAGTCCCTGTGCCATTCTTATTTTTATCAGCAGACTGCAAGGCCTAACAGAGCTCTTGCTCTTCTCTTTGAGTGGGCATTTGTCAAATGGGGTAATTCCAAGTAGAATTGTGTGGGAATGGTGGGCTTACGTCCTGTTAAATGATATATCCTATACTTTTATGTTTTGTGTGTACTGCTTGTGAACTTGTTTTTAAAGCCAGCTGTGTAGGCCAAGAAAGAAAAGTCATTAATCAGTTGCAGAACAAATTAGATTATTTGAATTGAAGAATATTCCAGATACGTATATCTACCTGATGCAAACCTTTAGAGAGACAATGGGAAACATGCTAAGAGTACATACATATTCCATTGTATCTGATGTACTCCTAGCCCCCGTATTTAATCTCTGTGTTGGCTATGAAGTGTAATTCGTAAGGTTACTACAGTGCTAGGACAACCAGGGAATTCTTGCTTTTGTGCCTCGAAGCTCTTGGGTCACTGCAGTCACTGCGAGAGTCAGCACCCTGTCTTCTTGCATTAATAAATGGAAAACAGCTGAGGGATTGATGTGACTGGCATACTGAAATTAATGAGAATTTATCCCCTGTTGATTTCAAAGGCCTCATTCAAGAAGTGTATTAATTTCCCTTGATGGTAGTAGGTGTCCTTTTGCCTATTAAAAGCAGTGCAGCAAAAATCAAAGACACTGAAGTAAATGAGTAAATTGAGTATATTGGGTAAACTGGTGATTCTGTTTTTCTTTAGACAGTGATGGCCCATGCTTGTTATCTCTCTGAGGAAGAGCTGAAGCTTTTTAGCCTTCGTGGAGCTGCAATTTCACATTGCCCCAATTCTAATTTTTCGTAAGTTAAAAAAAAAAAAAAGAAAAAAAGAAAAAAAGAAGCAATTAAATAAAGCTGGTTTTGACATAATACTGTGAGTCCAGCCTACCATAACAAGGCTATGTGTATGATACCTCATTCCACCAGAAGTGAAATACTGGATTGAGCAAGCCCATTCATGCTCCACTTCTGCACAGTAGGCTCTGGACTGACTTGTGATCTTTCTGTATAGTCTTGTGTATATATACACATATATTTCTTTTTTTAAACTTTATTTCTTTCACTTGTTCTATCAATGGCAAATTCAGGCCACCTCCCTTCCCCCCAAAGTAGGCATGTGTTGTGAGGAAATGGGAATGGGCTATACAGTCTTCTTCTATTAACCAGAAATGAGATATTGTATGGTAACCAGCAAAGTTACTGTACTAAATGTTAACAATCATTTTGCCTTTAACATAATCAATATCTTGTTTGTGATGACTTACTGGAGCTCATGAAATGACCTCCCATCTCCTGGAATATCTTTTACATTGTATTTGGGTTGCTTTAATGCTATACTGACAGCTCATTTTCAGCAGGTAACTATAAAACTATGTGAGTTTTTAATTGAGAAAAATGGCGGTTATTTTTAGTGATTAAACCTCACCTTTCAGATGTATGAATGGAAATGCTCCATCCCAGTTTAATAAACCGAATCTATTGCACACATTCTGAGAGCCTTTGTCGTGAAACGGCTCTGCCGCCCTGCTCTTCCTGAACTTTCTATACACACAGAACACGTTTCTTCTTCCAATGCAGGTTGCGCAGTGGTGTCTTAAATGTGCAAAAAGTCCTGAAACACAATGTGAAGCTTGGCCTTGGCACAGGTTAGTAGTTTGCTGTAAACACGGTAGAAACCACTGGGAGATACAAAAACATGCCTACTTGTTTGTCTTTAAAAGTAGGCATGTCTCCAACTTACGGACCTGTGGTTTTTTCCGCAGTACTTCTAGAGTAATGAAATCTAAAATACTGACATAGCCGGTCCAAAACTGTTTAAAAAGAAAACAAAAAGTGAATGAAGGAAGTTTTGTTCCTGTTGTAAGAGTGAATAGGGCTTGAACAACAACTTTTCAGGCTTCTGTTATTCCGTGTTGTGTTGTATTTACCTGATTTTGTATGTGACAGCACCTTTATTAGGAATTATGCATTCAGTGCTTAGCAATAAAACTTTTTGTGTTTACCACATCTGCCACTTTGTAACAGTTAATTAAAGCTCATAGAAATTTAACCCAGAGAATTATTCCCAAAGCTTGTTTCTAAGAGTCTGATCCCTTCTAGATGTTGCTGGTGGATATTCAGCTTCTATGCTTGATGCTATCAGGAAAACAATGATGGCATCTGATAGCCTTCAGATCAATAAAGTGAATGAAACAGGACTAACTCTGGAAGAAGCTTTTCAACTAGCCACTCTTGGAGGAAGCCAAGGTAAGAAGAAATTTCTTCAGGATGTACACAGAGAACTACAGCTCTTTTTGATATTATGTCTCCTTGTCTTTAAAAGTTGCTGATTTCACAGATTTTCTGGTGTCAGAGTGGTGTCAAAAATAGTATCTGCTGGGCAGAGATATCCTTCAGTCACTCATACCCATACTAGGCTCATTACAGAAGACTCTTTGTATTGATGTTGAGAGTTCAATAATAGAATCTTTACGATTATTCAGGGTTGTAGATTTGCTTTGCAAACGTCCTCAGACTTCTTAATCATTAGTGACTGTATATTTATCACACCAGTTGGAAAGACTTTGTTTTCTTAGCAACCAACACTTAGAGAAAAAGCTGTGCAATTACTATAAAATCATGCATCCTGTTTGTCATCAGTTTCTAATTTTGTTTCTGCTTTTTGGGCTCTCATTGAGGCTGTTTGTCACTGTCTTTCCATCAAGTCAAAACATCATGCAAATCACTCCTCAGTCAGAGAAAAGCACAAAGTTTAAACAGGATATGCACCATGGTTGTTTAAGACACAGTTGCATCTGCAGAATATAGTTATATAGTACATCGGTTATTCTGGTTCGCTGGCATGTTTTGGCATGATCAGTACTGATTTATACAATTAGCAAAGTTTTAGCGGAACTTCTATGGTTTAGCAAAGAGCAAATCCACACATAAGTAAAAATTTATCACTGTTCCAGTTAGCAGAAATGAGCTTACTACCTGCTAAAGAACTGATCCCAAGCCTTTTCAGTGTAACATTTTTGCAGTTGTCAGAAGACACCATTGGGAACTATTAATGGAACTTTGAAAGATGTAATGGAAGTGTCATCAAACTGGTCTTCTCAGAACTGTGAATTTCTGAAGTCTGTAAGTGGAAAGTAAGAGAAGACAGAAAACGGGCAGGGGATGAAAAAGGAGAGACCTTTTTCCCACAATAAATACTGTTCTCATAAAAGGTGAGAACAAATTAGCTGAGATATGGAAGGGAAAACTTATAAAATCCCCAACTCATACATGATTTCCCTTCCCAGGTACTCTTGCACTTGTTTTACCTTGGCTCTTAGATTTACTTAGTGATGTGTTTATTTTATATATTGATTTGAGCTGTTTTATCCTTACTGAATCACTTTCAAGGGTAGAATATAAATTACTCGTATGACCTTCCAGTAGCCTGGACAATTACTATTTGCAGAAATTTAAAGGAGTAATTCTTTGTTGCAATAATTTGCTTTGCTGAGACTGCTAAACACTTGTACCCTCTTGTGTTTAATCTAAAAATTGCATTCTGCTCACAAACCTGAAGGAATGTGAGGCCACTTTAATTGAAACTGATAGGTAGTGAAAATATTTCACCATTTGAAGGAGTTTAAACATATTTAAGGTATTGTGAAGTTCCTGCCACACACAGACTTCACTGAAGGCTGAAGATCCTTTGTCGGTCAGGAGCAATCTGAAAACAAGTGAACAAATTATTTGCAGATATTATCCCCTTTAGATAATTTAACTCCAGAGTATTGGAAAAGTTGATTTAATATGCAGATATTTTGTACAACTTAAAACTATCCTAAATCATTTCCAGGGAGACACAAAGGCCTCTCTTTAGGTGTTCTAAGCACTTGCAAGCACCTGGTCCTGAAGATGAAACTGTAGATTTTCAGTGCTTGTGGACTTGAGAACCAGAGGTTGTAATGAAGCTTTGAAATAAAAAAGCTAAATGATAGACCACAAGACAAAACTTACAAGTGCGTACGAGACCTTCAGGTCTGGCTATGATTTTTTTTCCACACTGTATTGTTCTTTGTTTCTGCTAATTACCCTTAGTTATCCTCTCTGCACACCTCTTTGTTATCACATTATAATGTGTTAGTATTGCAATAGGTCTATACAACCTGTTAAAGTTGCTTAAACTTTCTAAACAATTAAATCTAATACTGCCTTAGCAAGGTGAATATTATACACTTGACTGTTTCTCTGACTTCATTTCATTGCCCCTTTTGGAGCTTTAATGTTTTTGCACTGTAAACGATTATTATTCCACTTTAAACAGTTAGTGGCCCATACATCAGATCTTCAATGACACAAAATCAGTGCAGAACATTCAGACAAAAAAGTCAAGTTTCTTGGTGACTGGTCAACACCACCTGGTGGGCTTGTGAAAGGGCTGCCAAGAAAAGGTGAGGGTCAGCAACAGCTTTCAGTGCTGGCACGTTCTGTGTGGGAGCAGTTGTTGGAAGTTTGCAGTTTTGGAGCTGGGCTTCAAATTATTTTTCAGATTTCTTTCACCCTTAACAGGTGCCCTTCAGGAATTCATCAAAATATACCTGTGTTTACTGAGAAGTTGCTTAAGAACTCTGATGCTAATGTACTTACTGTTGAATTTGCTTTCCTGTTTTTCCTTGTAATCATCTAAATTCTTGTAGTTTTTCTTATGAACACCTCAAGTAATCTACCAGGTGCTTCCACATGGTGAAAAGAGGCTTGTGTTAAAGATCCATTTGTGGGCTTATTTTCTTCCTCAGCGCTAGGATTAGATGACATCATCGGAAACTTTGAGGTCGGCAAAGAATTTGATGCCCTGCTAATCAACACGAAGGCTTCAGACAGCCCTTTTGACTTGTTCTCTGCTGATAATTTTGAGGTAATCAGAAGAGGATTAATGATCCAAAAAATTACTGGAAATTATGTGGGGAAGGTCTGTGATACAGCCAGAATAAGTCTCTTGAGAGTTATTCCAGGGCTACGAATCAGGTGTACTACACCACTGCTGTCTGTGTTTCAGCTCAAGAGGTTTGGCAGTTGGTTTTTTTTCAGAATCATGTTGTCCTCAGTGACAGTCCCAAATCCCCATGAGCAAAAATGCCTGTAACATTTTTAATGCATGTTTTATTAGCCCAAGATGACAAATAGAGTTAGCTATTCGCGGTGACAAATGGCAGCCAAGAGAATGTTTTAGTGAACACTGGATTCAAACTAAAAAATGGCAACCTGTTCCCAGATAAAGGCTAGGCTGCCTTGACTGCACTGCTATTGTAAATTTAAGCAAGAGCTCAAGGTGTCTAATTTGAGTTGAAAGCCCAGTTTTTATGCAAACATATAAGTAGTATTGGCATTATGAAATGGGCACTTCTCATACAAAAACCTTTTATGGTTGAAAAAGTAACAGCAGTTACTTGAATTTACTGATGTGGCCAGACTGTCTATTGCCATTTCTATTCTGAATGTTACCATTTACTTAGAAATGCGGGCATAAATGGCGAGATGCTTGTTCCTTAATCTGTTTAAACCACAATAATCTGGATTACATTCAATTTTTTAAATTTAAAATTTTCTTCCTAAATCAGATAATTCTGGAAAAAAAAATATTTTCTGGTTGAAGTCTAAAACTTTTTAGATAAGGTGGTAGTTCTTACAACTTTAAAAATGCTTACAATTTTGTCTTACTTTTCCAAAAAGTGAATGAATTTGAGAACTCTAAAAAACTAGAAGGGGAAGTATGGTGTTTTAGGCATGTATTTATTTATATTGTCAAACTTGGGTAGTGTTTTCTTCCTGAGATATACAGCTTTCCTACTGAAAGCTATTTATCAGAAAATGTGCAAATTAAGTTTTGATTTTAATGTTACTATGAATATTTGGAAAAATTTATCAATTCTTTCAAGCTTCAGATAATTATGATCTGGGGTAGCAGATATGGCTTTCTGAATTTGGTTTTCTCCCATTTTTTTATAGGACACTCTCCAGAAGTTCCTGTATCTAGGTATGTTCTGATCCTCAGCCCACATAAAATTCTCTTGTTTCATACATCAAAAATTGCCTAAATTAATGTGGAGGTTAATAATAAATATATTTATACATAATTAGATATACATTTGTTTACAGTAACTAAGTATATTAATTTACTTTGTATATAAACTTTATTGGGTCATTATTAATATTAATATTTACCTTAATTAAATATGCATTTATTTACATTTATTGATATTCATTTATTAATACTTAGCAAGAATTAAGTGGTTTCACTTTTGTTCTTTGGGACACAGTTAAATAGTCAGTTTAACATCATCAGATGCACGAAGTTTGTCAGATTTATTACCACACCTATCTTGATGTACGGTATGAACTAAATCAAATTTCACGGTAAAGTAACACTGACATGCTAATCATCACTTCAGAACCAGTTCAGCTCAGAAGGACCTCTGCAGACCAGCTGCTGTTCTGGTAATTTTTGCTCCCAAACAAAAAAGAAGGCCTTTAAAGGAAACAAAACCCAACTCAGCACCTGCCCCCCCACCCTTTCCTAAGAATATATATTCTTTGTAGGGCATTGTCTGCCCAAGAGCTGCGCTGCCCATCATGTTGTTATATAGGGATAACTGGTGTTAGCTTAGGCCACGTTTGTGTCATTCTCTGATTAGGCTTTTGCCTTTTTGAGAAGCTGGCTGAGGCGAACCAGCTTTACTGCTGCCTGGTACCCGAGTTAGTTCAGATACCATGCAGCAATGCCTTTTCTGTACAGATATATAATACTTTCAGGGTTTGGATCTCCTAAATATACAGAAAACCCGTGACACCATTGCAGCAGCTGAATGATGTGTTTATTTCTTAAAAAAAGCATGGGTTGTTGAAACATCCATTGATCTTTCTGGTAGCCCTGATTATTTCTCTCTAAATGAACTTTCTCAGTCCTAGGAAATGGTCTCCGCAAATGATGAGTATTACAAAACTGATTCTGTGGATTGCACAATTTTCATTAATTAAATCAGTGCATAGATTTATGTGCAAATCTCTGTTTTGACCATGTTATTTCAGGTGATGATCGGAATATTTCTGAAGTGTATGTGGCTGGAAAGCAAGTGGTTCCTTTTTCAAGTTCAGTATAAATCCATTTCCCTTTAGCAAAATACTCGGCTGATCATTCTGCATCTGATTTGGAAAAGATTGATTAAACACAGTGCCTGATCATCTGGAACGACACCTCATTTTTGTTTAATGTTTTAAAACTTACAAACATCAGAAATTTTTCATAGACCTTTCAAGAATTGCTGTACCAAAATTGTCACAGCTCTAGAGGAAACAGATACTTAATTTTCTCTGTAAAAATAGCATGTGTGCATTGATAAGGGATTTGGTAAATACCTTAATTAAAGAGGACACCTGATGTTCCTTTTAATAATAGTGTAGGAAGCATGATGAAGAGCAGTGAGACTTTTATTGTCTGTAATGCATCTGAATTTAAAAAAAAGCCAGTGCTAGTAAATTGATTTTGCAGATAATTAATATCACAGAAGAATGCAATTTCCATAATATTATCACCAAGTATGGAAAAATCAGTGACATTTTTGGGCATTTAGAACATTTTTCAGTTTTCTTTAGGAGCTTTTTTTTTTTTAAAGTAATTATTTCATTTAAAACATTATTTTTTTTAAGAGAAATTAAAGAAGAAGTGAGTACTCATAAATAAATAAGGGTCCTTATTATCAAGGAGTTCAGATTTGTCATTCGTAGTCAGACAGAAGAGAACTGATGGAAGGACCAAATAAGAAACAGGGCATTAGTCACAGGGAGACGGGCAGGGAGAGCGGAAGGGCTGCATTGTTCTGTGATGCTGTCAGCTGAAACTGCATTTCTGCGGATTTTGTTCCTAAGTCTAGAAGTGGTCAGCCGGATCTTCCACCCACTTCACTGAATTATCTTCAGCTGAGTGACAGCTGAATGAAACTTGTGTTGAATTAGAAGCAGGCACTAAGATATCTGAGCGGGCTACTTGATGGCAAGCAAAAGAAGAGTTTTTTTCTGGGCTAGAGGGAGTACTTCCTCTAGTTCAGCCTCCTGCAGAACCTTCCCAAGCTCATTTGCTCCTGACTGTTCACATGGAATGATACATTGTCCCTTCTCCTTCCTGTGAGGGAAGTGAGTGGGTTTAAAAAAAATCCAGGCAGAAATGGGCTATTTCTGGCCATCACCATCTTTGACTTGAGGTGGAAATCATCACTGGAAAAAGCAGCTCAGCTTCAATGTGCTCTTTTGTGTCTTTCAACATGGCAACCGTAATTCCAGCCCTGTACAATTCCAGGTAAAAAAAGTGCCCTTTTTATTTTAGAAATCTGTGCGACTTCCTTTCTTAAAAAGCATATTTGCGTATTTTTTATCAGAGACTTTTTTTCTTCTGAAATTAGCTTGAGAAGGGGATTGCTTTTTGTTCCTTTGTTACGCTTTTGCAACACAAAGGATGTAAGCTTTAATTTCAGTGTTAATAGAGACCATATTGTATCGAGTTGTACCGTAAATGTGTTGAGTACGGTTTTAAGGCCTGCTTCAAACTCTCTTGATTTCATTAAGCTTTGTTTCACACTTTTATGTCACTGCATGTCGATATAAAGGCACGGGACTTCCCTCTGTTCACAAAACAAGGGAGGTCCTTGCACCAAAGCCTCACTTCGTGTCGATTTCTGAGACAGTGCTTGGTCTGACGTCGCTGGTAACTTTTCTGATCTTAAAAGCATTTTCAGACCTCGCGTACCGTTATGGTGGCACCTACATGAGACAGTATAGTGTCAAATGGAAGTGTAAAAGCCAGCTTGGGCACTTGAAGCAGTACAGTCTTTTCGGTGTGTTTTGTTTTGCCGAAGCCGAGCAGCCCTGCTGAGCAGCTGGGGATGGGATGTTGGCTTGCGGATGCTGCCCGAGTGCAGCTGCGGGGCTGAGAGCTAGCGCGGATGTCTTCACAGGGCACTGCGCCATGCCCTGGGCTTGCCGAGGTACGGCCTGCATATCTGTCAGGTTCAATGACCCCTAAGGTTTTAGGAGTGAATAGTTAAGGATTAAGATTTTCACATTCCATCAGGGCGTTTTCTTAACTGTTTTGTTTTTCGTGCGTCCCAGTCACCTACACAGTAGCACACTTGCTTGGCAAATACAATCTTCAGCTCTTTAACTTGGTTTCCTGATTCAGGGAGCATTTTTCCTCATGAATTTTGACATGAATTTAACTGACCAAATTTCACGTTCCAAAACCAAAGATCAGTGAGGCACATGTTTTAATCCTCCTCTTTGAAACTAATTTTAGGGAGTTGCATGGTTTTCGGCTTTGGCTTTCCTGCAAGAATGCTTTCTGGGGCAGAGACAGGTTACACAGCCTTGTGTACGATGTATGTTTGTGCCCTACTTCTTCGCTTCTAGAGCTGTGAATTAAATCAATGCTTTTATGTTAAGGGGTAGTCTTAACTGTCTCTGACGTAATTGTTTTCTCACTATTTTGTAGTGTTGTTAAAAATGGGATTCAGCATTTCTTCTTGAAAGATTTGCAGGTGAGGAGGGGTTGCTTATTTGCAAACTGGGAATACAGAAAACTTTCAGAAGTTCAGTACTGTACTGCTGGCCCAGTTACTAAGGCAGTCCCTAGGATAACTGCTGCCAATGAGCTTTGTATCTGAATATTGGCTACATCGTGAGCAGTTTCATTCTTGTAAAACTGGGGCACAAGGCAGGAACTCGGCCTTTTGGTTATAGCTTTACTAGCATCTAGTACCCAGACACTACCCAGACTTGGAAACGGAGAATCTCAGCTGCAGGGGGAGCTCTGCCTGCAGGTAGGTAGTGCTGTGGGCTGCCTGCACCACCCGGCAATGCCCAAGACCGGGAGGAGCGAGGACCAAGACGGGTAGCGTTACACTACATGCTGAGATGCCTAGGGGTAAAGGAAAGAAGCCTGAATTTGAAGTAGGAGGAAGCCAGCGGAGGAATGAATATAACAAATAAACTGGAAGGTACTTTCAACAGCAGCATCTGAGATAGAATTGAGTGGAGAAAGACTGTAATGCTGAAAAAAAAATATTGAAGTGGGGTCCTCTGAGGTAGTCCCAAAAGCTTGTTCAGTGGAAGATGGCTTACACACAGAAATTTTAAGGTTTTAGGAGATACAAAGGATGTACTAGCCAAATTTATCTGAAGCAATTTTGGAAAAGCCACTGAGAATCCCACTGGGAAGTTTCAGTCCTTAGGACTCTCTGGCTATGTGTAGATGGCCAAGATACTTGATGCAGTAGGGGAGGATCAGTAGATGAAAGCAGTTAGTGCTGAGACTTGTACATCTACACTGTATGCAGCTTCAGACTACATGTGGTCTGTTTGCTTGGATGAATGTCCCCACTGCGTATGCAGTCTGAAGCAGGCCAAATAGTTGGTTCAGACTCTTAATGTCTCTTTTAGAGGCTGAAGTGTATTTAGCATGCAGCTGAGCCTCCAGTATAGTTTCCTCTAAAATAAACTTAATCCTTGTGTACCAAAGCCACCCTGCAAACTGAACCAAGGTTCAGTTAGGGAGGACGACAGGGAATTCACAACAGCACTACTGTCTCAAACCAAAATGTTAATGAAGGCTAGGACTTGGGCGATTCCCCCTCCATCCTCACTGTCACAGAACTTAGTAGCTGAAGACAGATTAAAACAACCTCCGTCCCTCTTCCTCCCTCTTCCAAAAAAACAACCAACCAAACAAACAAAAAAGAAAAAATTAGGCGATCAGACTCTAAGGGCAAATGAGTAAGTGGAAGAAAAGAACGGGATCATTTTTACTCAGTATGAATCGACACAGTGCTACTGACTTAAGGTAAAACCTCTGGAAAAATTTATACGTAACTGTTGCCAGAGGTCAGACCCCATTAGTTCTCTTGTCAGATTGTGGATGGGGTCTTTGTTTCTTAATGTGACTTTGTGTTCGATGTTAGCACACCATTCAGACAAAGAAAAATAAAGGGGGAGTGTGTGGAAAGCTTGCTTCTTGGGGCAGTATGCTTAATGTGTTCCACGTTCAGATGAGCACTTATTTATTATAAATGGAATGTATTTGAATTACTGTTGTATGTTGATCTCATTGTGTCACTTTAGGTTTTGATTATTAATGAAATGCTAGTAAGTATCGCCTATGCATTATGCAGCATTATTTGAATTATTCATGTATGGCAAGTGGAGTTCTGCACTTTAAAATGTTGCCTTTGCCTAATGTTTATATTTATTCTGTGTTTTTTGTGCAATCAGAAAGCTTTGTTGAGGAAGAAAACGTGTGGTTGTTCACTGTACTGAACATTTTCAGTATAAGTGGACTTCCTGTTAAAAAAAGAAATGTTAAAATGACCCTGTTTAAAAGTCTGTGCCTGATTATACACTCACAAATTAAAAAATGATAGTGGTTTTATGAAAGCCGACGTGAATGGTAATGTTATAATTTACAAATATTTACAGAAATAGTTTTTTATTTAAATCATGATTATGCAATGCAAATTAGCAAAAGAGGATAATTCTTGCTAAGTATCTACTGTCCTACTGAGCAGAGGAGAATGTAACTATTCTTAACTCTACATTTAAAAAGTATACACAAGTCTTAATAAAAAGCCGGAGTTCTTTCAAAGAATATGCCAGTTTTAACAGGAAAAAAGGTTAACAACATTGCTTGGACAAGCTGTTTAAAAATATTGTTTTAAGCATTTCCAGGAACAATCCGTAACAGACGATAAGGTGGACAGCTTTCAAAATACAGGATTTGTAGGAACGGTGCTGCCGTATCTGCAGCCCTGTATGTAGCAGTTGTCAGCTCATCTCTGAATGATAAAATTGAATGATAGAATTAAAATGATAGTGTACAAGTAGCAGGTATTTAAAAGAAAAAAGCCAAGGGATTTTGAAAATTTGAGGAAGGACTGGGGAAAAAAAAAGACTTTGAGAAGATATTTGAAAAGGGTGGTAACAGAATACAAAATAATGCAGGGTGGAAAAGAGCTAGATCAGCTCCCTGTCATGTGCCTGGTGGCACTGCGATGACTGAGCCTGACGCAGGAAGACAAGTATCTGGTGTGACCAGAGAAACTGAAAGTAAGCTGTTTAAAAAATCAGATTGTTCTGAAGTTAAGCACACTGCGGAGAGCACAGCACGTTTTAAATTACAGGAACACATACCTAACAGTGAACTTCTAGGTACTAGGAACTTCGGCTTAAAGTTGGGGTTTTTTTAAGCCCTTGTACAGCTTGTGCTTCTCTCAACAGAGAAGCCAGCAAATGACATCTGCAAGACTCTCTGTATGAAAAATAGTAACAGCAACAAAAACAATTCTTGGGAAGCCAAAGGGCACCAGCAATATCAACAACAATCTGTTGTGTAAAGTTAATAGAACTGTTAATTTTTCTCAAAAGGCTGAGCAATGTTTTTGGAGGGCAGTTTCCTGGAAATTTCAGTGGAAATTATTTCTTGGAAAATGCCCTGAATCGGCATGTGCTCCAACCAATGAGGTCCCCTGTGGCTTCTGCAGAAGCAGTCACTTCTACTGAAGTGAATATGATAGGCCTAGACTCACACTTCCTCCCCCAGTCAGGACTCAGAAATGTGTATTGGCTGTAATTCTGACTCTAGTTTGTGGTTTCTCATACACTTGGTTTTAGTTTGGAAATTACTGTGCTGAGTGCATGGGGCGGGGAGACTGATAAGGCTAAAAGGCAATCTTAACACCTGCCTGCCTAATGCTTCCACTCAAAAGATTTGTCCCATGGGGTAAGATGTTATTATATTTGCCCAGCTCTTAGACTCAATGATTTGCCTTAACGACTTGAGTCAGCTGGTCAAATTAAATTAAATTAAACCCAGCTAAGACCAGGATGTAAACTGTGAGCAGCTGACAAAAACCTAAAAATGTTTTACCTTGATCTGCACTTAAGTCACCAAAGACTTTGTTTAGCAAAGTGTTGATAGGCTCATTTAGATACAAAACCCCCCTGGAGATAAGCCTTCAGAAGAAAGGGACCAGTGTTAGTGAAAATTGAAGGCTTTGATCTCTGTGTCCTTGTGGCTTGGGAGCTGAGTTGTGTGTTCCACTAACACCTTTTGCTGATGAAGCTTTTAAAAAGTGGTTGCACATGCTCCTTAGCCGAGGAAGATTGTGGCCTTTCTTCGAGATTAGCCATACTTATGCCGAAGGAGAGTTCACTTCTAATTGGAGTAAGCTTTTCTGATTCTGGTCCTTGGTTTTCTCTGCTTGTCGCCTGTTGTGCATAGGTTCTGGTTCTTTTGTTTGTGAAGAACACCTAACTGGAGTTAACATTGTTGAATTTATCCTTCTTGTTGTACTTGTTAGTTTCAAGGAAGAGCAATGTATTAGGAAAAACGGAATATGCGATTTCCACTGTTCTGCTTGGTTTTGATCATGCTAAATAGGAAGTCATGTACTGTTGAAACAAAATAAAGAGGCCTTGTGTTTACACCAACCCTCATCTCTTTCTGTGTTTGACTTTGGAGGAGAGAGGGAAAGGTGGCAAGCTGACTGATGAAAATTTACTATGAAGACCATAATACACAGCAAAGTGCTGGAGATGTACAGAATTTACATGTTCCCTGGGGAATTCGGGCAGGACCCATCATAGGGGTTTGCAAGCTCTGCTTGGTATGCATGACATTATTTTAGGGGATCTTTTTCCAGATTCAAAACTCTTACAGCTTTTGATGTATCTTTATTACCAGATTTGCTGGCTTGGTAAATCAAAGCCAAGGCTTCAGTAACCTTTTTGTTATTTTGTGTCTAAGCAGACCATCCTGCAGTGCTTTCTTCTTGTGCTTGGCAGCAACCGCACAGAGTCACATCTCCTTTAATGTGTTTTTCTTCACTTTCTTACTTTTCAAAGCTTAGGCATAAAAATATCCTCAGTCTAAGCAGCTCTGAAACTCACCATAAGTGGATTTTTTAAAACAAAAACTCCCATAGGAGAACCACTAATTGCACGTTGAGGAATTGCATGCTGAAGTTTTGAGAATGATCTGCAAGTTGTTATCAACTTGTGCAAAATTATGTGCGCAGGAAATAAAGCTGTTCTGTATTTCCATCAACCAACATATCAGCAGACTTCATGCAAACTACAGAGAAAAGACAAGGGAAAGAAAACTTCTTTGTAGAGTACTGTTCTTAATAGAAGGACCCATTTAGGCTTTCAGCATAGGAATTCTGCTACTTAACATTTTATTTAGGAAAATAGCAGAAAGAAATGCTCTTGTGACATTTTGCTAGAGTACTGTGTTAAGACCTACTTACTTGAAGCAGTGTAAACCCCAGATGTGAGCGCAGTTGCTACGGTATAGAGGGTTTGTGAGACAGTTTGAAAGTCTGAGAGCCTTTGAATATGTTGTCAGTACATTTCAGGCTATAATTACCTGTTTCACTGCAGGAAGTTGATGCAGGCACAGTGTGCACAAGTGAACACGGAATTTGCAAGCTTAAAAAAGGGCCATTGAATAATCAGGAGCACATTACCAGTGTAATTTTCATCAGTCTCCTCCCATGGCTATTAACAAGAGTACAAAGTCTCTTCTTGGTTTAGGATCAGATACTGAATCATTTATAACTGAGCTTAATGGGTTTATAGTTCGTGAGTTAAGAGCATAGTTAAAATGCAATATAAAGGTTGCTTGCCCTATGTTTGTACTCTGTAATTAGCTGTCTTCCTTCCAAAGTAGTGAGTTTGTGACTGCATTCTTGCATTAATTCTTCTTAAAACTGTCCTTTGGGAATTAATGTAAAAAATATGGCCAGAAATACCATGAAATCTAGATGAAATGTGAGTGGTGCCTCTTCCTTTCATATTTTGTCCCAGAGGTACTATTTCAAAATATAAAAACTATTTTGCTTCTTAGAACCTGGAAATATTAAAATGGTAGCTAAAGTTTAATCTCAGCCCCTGCTTAAGCAAATCTCAACCTCCCGGCACACTGGTCAAGGGTTCATGTCCTCTGATACATCGTACAGAATATAATTTCTAGCTAGCTGTGGGCAATGCTAATGTTTGTTGTGTTAGCTTGGTGCTGTGAAAATTGTTCCCTGACCTTTTATTTTTGAGGAGGAGTCACCATTGTTGTATTTTTATGGCTTATGAAGCAGCAAACAGATGTGCCAAATGAGAAAAGCGCTGTTTTGCAGCACACGCCAGCCAGTGCTGAGCAACCCTCCCTTCCCCAGCTGAGGGGCTGCATATGTTGGGGGCATTTCCAGCATTGCTATACAAAGATTCACACTCTCTGAGGGATACTTGATGGAAAAGGTGAGAATTTGAATGGTGTGCAGAAGATGCTGTCACAGAAAGAGACATTCACAGATTTTAAAGCCTAAACCTATAAGGAAATAACTGTTGCAATCGTCTGCTCTGACCTCTCCAGGCCCTGAGAGAGGGGTGGCTGAGGCATACCGCGAGGCCATGCCTTCATCAAATACCCACCTGCGGGGCTGAAAGTCTTGGTGAAAGCCACGACATGCGAAGAGTTGGAGTGGTTAGGGCTGGAGTTGTTCCAGGCACGGTAGGTAAGAGCAGCGTGACACCACAAACATGCTGAGCAGTTGATATCTTGGCTTATTATGAGGGCTTGTTCCCTCAAGCGCAGTGCTGTGCTGAACACTGTGCTAACAGTTTGGGAGGTCACTTGGACACCCCGTCACTCAGCCAGCCTACACAAGCACCCAAACTCTCACTGGAGGCCTCTCAGAGAGCAGGGAGCTGACCACGGTTTCCTGCACTCCAGCACTGGTGCCCCTGTCACTAGGGCATCCTCACCTCAACACCATCTCAAACTGTCAAGAATAAAATTACTTTCAGATTGCTATACTTGCACTTCCAAAGCTGTCTCAAAGCAGTTCTTGCGTACAGACAGCTCTCGGCTGCACCTCTGCCTGATCTGGGAGCTGCTGCTGCCATGTAGCAGCTGCCGCATCTCGCTGTAGGGTCGACGTGGGACTGAGACAAGGTGAGGCAGTGTGAGGTGGGACATGGCATGAGCAACCTTCATAAACCCCTGCACTTCAGCTTTTGCTCTCTTTAAAAAGAACAGTGGTTAGGAATATTACCCCTCTTCGTAAAACCCTTTGAGGAGTTTCAGAGAGAAAAGGAAAGGAAAAACAAAAGAAATAATAAAGAAATAATGAAAGGAAGAGTGTTTGTGGGGGGGCAAATTGAAGAAACAAGCCTTTTCCCTACTGTATTTCCAAAGCTGTATCTCACAGAGGTGTTTCAGACCAGTGGGAGCAGCCCAGGGGCAGGGGCAGCGGGGGGCAGGCTGTGACTGGAGGTGGTACCCCCCTGCACTGCTCTCCCCCTGCCTCTGCACAGCTTCTCTGCCTCTTCTCCTGGCGTGTGTCTCCTCGAGGCTGGGCTGCCAGGGCACCTGCAGCCTTCCTAGCCTCCCAGGAAGCCACAGCCCTCTGATAAATGTCCCCTCAGGTGCCACCACCTTCCGTGAGCATCTCCACTCCTTCAGAGTGCATCACCTAGAGAAGAGACTGCAAGCAACATACAGCCATTGCCCTACACACTCACTGCCATTTCACAATTTTGACGCCAGTGACATATAAACCTTCCATTTAAAACAGTCTGACCTATACAGATAGTTGGAGTAATAGCTGAAATCCAGAGTAGGCAAAGGTATTAGAGTCTTAAGTGCTACAGTGTCTGACAGCTGTAGTACTTCTTTGAACAGTCCTCCAGCCTTCTTGCAGTGTTGAGGTCTGCACTGGAGAAGAGGACACAACATGCCAAAAGGAACACTCAGTTCCTTGGTGTTTAGGCCATGAAAATTGCATTTAAATTAAAACCACTACAACAACAACAACAAAACCCAGTAATGTGGACCCTCTAGGATCTGTGGAGTTACCTGATGGTTATTGTCCAAAGAGCAGATGCTACATAGGCTTCAATTCTGAAGGCTACAGCCTGTTAAAGCACGAAATGTGGTGAACCCATGAGTGTGAGAGTCACCAGCACCATCGCACCTGTGTGGCTACAGGATCAGTGCCAGGCTTTGTGGCTGAGCTCCCCCACAGGACAGTAGCAGTAGGCTCTGGTATGCTGTGCTTGGAGCTGACCCTCTTCGTAATTTTCTAGGTCTTCCTTGCAAAAGTGTGATTTAATTTAAAGGACCTGGAACTGGTTTGGTAACCTTTTCCCACAAAGAGAGATGCTGCTAGGCGAGAAGAAAGTAGATGCAATTTTAAGGTGAGCACATCATAAGTGCATTTCACCCGTAATGCAGCCTCAGGGATTCTTCTTCTAGATTATTTTTCCCTTGAAAGACTGTTTGATGATGGCCTGTGAGCTCAAGGAAATCCTTTACGGGGTCACAGCAGCACTAGGCTGAGAGCAATAAATGCCTCCCAAATTAGTCCCTCTCAGAAAAGTTAATGTAGTGGATTTCCAAGAGGAAAACCAGGACTGAACTTTGATGCAAGCTGCTAAGAGTGTGGAAACTTGACTCACCAAGGCTGCCGGGAGGGCCTGGTGCTGCTCAGATGCCAATGGTGTCCCACTGGGAGGAACGGGCGGATTTCTCCCTCCGTAAAGGGGAAGCTTGAGGAAGAAAACCAAACTCAGTACAAATGTGAGCTTTCCTTATGGGAGGAAAGGTCAGCCGGCTCTTCTAGTCCTTTTATTCAGTGCAACTGTGGTCTCCAAGAATGGCTACTTTTATAGTAATGTTCCAGCATTTTTGCTCCATTTTAACCCAAACAAGAAAGATAAAGTGTCCTGGTTTTGGCTGGGATAGAGTTAATTTTCCTCCCAGTAGCTGCTGTGTTTTGGATTTAGTACCAGAAGAATGTTGATAACACTGATGTTTTCAGTTGTTCCTGTGAAATCAAGGACTTTTTCCAGTCTCCCATAACCAGCTAATGAGCAGGTGTGAAGGAGCAGGGAAGGAGCACCACCAGACAACTAGCCCAAGCTGGACAATGGAAATATTCCATACCATGGACATGGTGCTCAGTTTATGAATGGCAGTTGGCCGAGGGGGGGCAGGAATCCTATTTTTTCATTCTCTTTTCCATGGGTTTGAATACTCTTTTGATTTGTTTTTTTGGGGGGAGTTTGAACTTGGTCTGCGAGTTCGGTCTTTTGTTGGTGTGTGTGGGAAGCTGCGAAATTCGCTATATCTGTGGGTTCTGGGTTCTGCGATTGCTGCTCGGGGACTGACTGTGAATTGGTCATTAAGTGTGAGAAAATTGTATTATGTATAATTTGTTTTGCATATCCATTATCAATATTAGTATTGTTAGTATTAGTATTCATTTGTTGTCTTATTAAACTGTCTTTATCTCAACAAACGAGTTTTCCCGTTTGTCCACTCTCCTCCCCATCCAGCTGTGGGGGAGGGGACGGGTGAGCGAGCGGCTGTCGGGTGCCGAGTTGCTGGCTGGGTCAAACCTTGGCATAAAGTCAAACAGGAACAATGGATTACAACAGAATTTATTTTATATATGCTTTTAGGAGCATTTTTAATCCCCACTTGAGTAAAGAGCATCTGTTGTTAATGCTGGCATGGGTGGCTTTTGTTTCTAGCCAGGTTGGTAAACTGTAATGAAATGCAAGCCTTCAGGCACAACTGGCTGTGCAGAAAGAGTGAAACAGACTGTCAGTACAGTCAAAAACCAAAACTTTGTGAAACACAGGAAAGCAAATGGTGCTAACTCATTGTCACATCACCTCATTAAACTGATGGGTGATTTCAGGTATGAAGGCCATGAAGGCAGCATGTAAACCACTGGGAGAATGGGGTCCAGGGCACCCTTCCTGCTCTTCACCTGGGCACAGGCTGGGCTTGGGGTCACCTGAAATGATCGGGACTTGCAAAGGGAGCGTCCTGTGAGGAGATGGCACTGCAGAAATTGATCACTTCCCCACCAAACCCACGGCCTCCTACCCCTGGTTACCCTAAATACAAGCAACAAAGATGTGAAATGATTCTTCCTTGCAGTCAGCAACATCAGCTCAGCTTTTCCCTGAAAGAAGAGCCAGGCAATTGCGCTGCTTGCAACATGCGTCATAGACCTGCTTGTAAAATTTGACATGAAACATTTTCTGGTGCAGAAATGTCTTTTAACAAAAGTGTTATTTCCAATTTTTCATGAATTCCAGTGCAGTTTAACCATCATTTAGGTAAAATGTTCTTCTGTAGGAATTTTCACAACTGGCAAGATGTATACAGCATGGACTTCAAGTTCATATCTCTACGCAACAAAGTGAGGTAAGTGCTCAGCTGAGAGATCACAGGGATGGTAGTTTTCTGTATCCCTGTGTAGTCTGGAATAACTTTTCTGGGATGCTGAAAAACAGCTGCTCCTATAATTAGTTCGTGAAGTGTCACTTCTAGGGTATCTACTAAATCCAGCTTAGGTGGTCAGCAGCAGAAAGTTGCTGCGAGCTAATGATTGTTTAGTAGCCTTTGCTAACTGAAATACAACTGAACAAAAAGTATAGATAAAAAAAGAAGAAATAAAGTGAAATTTCACCCATTGTGAATAGAATTGATTTTCTCTTGGCAAATATTATCCATAAATCCTGCTGGACATATTAGGCTGTTGTGGGACTAACTAGGCATCAAGGTGGCTTGAACAACTCTTGCTCCTACATAATACCTTTTCTGTGAATCCACAGAGGACTTCAGTCATCACACTGATGACCCTGGCCCTTCCATCTTCAGACCAAAAAAACCCCACCCCTTTCTCCCTGATTTAAAATAAATGATTTGGAAGAAACTACAGCTAAGTGGAGTGGGCTCAGGAACCCCAGAGCTGCTGACAGTGTTATGTTCTTCACATGGAGAGTGGGTATGTCCTCAATGGCACACCAGCTACTGCTCACTGCATCGTCCTTCTGCAGGGATGTCTGTGCTCTTCGTTACAGAAGTATGTGAAAGAGACTGAGCTGGGTCAGACCAAAGGTTTACCTAGCACAACTGTCCTGTTTTTAGTAAAGTTAATAAACATGGATGTGCACAAGGACAGCAAGACACAGCACGAGCCTGCCCTCATAGTCTCCTCCTCTTTCAGCCAACAAGTCAAAGAAGTTTAAGGCCAACATTGCAGCAAGGAAGTTGGGTTTAGCTCCTTAGTTTGTCTAATCCGTTTCTGAAACATTTAAACTTTTGCTCTCTGTGACATCTAGTGACTGTAAATCATCCCTGTTCATTATGTGTTGGGTGGCACAATAATTTCTTCTGTTTGTTTTAAACTGGGTGCCTAAACACATCCCTGCTTCCTTGACTGCAAACTACAGTGAATAATATAGTGCCACCTTTTCCATTTGCATCTCTGTCCTTAAAATCAGTTTCAAGGAAAAATAGGAATGTTTTGTGCTTCTCATCATTTTGGCTTGGATTTATCAAAAGTGTGTTTTCATGTATTTATTTAGCATTTGGTTTGACAGAGAAGGCTTAAGGCTGGACAGCAAATTACACATGAAGTAGACTGGGCTGGTTTCACAGAAAGCGTGGAGTAACAGCCAGTCCTACCTGTCCCCTAAACCAAACAGACCATTTCCTAGAGCTGGAAGAAGCAGAACATTTTGTACATGCTGTGCAAGGGCCAAACAGCTTGGGATTTGCCCGCTGCTACAGAAATGTCTGGTCTCTCAGCCAAGGCTGATAGACGTGTGGAGTTGCGCATTGCTGAAGGACAGTGTCAGATTCAAGGTTGGCCAGACTTCAGAAAAAATATTGTACAGCTAAAGTCATTATCTTGATCCAAGACTGATTAACAGTATCAAGTGTCCACGGTTTCTTCCTCCGTGTACAAATGTGGTGTGTGGGATGAGAGCCGCTATGAAGAAGAGAGCAGTAACTGTATGCCAGGGCACAGAAAAAGCGGAGAGAGGATATTTCCTTATGTACATACAACCTGATTCTTAAAAGAGATCCTTTTAAGAGTAAAATCATTTAAAGGAGTACAACCTTTAAAATCCTCTAAAATACCTTAAAAATCCTTTAAAAGAGTACAATAAGAACATACGTGTTTTACCCTCCTAATAAGGACATGAGAGGAACGGGCACCACAGCTGGCAGCAGTGTCACCCTTCACAACTCCTTCCAGAGATGTTTCGTGATTTTCTGCTGATGTGCAGTCTGTGAACACTACCAAAGCTTTCTGTTCGGGGACAGGTTTAAAAATCTGCATCAAACTACAGACATACTTGAGCTCCGGTCCTGGCGGATTCAAAGGTCAAATAGCTTGACCGCAAACAGATGCACAAAAAGTACAAAATAACACTTTGGATCATTATTCATACTTACTTCTGTTATTCACATGAGCACTCAGAACAGTTACACTTGTTTTCTAAATTGTCCTCCAAGTACAACAAGGTAAACATTCAGATACTGTGGTGACAAATGTGGAACAGATAGATGAATTGCATGGTATCAGTATAAAGCAAGTGTAACCGTCTTTAACTTGTTTTCCAAAACCAGTATCACCATGCAGCTCCAACATTCTCATAGATGCAAAGACCATGAAAACTTCAGCTGGCCTTCTCTTGTGGAAGAAGGTCCTCGACATACCAAGAACTACATTGTAATTACCATGACAGTTCTTTAATGAGACCTGCTCATCCTTTTACACTTGAGGGCAAGAAAATCAGCACGGCCCCATTGCTTTTTCTGTCTTTGGCAGAGCCCAGGAAAGACCAGCTGGACACTGCTGCTTCTCTGCCAAGAGAGAGGATATAATGATGTGCATCCCCCTTGACTTCGAGGATTCACCTGCCAACTCTGCTCCTCTCTGGAGAAAAGAAAGCCACCGCTGACTGCTTGCAAAGGTCTAAGCAACGTGCTCTGATAGGTGGTGAAAGACTGCATCGTATTGCTCCTCTCTGTAATGTTCGTGCTGCTTTGGGAGAGTTAAACCTTTCTGCAGGCATAATTTTACCAGCTGCTTCAAGCCTCTGCAGCATAGGAAGGAGATGCTTTTAAAGGAGACTCTTCCTTGTTCAGCAAAGAACACTGCACCCTAGCTACTGATATCACCTAAATAATTGCTTTGGGTGATTCTGTTGTTCAGCCAGGCTTCTGAAGTGTTAATTGTATATGTGATATTAGTGCTAAATGCACTGAATAGTCTTTTGCATTTGCTGAGATGGCAACTCACTGAGTTCACTAGATCTCTACATGTTTAACTCCAAAATAAGTGGGCTGAGCTAATGGATTTCAAAGAGGTATTTAAAAAGCAGATTCCTCCACTGCCCACACAAATGCATACTAATAATCAGATAACAGCCACGTCAGCTGAACACGACACCAGAGGTTAAAATATTTGTACACCGGACTTTGAGACTCCTAGTTTAACATTTTATCATATCATCATAAAAACAGAACAAATGCTCTTTACTTATTGCTGCTTGCATGTCAGATCACCTAAACATGACGTGAAATTCCTGGTTGCAAATGTCTATAGAATAACAAAACAGAGAGGAAAAAAAAAGTACTCCCCCCTTTCCCTGCCAAGAAATAATTTTTGCATTTTTCCCTTATTTTTTCATAGTATTCCCCTTGCAGTTTGCATGGGCATCCAGGAAAAACTTTGCTGTAAAATCTTACAAGCCAGGTCAGATACGGGCAAAAATTCATGTGGAGACCCTATAAACGACAATTGTGTATTGCAGAAAATCCATCTTTTAACACTTTTAAAGGAAAAATGTCACGCTGAAAATGAAAAAAGGGACCTGAGATACGTTTCCTCACTGGAGTGATCCACGTGGCACCTTGCAAGGCTTTGTGCTGGCTTTGGTGGCACATCTGTGCCTTCCCTCTGAGCACAGGTAGCAGCAAGGTCACCATCCCTTGGGGAAATTCAGCCTTCCCTGGCACTTGCAGCGAGTGTGGGGCTGTGAGACTGCTTGTGCTGGAGCAATGCTGGTGGAGAGGACGCTGTCCTGACCCCATGCAGGCTCAGCTCTGCCTGGCTGACCTCAAGCATTTTCTCCATCTTTTAGTCTCCCGCCTCAGCACCCCAGGGACGAGCAGAGGCAGCGCGATGGGCATAAATGCTCACCCCCTTCGCCATGCACCTGACAGGGGCTGGGCTGTTCTAGGCAGGGCCGTAGCAGCTGACCACATCCACACACTGCTGAAACTCCGCATCCAGGGTGGTGGTGCGGCATAGACAGCCCCCGGGGAGCCGCGAATAGCCCTGCCCTTTGGATAGCCTTTTGGGCTACTCGAAGTCCCTCTGAGCTCTGGTGCTCACCAGCACACCATCAAGGCGGTCTGCTTTCATGCTGCTGGAGCTTGGCACTGCCAGTGCAGACAAAATAAACACACCTGTCCAAAAATATTTACTTGGCCCTGAAAGCTTGTTCTGGAACTAGCTGATGTGCCTGATGATTTCTTTAACTAAACAAATGGGGCAGGTTTGTCCATAGTTTGTAGCCTTGAGAAACGGGAACCTGAAGACACCAGTTAGATTCTTTTATTTTAATTTCCTTCTAAATGCAGTTTCCTTACATTGAAATTACTTGTGAATACACAAGGAGGAGGGGAAAAAAGGCTATTATTCAGATATGCTGAGTCACTGAAGGGAGAGACTTGCCATGGCTGGAGGAGGCATTGCTGGGACAGGCCAGGATGGGCCAGGGATGCCACTGCAGCGGGTACAGCCAGGAGTCCCGCATCCCTGCCAGCCAGCACGGGGCTGCTGGAGGGCCACCAGGAATCTGAACTGGGCTACTGAGAGGGATGGTCGCTGGGACACCTGGTCGCGTGGGGACAGCAGCATCAGGGCTCAAACTGCAGCAGGGAGGCGCTGCCGGGCTGTCCTGGCCACCCTTTCTCTCCAGCAGATCTTGCGAAGGGCTGGGACCTACCCGGCAATGACTTTCCGATGTGTCAGCGGGGAGCTGAGGCATGGGGAAGACTGTGGTTAGCCGCAGGTTAATCTCAGCTGAATCAGACTCCTGAGCTGGTTACTGTTACTGCCTTTGTGGGCTGAGAATGGCTCTTTCCCTCAAGCAGGAAACAAAAAAGCTGTGCACTATGCTTGTGGCTGTAAACCTGCATACACAAAAGGTTTTAAAAACAGAGAAGCATGCATCTGATCTCTGAAAAACACACGGCTTCACTTCTCTAGGAACAGCACTCGAACAACTCAAGTGGGAGAGCGAGGGGGAGGGATTTTTAGATCCAGCTCTCACCTAGAACAGAGCTGCGCACCAACGGGGTGCGTTTGAACAACAGACTTTTAAAAAACCACAATGACCAGGTTTGAGAAAACACAGGGATTTCACACAATCTTTTTGCCTGTACTCCACCTATCTAAATTGTGTTTTGTCAAGAAAATACACAGAAGTCAGCAACTTAACTGAGGCTAGTAAAACATGCCCTAAAAAAAGGCATAGTTAGCAGAAAAAAAGTGGAAGTTACCCTGACTGCTTAGGACTTGCAGTCAATAGTGACATTTTTGTGTCAGCTTTTTTAAAAATAACCCTCTATTTGTAGCCCAAACCAGCATGCTACTTACACTCAGAAGCAGGCTGTGCATATATGAACTTTCTCCAGTGCTAGTAAGCTCTGCAAAGGTATGTTCTTGGCATAACATTTTACCGTGGTTAGTTAGAAAATAACATCCCCCCTCCCCCAGCAGCTTTTCAAGTTTTGTGAACTGCTTTAAGAAAACCACAGACAGGTTTTCTTCAGACTCTTAAAGTGGTACCAGAAGGAGGGGGGGCATGAAATGAAAGAGGAAAGCAAAGGCCAGCCAAAGCTACTGCAGGGAGTTACAGAGTAAGTCAGAGTGTTTCTGAGGTCCGGGAGCAGAAGTGTAACGCAGTACGGGTATTCTTGCCTATTGCTGATGTGGGTGTGACACAGTTGTTTCCTGAGGTGAGGTGCCAGCGATTGAAGATTTTTAATAGCCTGATCAAGGACAAAGTGTGGTGGTGGGCGGATTTTAGCCTCCACAGAAGCATACTGGAGCACATAAATATTTTGTGGCAGTGCTAGCTGTAAGGTAGAAGCAGGAAGGGTTACCTCTAGGCTTCATCTGTTTTTGCCTGCTAGCAAAACGCGATGGATGAGTGGCTTGCATGGGGCCTGCTCAAGCCCCAACCAGAGGGCTGCTGCACCTCCCCTGGCCTCCCCTGCCCTCGGGGAGGGGAAGAAGACATATAGCCACCCCAGAGTCTGGGAGAAGCAGGGATGCAGCAGAGGCACCCCTGAAGCGGCAAGGAGAGCTGGGTCTGGACCCTGCCACTGTCGCTGCTGTTTTACGCAGCCAGGAGCAGTTCTGGACACGGATGGTGTGCTCCTCTTGCTGAAAGATGTGTTTGGTCTGCGCTTGGGGCATCCCCAGATGTTGTACCTCTGCTCCTGGCAGCGTAACTCAACCACGCTCTCTGTGATCTGTGGTATTGCTCTTTAAAATGTAGCTTTTTAACTTGTATCACTCAGACAAAAACAAATCAAGGAGCAATTGCATATGTTAGGGTGGAGGGTGGCAGTAGCCTGGTAACATGGCTCAGCTGGAGCCAGGACCGCAGGGCTGTGTCCTCGCTGACCCCTTTCGTGCTTCCTCTTCACCTCTGTGCAGTGGGGACAGCAACCCTCACCCACCGCCATGAAGGGCTCTGGGTAACAAAGAAAAAGAGGGCTGTAAAAGTCCTAATGTTACTATTCACTTATATAACCTTTGGTCTCCAGCACCTATTTGCAGATGAGTGTTAAATGCCTCTGTTTACTGAAGGCTGGTCGACACTGAGAAATGACTCTGTGCTGACCTGTGATTCACCCTCACCAGATGACAAACCGTTAAACACAACAACCTCTGCTTATGTGAAAGCTGAGTAAATTAACTTGTACCTCGAGGCCATTTCCTAACATAATATGGTTTCCAAACTGTAGCTTAGAAAATCTTGCTGAGGAGACAGGGAACTATTCCCACTGCTGGTCCTTTTTTACTGCTAGGTGCTTACATGAAAGAGACTAAATTACTAATATCAGCAAAAATATCACCTCAAATCAAATGGAAACCCATTTCTGCAACCTGCAGGCTAAGGGCTCGGATTCAGCTAGTAAACCTTGAAGCCATGATGGCACATGCCAACCTTTGCTATATGCTTGAAGCTACCAGCCAATTCGTCTTGGCACCCAGATCAAAACTGCAATTCCTTCAGCAACCTATGCAAATCTGTGTGTGGTGGTCACACCTCTCCTGCCTGTCCCTTCCTCCTCTTTGCACTAATTCTGGCACTCGGTGAATTTTCCACGAGCTGTTGTGGTGACTGAACTGGCAGCAAAACATGCAACTCTTTGGTCCTACAAGGTCAGTCAGAAGGTGAGATTCTAGTAGAAATACACAAATCCATATGGATATTATCCATCAGATAAGGCGAGTATAGCAATCAAAGGAACCAGCTCAGTCTCAGTCTGAAGACTGTAACAAGACTGAAAGGGATCAAGATTTTTCCAGGGTCATAAACCTACTTTCCCCTCATAAATCCCATGCTACTTAAAATGCAACTAAGGAAAATCTACTTTAGCCTAATCCTGTTTAAACATAGTCTGACTTCATCTCCCAGAAGCATTATCAAAGTCAAATGGTGCTGTGCACAAACCATTTCACAGGCTCCCTTGGGAACTCGGGGCACATTCATCATGCGCCCAACTTCTTGCTGTCCTACTAAAGTAAACTTCAATCAAATCTACAGCAAAAATGCTGTCTGCTCAAGGAAAACCCTCATTAGCAAATGAGGCAGGTTGGGTGGGTTTTAAACAATATGAATATAAATGTACACTATGGTGAAGAGTAGATAAACAGGAACGAGGAACAGTGAATTAATTGCTTTTCTTTTCCTCTCTTTCCTATGTTACAACCTTGGTGGTGTTACAAGTGAGTATTCACAATGGGACTTCATCCTGTCTTGCTATATTGCAAAAATACTAGTGAGGGGCACTGTAGGTCCCCAAAGGTGAAAGGTCTGAGCTGTAGGGAGCATTTCTCCACCTACTTGTTTGCCATGCAGTAGCTCGGCACACACGTTGTGCTCCTAACACCTCTCACCAGAGTACACCAACAAGCTGTCATACATCATCGCCAACATGCTTTCAGAAAACAAAATACTTTAACTGCATGTAAAGGCCACTGTCAGTGAAATCTGAAAATAAAATCAACCAATAAAGGCATGTCCAAATACACATCTCTAAATATGCCCAGCTAACATTTAATGACACCTCTCAGACATGGGATAAAGGCATTGAGATATCGATGGTTGCAGTGGGAAAATGAAGGTGAAAGAAGAGAGAAGTTCTGCTGTGAGCAGGGCCCCATACTGAATCGTGGCTTCACTTTATCCTTTAGGTCAGGTTGCCTCTGTTTATATTGATTTCATTATCGTACCATCAACAGGAGCTATAGGAAGAACCTGGAGACAGATGAACCAGGAAGAGCAGGTTAAAAGTTACTTTACGATCAACAGTGCGTACAGCCCTGTCCAAACAACCTCAAAAACCTAATGCCCCCCCAACCAAAGCATTTTAAACCTGTTGATTTTTCCCTAACAACTAACCGATAATGGTGACAGCTGGCTAGCCACCGGTATGGAAGAGAGTGAAACCAATTCAGATGCAGACACACTTTAAAGTAGTTCAGCAAGTGAAGCAGTGGGCAGCTAAGGGGTCTTAAGTCCAATCAGGTAAGTATATCTGGCAAGTATACCTGGCTATTTCGCAGTCAGTAACTCTAAGCCTTTCCTTAGTTTTAAACATTTTTCATGTGCAATGCAGCCTTTGTCTGTCATTATAGAAGGTCATCTTACACTGATATTCAGGCTGGTCTTATACAGAGATGGTCACTTTGCAACTACAGTAGTATATGGCATTGCAAACATCAGTTGTGTGTTCAGCCGAATCCTTTGGGATATGGAATCTTAAGTGGGAAAAAATGGAAAAGATGAAGGCACATTTTATTTTATATAGAAAATTCCTTGATACACAACCCCCATGCATATTTTCAAACAAAATACATGCACAGCAATTAAAAAAGCAAACAAAACAAAGAACGAATGTGCTCCATAGTCACAGTAATGTAATTCAGAAATGTTGTCACCTGTGTATGGATTAAAAATAGCATCACGCTGCAATGGTAGTCATTTTGCATTAGAGGCATCCCAACAAGGAACTCAGGAGGAGGAGGGAGGCTCTGGAAATGCCTTCACTTGGCACGGGCCATGGTTAACCTCCCTGTGAAAAGCCTGCAGAGAGAAAGGCACCTCACCCTACAACCCTCTCAGGTGCCCATAGGGTCAGTTAAGTGCAAGACTTAACCTGCCTTGGGTCAGGACTAATTATACAATACAGTCTACCCTGCATGCTTGTACTCAGGTGCAAGAGTAGTTGTAATTACCTTATTCATTTTTTATTTTGCCTCCGTAATAAATAAACCTCAGTTTGTGATAGCCAGGCTTATTGCTACTTGGGAACAAATGCTGTGAGCTGGTTGTTGATACAGTGAGAAAAAACCTAGGACTACAAGGAGGTTTAGTAAGGATACAGGTAACTCACTTAAGGAGCTTGAGCCAAGCCAACATTCACATGAGAAACCCAACTTCCAAAACTGCCACAATACTGGCCATGAGTTTACAGGAGAAACACACACTGGAATGAAACTGGCATGAAAATCTACATCTTACCATCTAGTACAAAAGGCAAGAGGGAGACACAGCCTCTTCAGGAAGCTGTGACTCTAGTCATTTCAATAACCAACGTTTTTTTTTTTAATGGTAGGTTTGTATCTACATCAATAAGCAGCCAAGACAGTGTTTTGGGTTGCCAGTGTAGGTAATTTCAGATTTTTGCATTTATTTCAGTACTGCTACCTTTAGCAGTTTTACATCTATTTTCACTTCATTTAAATCACAGGCTGCCGATACTGTGCTATTTTGCATCCCACATACCAAGACTTGCTTTTTCCAATGAATTCTATTCTTTGTAAGAGTCAGAAATCTGGTCCTTGGTTCTGTTTCGTTGTGCTGATGTGCCCTTTTAAGAAGAAACAGTGTCTATATTTTCTTCAGTCTAGTGGAAAAAAAAAGAAACCCAACCCATTTCTTCTTTGGCCATCACTAAATTACTACTACAGTAGGCAATTTAATGACTGAAGCACATTCTGTTGAAGGGTTTACAGTAGATTAAGGGGCAACTCAGGGCTGTCGAGTGGCATTTAAAACTCTTGTGTTAGATATTGACCCCTCTGTGGTGATAACTAATCCTTACTGCACTCACAGAGAGAACTTTGCTTCTGGAATGTTTCAACATTTCCACAGGTAGTCACTCTCATTATTTTTCCAGTTCAGGTTTTCTAAGTGTTCCCCTCAGTTAACTGTTCAGGTTTGTCATAATTCCAGTGGCATCCAGGGACTTTCAGGTGTACTGCCAGAGCCCTTTGTGTCTCCTGAACCAGAGCACAGTTCATCAAATTTCCTGGGTGTTTAATTACGAAAAAGATCAAGGGACTCAGTAATGGGTCATTTGTGAGAGAACACCTTTCCATTGTTTGGCTGGCTGAGAAACTAATAAAACAAACATAAAAATCACACATCTATACAGAGAGCAAAGTATTTTTTCTTGCTGAATCATTGCTACTTAACCCACCTGGATACCTGCAACAAACCAATTTCCTTCTCTGCTGCACATTTCCTTCTTCAAGCATACGCATCAGGTGATATTGTAGAGCTGAGAAACTAACATGCATTTTGACTCACTGTGCAATGATACCAGACACAAGCCAAACGCTTATAAAATATCCCTAAAGTAACTGAGATGAAGAGACGTGACAAACAGAAGCAAGCGTGTAAGGCATGCCCTTACACTTGTGAATAACGACCTCCAAAACACACGGCAGAGTAACTGATTATGAACAGCAGTTTTCGCAGGGCTGAGTGCCAGGGAGCCAGCCAGCGCTTCTCAACCCACGGCATCCTTATGCGCCACAACCATCCAAGTCACATGGCAGCTCATCAGCCTTGAAGCAACAGGGTGGAAACTCCCCAGGAAGCTCGTCATTATACTCTGGATTTCAGGTTTAACAGTGTCAGTAAGTTTGCACAGAATCTGTGGAACAGAGCATTGCATAGACATAACGTTAGGTAGGCAAGTGTTTCACAGATTGAGGACGACCAAGCAGTTTATAGTCACCTAGCTGCTTTCATTTCCTCATTTGTCTGTATGCTCCTTTTCTTTCCCTGACTAAAACAAAGTCCCCATCACCTGGTAAACTTGTTCAGGACAGAGGAAGACTCTTCCCAGAACAGTCTGTTTACGGGTACATTAAGAACATCTCAGTCTAACAGCCAAACTTTAAAATAGGATCAGTGTCATGTGAAGCAATCGTGTTTCTTTCTTGGAATATGGGTGTACTATTTGTAGTTGTTTGTTACTTCAAACTGAAAGAGCAAATGACAGCAGCTTTGTGAATGGCTTATGTTTAGCCACTATAGAACACAAAACGCTTTGAGAAAGAGCCCAGTACCACTGTATTGAAACTGTGACCAGCAGTGCCATGGGAGTTAGCCCTTTATTTTAGGAATATGTATCAATCTCCAAGTTGGGTGGCAGGGAGCGGGATCTGAAAGATTTTGCACCTACGTTCTTACTCTTTGCAAAAGAAGATGTACCACAGTGTTTGCACTCAAGTGTAAGTACTACACCCACACCCCTTTGTCAATACAACCTTACCCTCCTTTGAGTGCTAGTGAGGCTCAAAAGAATTAGGGTTCCTGAAAGATTATAGGCACTATACGAATTATTAAAAGAACAAAGCTCAGGGGAGCTTTCAGACTTACTTTTGAGTACTGGCTCATATCCCACTTGCGGGCAATTTACATATGATACAGATCATGGTTTTACAGGACAACGAGGGATCTCTCATTCCACGATTACCTCCACAGATCTACTGATATCAGTTATTTCAGGAAGTCTTCCCAAATACAGCCTTTGTCCAGATGACAAAGCAGACAGTGAGATTAAGACCATCATAGCATCAAATACCAGTTTCAGTACTACTACTTGTTCTAAAACACTCTAGCTACAACAGTATCAAAACCAGACACGCTCTCGTCAAATATCCAGTTACAGGGCATTCTCGGGTTCAAAAGAAAAAAGAAGAAACGGAGAAGAGCATTTTATGCTGCAGTGGAGTAGCTGATTTCGCTTTAATACAAAAAGTAGGAAAATGGTAATTTTGTTGCTGTAAAGTAGTTCCATGGTTAAGTCATAAAACTCATCCTGGAAAGTGAAGTCCCAGAGCATGCCTGTGTTCCCTTATTGGAAGTATACACAGTGTCTGCAGTAGTAACTTTTCTCACTAGTATCAGCTTAGTGGTGGGATGCGCAATCCATTTCTGACATAAGCAACTTTTATGCATTATCCAGCAGTGAAGACGTCTTCCTCCAAGGCAATGTGTGCTGTGTGCTCTGTTCTCCTCACTGGGAAGATAAATCTGGCACATTTAACATCTGTATTTGGATGCTGACCCTGACAATAACTCTGCCCAGATCTGATGGTGAAGATGTGGACAGAATGGCGTAGTCAGTGTACTGGCTCTGTTCGGCTGTCTTATAACAGATCCATTGGAGTAAGTTTTGTAAGCAAAAGGAAAAAAACTTTGAAGTTCACTGATAACGCTTTCCTTTGCTCCCTTTAAGCAGACTGTTGTTTGCTGGCATTTCTGTCGGGCCATCAAGCACTTATCTGTACTCCAGCTGCTGATGCAAGTTATCGTAAAAGAAGTTGGTATATCCGAGTAAGCAACGAGGACGCAGGTAGGCTTAAGCACAGACGACATCTATAAGAACATAGTACTAACCTTTCACCTGCAACTCTACAAGGTCACCTTCTAATTACAGCAATAACTAAAACCAATGAACTATCACAAAAGGAAGTATTTCCTTCTGTACATGATTTTTATTATTTACATAATACAATATAGCATAGATGCTGGGTAGCATGATTATGTGCAATACATAAATATGAACTATCTGTACATGTTTGCATATCTAATAACTCAGAAGAACAAAGTTAGAAGCAAAAACCTGATGCTTTTAATAGTGAAGTGAAACCTAAGACTGAACACTGCAATTAAAATCAGAAGTTTAAGAGCAGCGCCTTGTTTACGTACATAACTATTTACAGATGAGAACAGGCATTACCACAACACTAGTCTAAACTGTACTTGTTTATATAAAAAACCACAAGTTTCATACATCACAAAACCCCTTCCATTATAACACAGAAGTGATATTACCAGACAAGCATCAGTGAAGTATACTGCCTTTTCTAGAGTTGTTATTGTACAATGCTGTAGATAATGCAGCCCATGCAATACACCCAAGAACTACAGTCCTACACCCAAGTACAATTAAAAATGATAAAGCAGCCCTCCAAGAGTAGTTCCAACTACCACTTAAGTCTACAGCAGCCATGTTGGGGATGGTTTTCCATGCAGAACTGTGCAACTGTTACATTTAAAATGAGAAAAAAATAATTCCTAATATTCTTTTGAACTCAGAACACACAAAACAAAGTGTATGGATAATAAACTGCTCTCATACCTCAGCAACTTACTCAGACACGTGTTGCTTGATAGAGCTGCTGTAGTATGTCTAAAAACATACGTAACTTTTTTTGGGAACCAATCTTACAATATTGTGCTACACCACATTTTTAGCTATGCAAGGAAAAGCAGACAACTCTGTTGCAGGCCAGTTCCTAAGTTCCTAGCAGGACATTTCCTTTGGTAACCTATTTTCACGATTCTAAAGTTAATGTAATCTTTTCCGAAACAGTCTCCTTCTCATACATATATGATTTTTCCCATTTTTCTCACTGCAATTGGTAAGTGACTCTCTTAAAAATGCATAAACACTCATCTTACTGGGATGGTGGACCCCTCTACATAGCTTACATTCTACTGGAAAACAATGGAGTGTGGAAACTAAAATTAGAATGAGATGTTAAATGACAGAAGTAGACTGCCAACCTTTTTGATGTCTCCTTCTCCAGAACAGGCACTAACACTAGCCAAAGATTATATATTTCAAACACATCTCAAAAGGCAGATCTGCTGCAAACATGCAGATAGCATACATCTGTTTGGCACATGTAAACTACAGTCTGTCCTCTGTGCATATGTATTCCTGTGCAGGTTTCCTATGAACCAACTATATTCTGGGGAGGGCATATATGTTTTCAAGGGCTGTATCTGTCCAATCCTGCCTGTAACAAACACTCAAACATTCTGAAATATCATTAAGACAGACAAGACTAAAAGTAAAACTTTGGAGAACAAAGGAAAATGGCCATGCACCTGCTCTTTTGTGTTTTCCTAGGATATATTAAAAAAAACACAAAAAGTCAGTCAGTCTTTTCACAAGCAGGTTAACTTATATTCTCTGGATTTTTTCAGCCATCACAACTGGGTTCTCTTTCCTGATTTTTGCTGCAGCTTCTGCTTTGTAATCATACGGGCAGTTATGCTTGTCAGAATAACGGTGAAGTCCACAAAACAAGTTTCCACATCGGCAGTCAAATCCTGTACATAGAAAAAGAAGCAACATCACTAGGAAGCTTCACATTTAAATAAGTTGTAAATTAAGGGCTTAGTCACTACAAAGAGGGTATGTTTGTCTAGTCTGACATACAGAGCGAACAACTGTACTAAGTTGTTTGGATTCTGAAGAAGCAAGGAAGTTTAATGGTACAGATATTTCATTAAGTTTTGTCTAGGAAGAGGCAACTAATCACAAAGACCTGCTCAAAATTGACAAAGTGTTCTCATACCTATGAGGCCAACCTTCTTTCTGCACATGAAACATCTGTTCTTCTTTGGTTTGGGCAGTTCAGGGGCTCTCTCTTCACTCTGTGAAGTACTAGGCTGAGAAACTGATGGGCTTGGTTGAGTAACAACTGTTAAAGCAAGTAAAGGAAATATAGGTTAAATTCCCTTTTCTTTACTTCACTAGATATTCAGTAGCACGCATGTATTTCCTAAGGATTCCCCCTACTAAGATCCTGATGTTTGTTGTCTAAAGTACTACATAGACTAGTCTACGAAAACGTAAATCAGCAATAGGGATTTCTAGGTACTCTGTTCTTCCCTTTTGGTTCTCCACAAGACAATTAGGTTTCCCCCACGGTTCATCAGCTAGAAAATATAAGGCACTTATTTGTTACACCTACATAGGTGTACACAGGTGTTTAGGGCTTAGAAAGCGCTCTAGAAGTTCCATGTACACCTTCAATGTTTAAAAAAAAAAATCATATGATTAAGCAACTAATAGGAACATATTCTAGAAGCAAATGAAATTCAGTAATGTGCTACTATCATAGTAATGGGTTACTCTGTCACTACACTTGTTAAGTCAGACGCCTACAACAGTTCACCAAGAGAGCAGCCAGCAAGCCACTGATTCTGTGACAGATCCAGAATGCAGCTATAAAACACAAACACAGTTCAAAAGAGCCTTCAGGCTTTTGACACTTTCAGTAGTTTGAAGAATGAAGTGCAGATTTACACTGAATGTCTCTGTACTTTCGCACTTTACTCAGTGTTAAGTGTTCAAGCAGGTATAGTTAAAATAAGTCATATTTTCAACCACCTCTGTCATGAACATCTTCACACAAACCTGAGTCACTTTTTAGTTAAGTTCTCTGAAGGATAAAAAATTGTCCTTTTGTGAACTTTTGTGAACCTGTTAATTTGCTCAAAAATATTTTTTTTCCATCAATCAATTTTTTTTTAATATTCCCTTTATATCCCAACTGGAATGGAGGAAAGCTGTGAGAGCAATGTTTGTACACAACTTTAACACCTGCTCCTGGTACAGTTTTCCTGAACACTCCCAGATGTATGAGGACATCTATTGTTCTAAAATAGAATAAACTACAAAGTGCATTCCAGAATAAATGGAGTATGTAAGTTTTAAGGACTTATTTGTAATCAACTTTTGTGCACACAAATAAGATTTGTTAGCTGAGATTCTTTTGGATCACTAAGTGTTGTATCCTGTGAAAAGTGGATTTTTTCCAGACATGAAAGAACAGTTATGCTGACTGTTTTTCTATCTTTACTCTCATATTTGTTTTTTAAAATTGCGTTTGCATTACTGTGTTCATAGGTATTCTAAAACACAGCTCACTATTACCACTAACACCTAGAAAACCTCACAATTCAGTGGACAAGACAGCCCAGTGTCAAGACTTCATAATCTAAACAAGATTTAAATGACAAGCTCTCAGAGGTAACAAGGAACCTTCAGTGCCAACCACCAAAAAAATTTCATGCAGTAAAACAATCATTGCTAATGTATTCTTATACTTAACTTATACACTATAGCAACAGTCATAATGAACAACTAAGGCCACTTACTGCCTTTATTTTTTGTCACCTTGCATAGATCTTTTTCTAAAAAAATCTGGGAAGGTCAGTGTCAGCGCTATCTTGCCACGTCTGAGGGATAAGAAAACTATCACAGCACTGGCACTACAGTCATTACTGCTATGGCTACTTTTTGGAGTAATTTCTGATGCTGCTTTTTTTTTTTTTTGAGAAAAATTTCTGTCTTGATGATTAACATTTTCCAGATGAACAGATATAATCCTCTGCACTTGTCTTCGAATCCCAAGGAAAGCAGTGTTTGGTATCAGTTAATCTATTTGAGAGCTTGTGACCAAAAACCAAGTTAAAAAACAGTGGTATCATACATAAACAGTGCAAGCCTGTTGGATACTATGGACCTTGGCTAACAGCCATCACTATAGCCTTAAAAAACAATAAATGACCAAACACCTCCCAAAAAGCACAGTTAAACTCCTTTTAGATTTGTTATGTTGCTAATTGGTTTAAAAATGAAATGCTAATTGTAAGCCATGGCAAATGAAAAAGAGAAACCAGAACTGCTCACACAATTTGCAATTTGGTGTATAGTTAGCCAGGGGGAAGCTTCATCTGCATCAGAACCAACTTATAAATATGACCTCTGGGAGCATACATGCTGTTTCAATCAGATGCAAAAGAAAATGCAGAAACAGGGGCAAATCAGCAGTGACCTAAATAATTAAAGACATTCACAATATGCACAAAGAGAAAAGGAAAACAAGAAGAGGAGCAAGCTTTATCACTGCCTAAGATGCCAACAAGGCAGCAACAGCGGAAACAGCAACTTCCCAGGAACCACCAAGGCAAAGGGACAGCCTAGTAGGATCGCTACCACAAAACAAAGACACTGAGAACAAATCCATCTAAAGGAAAATGTTACCAACCGCTACAGGTATAAATCCTCCTTTGCATGAAGAAACTCACAACTGGCAGCCCACGAACTGGGAAGTGATGAAAGTGATCCTAAGAAACTGTAGAGGCACATTTCCTGAAAGGGCTGCTGAACAGGACCCTCCTCCCAACTAAAACATGTTCCAAGAAGGAAAAGCAGTGTACAACATGCAGTAATGGGCACTAAAATGTCCCAAGACAAGACGGGATGTAGCCCCCTAAATCCAAGTTCAAATGTTCGATTTATCACCCTCCATGACAAAAGGATTCTCCTATTCTTTTATGCCAGCAGAGCCAAGCCTGATGATGCGTTTATACAATGTTAGACCTTCATAGATGTGCTTCTGAGTAATGGCTAGGACAGAGGCAAAGCTGCCTACCCTGCCCCTTACTTAAAGATAAAAAACATGGTAAACTGTAGTTGTTCTGCCATGACATCAGGAGCCAACATAAATTTATCTGGTACTATCCTGAGAACTGCGTGTCATAAGAGGCTTTCTTTAGCATGGAAGCCAAATCCAACCGGGCAAGCACAATTCCAGTCCTCAGTATACTAAATTCATTTTATTCCAGAAATCACAGTGTTAGTCATCAGGCGAAGTGCTCTGAATTACTGCTGTATGATCATCATGGAATGAATAACTGAACAAATGCTGAAAGTTGGAAAATAGTGGTTACTGGTACTTGTACAGTTGCTTCCTCAGTAACAGCGTTCAGATGAAGCAAACCCCTCACCACTAAAACAGGTTTTATAACAGAGTTCCTCTTTGCTTGTACCCTTCTCCATCACCTCGGTCATTCCCCTCCCAGCCTTTGGTTTAGCAGGTTACCCAATCAGGTTTAATTCCCTTGAATTTTACTAGACCGGCTCTTCTATTACAAGGCCAAAGAACTTAGGAGCAACAGATTTTCAGAACTGGGCAGGCTTTTATTAACTATTCTTTCAGTCTTAAATTATTACCTGTAGGCACTGTACGATGTACTACCGTCATGCACAAGGAAGACTATCACTGATCTGCTAGGACAATAAAGATTAACATAATCCTAGTATTGGAGCAGTGCCTGAAAAAAACCCACACAAATACAGCCATTGCATCATGAATATGGGAACATTTCCTTCATGTATAGCCTGAAGATGAGATACATCTTTACAATAGGCATGTGGGAACAGCAAGGCTACTGAAGAAAGAAGTTAGCTGCATGCCACAGCATGACAGCTACTCAATCTATATGGAGAAAGATCTTACAAACTGGAGAACAAAGCTCTTCTCAAACCCCAACGCATTAAGCCACATTGACTATGTGGGACTGCCACTGAAAATTACAAACCACTCTAAGAACAAGATTTTAAAAATTGACAGTGGTTTTCCTCGTACAAACCAGTATGACTCCTGCAAAAGAATATGCCTACTGTAGGTATCTTCCCACTGAGATTTGACACAAGAAAGCAATGAATACAGTATTTCAGTTGCACAAAGCCTGATGAAAATACAGCAATATTACATTTTAACCCCCCCCATAACAAAAGTGACCAGACAGTGCTACCAAAGTAACACCAAGAAGTTTTTAGTAGCTTCTCTGACTAAACAGAAATTAACCAAAATAAGATCCCAACAGCCTAAAATGCATGACTTTCATGGTACTAGTATGTGGTAGGCATATCAGTGGAGCAAAGTCTTCAAAGTATAAGAAAAAAAAAAAATTGATTAAAGCATTATGACTTGATGAAGTTAACCCCCAACTCCCACCACAGAAGAGCTGGAAAAATTAAAACAAGAAAGAAAAAAAAAAGTAAAAAGATATTAGACTACATTTCTGCAGTACTGGAGCAGAAAGCTGCACTAGAGATTGTGCAATACTTACAATGCATATTTACACAAGGGACTTGTATACAAAATTTCAGTCTGAAAAGATGGACACTTTCTCAAGCTTCCTGAGTGTAAATACTTTATTCTTCAGGAACTAGAATTGCTATGTCACCCCAGAGACCCATGATGAAAGGCGGTAGAATGAATTTCCATCATGTTTAATTTCATGTCAAAGAAGGCGAACAGAAATGTGCTACAGTATGCAACTCATCGCCCACATGCCCAACTCTAAGCGTCCAGCGTATCTTTACTGCTACGTTAATACAATGTAAAGATACCCCAGTTTCAGTATCACACATAAATATGGTTTAATTTGGTCACCATGAAGACTTGATGTCTGTGGTATACGGCTGTTGAAATAAAATAATAATAGCATCCTATCACCAACAAGCACAGGACCAACAGTTGGGTCCCCAGTCTTTATTTTCCAAGGTGGACAGCTCCAGGGCTTAGAAGAGCCTATTGGTTCCATTTCAGAATTGTTTCAGTCAGGGTGTCCTGGGTTTGGCTGGGATGAGGTTAATTTTCACCCCTCAACAGCCGGGGACACAGGTGCGACGGCTGACCCAACCTGGCCAAAGAAATGGAGTATTTGATACCATGTGACGTCATGCTTAGTTCGGAGTGGGGTAGCTGGCCGGGAGCAGGTTAATCACAGCTCGGGAGAGCGCTGGGCATCAGACAGTGAGAGAGTTGCTCTATGTGTTCCCTTGCTTTGTATATTCTTTGTATCAGAATTATTTTTGCTACTGTTCGCTTCCTTTGCTGTTCTGTTAAACTGTCTTTATGCTGACCCACGGGCTTTGCCGCCTTCTTTCCATTCTGCCCACCCCACCACAGGGCAGGGGTGGTAGAAGAGCTGCACGGTTCTGTGTCGCCAGCTGGGGCTAAGCAACAACAGTCCCTTTGGCTTTAGGAAGCTACTGAAGGTGAAGGGCTCTGGAGCAGAGGCTCGCACCGAGGGACCCTTTCTCCGGTGGCAAAACCGCAGCGGCAAGGCGGCAAAAAGCGCCGAGAGAGAGAG